>Ga0214474_1000361_pt1 | contig 23246 bp, 22 predicted proteins | sample RVTome_2_FD_187335 | JGI IMG/M metagenome (GOLD analysis project Ga0214474, IMG submission 187335) | Soil microbial communities from uranium-contaminated site in the Upper Colorado River Basin, Wyoming, United States - RVT95D214 HiSeq ...
CAGTGCACGTGAGTATGGCGCACGTCTGCGTATCAGCGACGGTGGGAGCTGTCATATTATCGGCTCCGGTCGGATTATAGAACAGCGTTAGTTCGACCGTCTGCAAATTTTCTAAATTGTTTGCCATGAAGATCGATGCTCTGGCGTAATACGTAGATTGTGGGGTCATGGAATCGGCAACCTGGGTACAGAACTGGTCCTCGAAGATTTCCAGGGCTGTAACGGAAGGCACACTCGCCGGGTTTACTGTAACATTCACCGTGGCGTTGTCCTGACAGCTGTATGAATTCGTAACAGTCAACGTATAGTCACCGCTCATGCTGATAGTTGCATTTGGTATTGAGGGTGACTGCTCGAAGCTGGAAAAACCATCAGGTCCGGTCCAAGAATACGAAGTCATACCGTCGGGCCCTCCAGTAAGAAAAATGGTAGAGCCCTCTTCTACAGGCGAGTTACTTGATGCAGAAGCTATGGGACTTGGATTAACACTTACCTCCACCGAGTCCGAAACGGCACAATAATATTGATAGACCAGATCGTAGACAACACCTCCCGGATTAGATTCCGGGGTTCCTGAACCACTTTCCATAAATTCATTGGCAGCCCAGATCTCCAGTGTATTGGTGCCTTTCTGGAGAGTTACTGAATAAGTCTCCACGGACTGCCAGTCCCCGGAATCGACACATGTATCTGTTAGATTATCGGTCAGCCAACATGGCCGCACCTGGGCTGACCCGACAAAAAATCCGTTTAAATATACTTCGTAGCCGTTGTCGCAGGTGATATGAAGGGTGGCACTTGCTGGTGTTACAGGTATGCTGAAGGTCCTCTCGAAAAACACCCTGTCACCGTCTATAGGGTGAACAACGTAGTAGCTTTCCCAAATCCATTGGGCGGTGTTGCTTGGATAGCCAAAATTATAACTGGTTAGCCCTCCCCACCAACTGGGATGCACCCAACACAGCTCCGCATTATGAGGATATGTGGCTCCTGGTACGTTGCCCTGTGTCACCAGTGTAGTGTTGTCGCTTACTATGGTGGTGGTGCACAGATTGTTATCGGTCACGGTGACGGCCACTATACCGGCTCCGGTCGCTGTGTACTGGTTTTCTGAATATGTGCCGGGTGCCGTACTGTCGCTCCAGTCATAGGTATACGGTGGTGTGCCACCTGCCGCATTTGCCGTAAGCATCGTGCTGCTGCCCTCACAGAACTCAAGGTTGCCACTGATGTCCACTGCGAGTGTGGGCGGAGTGGTGACGATTACCTGGACGCTGCTCGTACACGGACATCCGGCAAGGGTCACTGTTACGCCTATGGTAACCGGGCTAACGGTTCCTGCACTCCAGGTTATTGAGCGTGTACCCTGACCTGCGGTGATGGTACCGTTGGTTATCGTCCAGGCATATGTGGCTCCGCCACCGGCGTCGGGTGCAGATGCTGGGTTCCCTGTCGAATTAGTGTAGACAGATGAAGGTGCCGTAATGGTACAGTCAGGTGGAGTACATGGAGTATAGTCAACTACCACATAGACCTGTGTACATCGAACATATCGATTGGAGGCGCCTGAATCTCTAAGCCCTATGCAGACCTGCAGATTATTTATATCCGTCCAGGACCAGCCGCCGCCACCCGGCCGGGCCAGTACCTCACTATAGGTTGCCCACGTAGTCGAGGTGTATGATATTTCTGTGCCCGCTGTTTCATTAGTTCCCAATCGTAAAAAAGGTTGACAATAAGCTGTGTTACCGCTATTAGACCTCCTGATTCGAAAATAAACAGTTACCGAGTTTATGGTTCCGATTTGAGCTGTATCCTGTAATTGATAGGCGTCCTTCTGTTGTGAATTGGAATTTGTGTAAACGTATGTTGTGTTATCATCGGGTGTGGCTTCGTCTACCTTGTCCCAGTGAGCTCCGCTGGAAGGGTTCTGTGAAGATATATTCGTGTAATCTCCAGTACCGCTAGGGCGCAGTGTTAGAGTATCGGCGGATACCGGCGATGGGAACAAGACAGAGGTTATAACGCCGACTATTAGAAAAATTCTAAGAAACAGCGACTTTTTCATTTCAACTTACTATTAAGCACGTATTTTAAAGCGTATCGTTCATTGAACAAAAAACCGACCCTCAATGGGTCGGTTTCACTATTGGCTCGGCACCAGCCAAGTGACCAAATTTGGACCGGTGCTTCATCGCCCCCCATTTGTTATTTGTCCGGGCCCTATCATCACCATATCTATTCACATCGTTGTCGATATTAGAATAATCGCATATAAGAAAATGAGTGTCAAGTATCTTAACCTATCAGGACTTTACCATGGGGGGACTTATGTACTAAGGCGTGCAGTACCTTTGGGGGATATAGATCAGGATCGGCTACAACCTAGGACTCGAACTTAGACGCTATGCTTCGAATTATCCATACTACAGTTTCAATTGGCATACACATTCATGAATATTAAACGGAAGCTAAATTAATTAATAAAAATCGTATAAGAACAATGACGCCAATCCCTCAACGGTACTAGTAATATCGCAGTACTATCTAACCACGAAATTCGGTACCTTTGCGGGATTGTAGGAGGAGATAAGATAAGATAAAGTTAGTGTAGATTCAATTGAGATAACATTAAGGAGTAAAGACATGGCAAGAAGAAATAATTCCAACGGATTGCTAACGGCAAGACAGGTGGCTCGGCTTCTTAATGTTCACGTGAATACGGTGCGGCGATGGAACGACCGGGGCATTCTCAAGGCTTATCGCATCGGCCCCCGCGGTGATCGCAGGTTTGACAAGGCCGATGTCGAAGGTTTCCTAGCTGGTAACGGAAACGGTAATGGCAATGGGAATGGAAACGGTAAAAACCACAGTGAACTAGAGTCCGAGCTTGTCCTTGTCGGTTAGCCAGATAAACAGGACTTTTGAAATAGCCTGCCACGTCACTGGTGCGGCAGGCTATTATTTTATTCTTTTGTACCTTCCTTTATTTAAATCTAGGTCCTGCGGAAATGAGTCAGCTCGCCACAAGACACTGTTTTTCGCATAACTATCGTATCAGAATAATTATGTTTAAGAATTAGTACTAGTTAATCGGGTGACTAAACTACGCCGTAAAACGTGACCTACGGGTCATTCGAAAGCGCGGCTAACCGATTAAACTGAATCTTGATATGTTAGCGACAAAGTATATCTGGTTGGCGCTTGTTCTTCTGATTATATTAGTGGTTTCAGTATCAACTCCAGCCGTTACCACAATATCTGGTAATTTTCTCTCAGGTTCGGTCGCCGTTCTATCGCAGGATTACCAATCTAGCATGGACGAGCCGGATTTTGTCGTTTCGAATGATAATTCGAATAGGCAGTGGGCTATAACAAAGATTATGGCCCCGCAAGCCTGGCAGGTTACCGCAGGGGAACCGGATATTTTGATAGCCGTTCTTGATACGGGTATAGATAAAGACCAAAAAAACCTATCAGGTAAAGTGATAGCTGAAGTTAATTTCACCGATACCGACACCAGCGCAGATGTTTATGGCCACGGTACTCATATAGCCGGTGTCATCTCGGCGGGGGCAAACAATAGTGCCGGTATTGACGGACTGGCTCCGGATTGCCGGTTGCTGAACGTTAAGGTAGCCGATGACCAGGGCAGGTTTGACAGCAAGGTAGCAGCCAGAGGTGTTGTCTGGGCTGTCGACCACGGAGCTAAAGTAATAAATATGAGCCTGGTCACTTACGAACCGTCATCGGCTTTAGAGGACGCAATCAATTACGCCTGGAGTAGAGGAGCGGTTATAGTAGCTGCTGCCGGTAATCTAGCTGGTGATAAGATTGTGTATCCCGCATACTATTCCAGGTGTATCGCCGTGGCCGCGACCGATAGCAACGACTGTGTGGTTTCGTGGTCAAGTCAGGGAGAATGGGTTGACGTGGCTGCTCCAGGCGTGGATATATATTCCACCTTGCCGGCAAATAAGTATGGCTACAAAAGCGGAACCTCAATGGCTGCGGCTCATGTTTCGGGAGTGGCGGGGCTGCTATTTGCTTTAGAGGAAGATAAAGACGGCAACGGCCTGATTAACGACGAAGTACGTGCTGCACTTGAGAACGGTTGTGACGGCCTTGATATCAGCGCCCTGAAAGGGCGAATTAATGCTTATCATGCGGTAAGCAGCGCGTTAACCTCCAAATAAACGGGACGAAGCAATCTCACTCAGTCTGCCCACCCTCGAGGTTGCTTCGTCCTGGTATTTCCGGAATACAACGAATTATTCCCTGCGGAATTGTGGCTGCAAGCTAATTTCGCTCGTGGATTTCTGTCTTTACAATATCATTACTAGGGCAGTATAATTTTGAAATAATGCCCAAAATGGATCAAGACTTAATTGGTCTACTGACCAGGTTATCTGATTTTCTCACCTCAATGCAAAGCCCGGCTTATATAGTTGGTGGTTTGGTACGTGACTGGCTGCTCGGCCGGGACACATTTGATGTTGACATTGCGGTCAATGGTGACGCCCTGGAAATAGCTCAGCAAGTGGCCACCGCAATTAACGGGAAATATGTTTTACTTGATGAGGCCAACAAGGTAGGGCGAGTGCTTGTTGTCAACGACCGCAATTGGCAACTGGATTTCAGCGCTTTTCAAGGCGACATTGAATCAGACCTGGCCAGGCGCGACTTCACTATAGACGCTATGGCATTCGAACTCCAAGGTTTGATTAACGGTTCGCCTGAACTTATCGATCCGTTCTCGGGGAAAAGCGACTTGAAGAAGAAGCGAGTTCGCGCAGTAAGCGAAGGGATTTTTCAGGTAGATGCTGCCAGGCTTATGCGCGCAGTCAGGATTGCCGCCGAACTCGGTTTCAAGATCGAGCCTGGTACTGAAGCATTAATTCGAAGGGATTATCAGTTGGCGCACCTGGTGCCGGGGGAGCGAATACGTGAAGAACTGGTCAGGATATTTTCTTTAGTCGGCGCGGCTGCTTTAGTGCGCTATATGGATGGTCTTGGTTTGCTTATCTCAATAATCCCTGAAATAGACGATTTGAAAGGTGTAGACCAGCCGAAGGAACATCATTGGGATGTGTTCAACCATTCTGTAGAAACGATAGCCACGATCGAATTCTTGATGCGGGAAAGCAAATGGAAGTACGGCAAAGATAGTTTATTAGCAGTGACGCCATGGTCTGAAGATATCAGGCTTCATTTTGAGGAGGAGGTTTCAGCGGGGACTAACCGAAGCGTTATGCTAAAACTGGGGGCGCTGCTGCACGATGTAGCCAAGCCGGCAACCAAAGCAGTTGATGATACCGGCAGGACGCGTTTTTTAGGGCATCCGAAAGAAGGAGCGGCCATAGCTGCGCGCGTATTGGAAAGGTTGAGGTTCAGCGGTCGGGAAACTAAATTGGTCGAGAACCTGATCTATAATCATCTGCGTCCTGCACAAATGTCTAACGAGGGGATGCCCACCGGCAGGGCCATTTTCCGTTATTTTCGTGATACGCAGGGTGCCGGAATTGACATATTGTTTTTGGCGCTGGCTGACTACCTGGCCACTCATGGTCCCAGACTTGACATTCAGGAATGGAAGCAGCATAATCACTTGATTAATTTTGTACTGACCGAGCATTTGCATCAAGAAACTAAGGTTCTACCGGTCAAACTTATAAACGGCAATGACTTGATGACTATCTTTGGCTTGAAGCCGGGGCGTTTGCTCGGTGAGCTTTTAACGGAAGTTAGGGAAGCTCAAGCCGCTCAGGAACTGAGCACCAGAGAGGAAGCTCTGGATCTGGTTCGCAGAGAATTAGAAAAACGGCAGTGCGGTCTAGCATGTTAAGATGCATTAATCAAATTAATAGGCAGGAAATCAATTGAAGAGAGGAAATACACCACTACTGATTTTTATCCTGGCTCTATTTGCCATCTGTGTCTGGTTCATTTGGCCGGGTAATGGATGGGACGACAGAAATGATTTCAAATTGGGGCTCGACCTCAAAGGTGGCAGCCATTTGGTCTACAATATAGACCTTTCGAAAAAGGACCCGTCACAGTCTGATGCCGATGTTATCGCGGGTGTGAAACAGAAAATCGAGCGCCGCGTAAACGCCTACGGTGTAACGGAGCCTATTGTGCAGACAATTACTAATGAGAGTGGGAGTTTCGTTCTTATTCAGCTCCCCGGCGTTACAGATGTCGACCAGGCAATTAACCTCATCGGTCAGACAGCGGAGCTGGACTTCAGGGAACTGGTAGTCGATGCCAGCGGTAATCCGGTGCTCGATGCCGAGGGCAAGGAGCAATGGACTATCGCTAAAGCTAAAGGGACAGATGACCAGGAAAGGGAACTAAGCGGCAAATATTTGAAGCCAAATGCGCAAGTGGTGCTAGAGCCACAGATGAATAAGCCTGAAGTAGCTTTTGAATGGAACTCCGAGGGTGCCACGCTCTTTGAGCAGATTACACAGCGTAACTTACAGAAGCCACTGGGTATATTTCTAGATGATAATCTAATTTCGGCACCGACGGTGCAGGCTGTAATTAAGGAAAAAGGTGTTATCACCGGACTGAGCCTGGACAACGCCAGGACGCTGGCCATACAATTGAACTCGGGTTCATTGGACGTCCCCTTGAGCGTAGTCGAACGTAGAGATATCGGCGCTACCTTGGGCGAGGACTCTCTAAAGAAAAGCCTGCAAGCCGGTATTATCGGGGCGGCAATGGTCATCATTTTCATGATCGCTTATTACCGCTTCTCAGGTTTTATGGCCTGTCTGGCTTTAATAGTCTATGTGGCCTTAACCCTGGCTGTTTTCAAGCTGATTCCGATAGTTTTAACGCTTCCCGGTATCGCCGGCTTTCTGGTCTCCGTGGGCATGGGAGTAGATGGCAATGTCCTTGTAGCCGAGCGTCTCAAAGAGGAGTTGAGACGCGGTCGTACGCTGGGGGCGGCCATAGAGGAAGGTTTCAAGCAGTCCTGGTCAGCTATTTTAGATGCCAATGTAACCGTATTTATTGCCTGCATTGTCTTATACTGGCTAGGAAACACGTTCGGTAATTTTTTGGTCCTGGGTTTTGCTACTACCCTGTTCATAGGTACACTGTTGAGCATGTTTACCCAGGTCGTGGTAACCAGGACTTTCCTGCGTACCGTTGTCGGCGCAGGTCTAGCTAAGAGTCCCGCGGCTTATGGAGTTGCAAAGCGATGATTGATTTAGTTGGAAAAAGGAACTGGTTTTTTCTGATCTCGGCGATTGTGATTATTCCGGGCATTATTTCCCTGGCTGTATTCGGTCTCAAGCCGGGAGTTGATTTTAGCAGCGGCACTGCCGTGACACTTCACTTCGATAAAACAGTGGAATTAAGTCAATTGCGCCAGGAACTATCTGACATTGGCTATGACCAAGCCGTTGTTCAGCCCGCAGGAGGCAGTGACTTCTTCGTGCGCCTGCCTGAAATGTCTACCGAACAAAATACAAAACTTAAGACCGATTTACAGACGGGATTGGATACGACAATTACGGTTAGCAGTCTCTATACCGTGTCACCAATTGTGGCTGCGGGTACTGTGCGCAATACGATTATTGCCGTAGTAGCGGCTGCCATAGGCATTTTGCTGTACATAACATGGGCGTTCCGTAAAATGCCGAACCCATTCCGATGGGGCACCTGCGCCATTATTGCTTTAGTACACGACCTGGTAGTAGTTATCGCTATATTCTCCATCCTGGGATGGGCGACCGGCATGGAGGTCGATGCACTATTCGTGACTGGCGTATTAGCAGTGGTCGGCGTCAGCGTGAACAATATAGTAGTCGTGTTTGACCGCATCAGAGAGAATACGAAGAGAGGTGTAAGTAGGGACTTCGAAGTCGTGGCAAACTACGGTATCGTTGAGTCTTTGGGACGTTCTCTGAATACAGGTCTGGCCACATTATTTGTAATAGTGGCTCTGTATCTGCTAGGTGGACAAACCACGCATACGCTGGTGTTAGCGCTGCTTATTGGCATAGCCACCGGGATATATTCCTCTTTATGCATTGCCGGGCAGCTTCTGGTAGTTTGGGAAAAGGGTCTGGCACCAAGAAAAAAGGAAGCCACTAATCCTGTCTAAAGACGGGACAGTTCACTTTCTACTGACTCGTTGATTTCTCAAGATCAAATCTGGTGGATCTCTTTCACCATTTGTACGAAGTTGTCAAAGCTTACGTGTCTCGATTTTGCGTGTTGTCTACCCATGGGGTCGGAAATTTGCTTCTCGCCTCTAAGAATGTCAAGAGTGGCTGCCACGGACAGCGATAACGCTTCAAGATTGTAACCGCCCTCAAGGACGAAGACCATTCTTCCCTGACATAACATATCGGCCAGCGTTTTGATAATTTCGACCAGACGAGCGAAACCTGAGATACTCAATTGCATAGAAGCCAGACTGTCGGCCCAGTGGGCATCGTATCCCGCTGAGACCATTAATAATTGGGGTTCGAATCGCTTGGCTACTGGGGCCAAAATGTCTTCGAAAACTTTCTGATACTCATCGTCGCCCCAACCGGCAAGGAGGGGAATATTTACAGTATAGCCTTCTCCGTCCCTGGCCCCGGTCTCATCGATGCTGCCGGTTCCGGGATAGAATGGATACTCATGAGTTGAGAAGTAAAGGACATGCGGGTCGGCATAAAACGTGTCCTGTGTACCATTGCCGTGGTGAACGTCGAAATCCACTATCAGTATTCGTTTAATATCGAAATTGGCCAGAGCATACTTGGCGCCCACGGCTATATTATTGAATAAACAAAAACCCATAGCCTGCCAGCAAGTGGCGTGGTGTCCCGGGGGCCTGACCAGTGCGAACGAGCTGTTCACTTCTCTGTTCATTACCGCATCGACAGCAGTAAGGGTACCGCCGGCAGCGAACAAGGCTGCATTGTATGATCCCGGCGAGGTGACCGTGTCATGATCGAGCCAGCCCCCACCTCTCTCCGACTGGTTTCTAATTTTGGATATGTATTCCGGAGCGTGAACGACCGCCAGTTCATCTGTAGTAGCCGCTCTAGGAGGCAGCAAGTTGAGTTTGTCTATCAGGTGGGTCTCCTCGAGGTGTGATATAGTGGTGGTCAGCCGCTGACTGTTTTCAACGTGATTCCCGGTATCGTGTTCCAGATAAACCGGGTCGTAAATCAGGCCGACTCTCATACTACTTTTACTCTTTATACAGATGTGGCAGGCAGTTGATAAAAGAGCAAGCTTATGATAGCAAAGCTGAACTCAATGGGCAACAAACTGCTTACAGTCTATAACAATAGCTTACCCGCAAGTTATTTACAGTCTATTTTATTGGAAGGAAAACCTTGTATCTAATGTGCAAATAACATAAAATATGGCGTAGCATCGCATATCTAGGCATATCCAATGAAGTTATACGCTTCAGCCCGTATAGGAGGAATTAATGGTCAAACTAGTAACCGACAGCGCATCTGATTTACCGCCGGAGTTTGAGAAAGAGCTGGACGTAACTGTAGTACCACTGCAAATACAATTTAACAACGAAACTTTCAAAGATAGAGTGGATCTAAGTGCGGAAGAGTTTTATGGAAGGCTCGAAAGCAGTTCCGTGTTGCCGTCCACCGCTGCTCCAGGGCCGGGCATATTCGCTGCGGTCTTTGATGAGCTGGCATCAAAGGGTAATGAGATTCTAGGTGTGTTTGTTTCTCGCAAGTTAAGCGCTACCTACGACGCTGCGCTGCAGGGAATAAAGTTGATGAAGAGAAAATGCAGGGTAGAAATTGCCGATTCGATGTCAGGCATTCTGGGAGAAGGCATACTGGTCATTGAGGCCGCGAAGAAAGCCAAAACCGGCGCCAAGTTAGATGAACTCGTTAATTTTATATCGGAAATTATTCCCAAGATACACGTTAGAGTAACTCTCGATACCCTGGAATATTTAGCCAGGGGCGGACGCATCGGTAAAGTGCAAGCTTTGCTGGGTTCTATGCTAAAGATGAACCCGATACTGGGTTTGAAGGATGGTGTGGCTTTCCCCGCTGCCAGGGTCAGGTCCCGGGCGAAGGCAACGGAATGGCTTATTGAATTTGTATCACATTTCAGCAAGGTGAAGGCGATGGGAGTGGAGTACGGCACTAACGTGGCAGAGGCAAAAGCATTTGCAGTTCGATTGTCGTCGATATTTCCGCAGGCCACGATGTATATGTCCAACGTGAGTCCGGTTATCGGGACGCATACCGGTCCCAACTTGCTGAGTGTTACGGTTCTGGAAGGATAGTGTGGACGGGTAGAACCAGGTCGGTTGTGCCCACGAATTCAAGGATATTTGCATTCCCCGATATCATTCCTTGCGAAAGCCGCTAATAGACAGCCCGATTTGTGATAGCCGCAATTCTGAGCATATATCAGTTATCTAACTACAGGTTGTCGATTTCCAAAGACCAACCGCAATACTGAAAACCGTTGTTTGGGTTTTGACCGCATGATATACTGGGGCGTCGGGGGTAACCATGTCGCTGGACTTATCTAAAATAATCGGGCAGATCGTGGATTTAGCCGCAAACATAAAGCAGAAAGAGACGCAGAGACATTCAAGAATAGAATTTGCCCTGAGGACTCTTGAGTCAGCGGCTGCTGACGTAAATGCCTTGCAACAGAGGGTAGAATCGAGCAAGACAACCTGGCTTGTGGCCGGCCCAAAGGAGAATATTAACCTTAGACAGTCAGCCAAAGACTGCTACCCGGATTACCTGGCTGTGGCCAGCGATGGTTCTCATATAGATGTGGACCGTCATCAGTCGGCACATTGTTTTCTAATCAATATCGGTATGGCTCAGCTACAGTACGGACTGAGTCCAGACGCCGAGCTGTTTAGCTTCCCGCAGCTATACTTTAAAGATGATGATGTGGTGATTACATCGGTGGACGGCCGAAAGTTTCCGATTGAGGGGCAGCTCCTTGGTATAAAGCGCAGTATTGAGGAATGCCGTATGCTGATCGAGAGATTAGAAAAACTTGAATCGCCACTACCCGTAATTACGTTACTGGATGGTTCACTTATCCTGTGGAGCTTGACTGAGCAAGTTTATCCCGATTTTGTTGTACACGAACTGCTGGTCGGTGGTTTCTTAAAACACCTGGATGAATTAAGGCGATTAGGCCGGAAACGGCTGTTAGGCCTAGCCAGTTATATTAGTTTCCCGCGGAGCACGGATGTTGTTAATCTGCTACGCCTGGCTCTGTGTCCGCACAAGGAAGTAGACTGCGACCGATATTGCTCGGGGAAATTTTCTAACCGTGAATGTGAGAAAGTGGGCGGTCTGCTGGACCGTGAGCTTTTTTCTCAACTATTAGCCCCGGGGGAAAGATCAGCATTATTCAGCAGCCGATCTTCTGTTATTAAGAAGTATTACGGCGCTAACGAAATCAACTTTTTCTACATCAGGCTGGATAGAGAAGTAGCCCGGGTGGAAATTCCATTGTGGATAGCTGAAAACGAGACGCTGATCGAGCTCATACATTCTGCCATTTTAGACCAGTGCCGGCGAGGACTGGATTACCCGATTGCCCTGAGCGAAGCCCATGAGCAGGCCGTGGTTAATGTCGCTGATCGCCAGCAGTTCTGGAACCTGGTGGAACAGGTCCTGGGGGAAGGTGGCATTTCCGTAAATATTTCGGCTAAGAGCGAAAGTAAGAGAGCCAGATGGATATAAAAGAAGCTAAAGATCAAAAGTCAAAAGTAAAAGGTTCAATTGATAATAGAATAGGCGAAGTCATTAAGGCGGGCAGTGCAGAGTTAACGGCTCAGTGTTATAAACTTGACGAGGCGCCGCCTCTTGGATGCCTGGTGAAAACTCAGGGCAAGCCTGGTGATATCTATGGCGTTGTCTATGACGTGGAAACTCAAAGCCTCGAGCCGGGGCGACGTGTGGTGGCCAGAGGCGAGAAATTAGAGTCAAAGGAGGAGGTTTTTGCTACCAATCCGCAGCTATCCAGGCTACTGGCAACTGATTTTAAAGTGCTGGTAGTCGGGCAGGCTGAAGGAAAAAGCTGGCATTACTATCTGCCGCCGAGGTCTGCTTCCATTCACAGTTTTGTCTATGCTTGCAGGCCCGAAGAAGTTAGAGGCTTTACTCAATCGCTGGACTTCCTTAGCCTGCTGGTGAACGCCAGAATTTTGGTTCCGGTCGACGAAGTTGTCGGTTCCTGCCTTCGCTATGCCAGCCTAACCCATACGGATCCCCACGAATTTTTGATTAAGGCCGGTAAGGAACTGGCTCGTCTGTTGAGTAACGATATCAATAGATTGAATTCTCTGTTGAAGAGGCTCAGATAATGACAAATCAAGAAGAACAGAATCGGTTAGGAGTTGTAGTTTCAGGCTCACTAACACGTGGCGTGGAAGTCAGGCTAGATGGGTCTGTTTCGGTAGAGAATATGGCTGTGGGCCGCTATGTGGCTATTGAAGGAGCCCAGCACCGCTTCTTCGGAATGATTACCGATGTCAGTTTGGAGACGGTTGACCCCAACGTAGCGGTGACGCCCCCTGATGTGTCTGACCCATTTATTGCACAGGTAATAAACGGCACCACTACATACGGGAAACTCGAGGTTCTGCCGATGCTGACGATAGGCGGTGATGCTGCCAGCATTCTGGAAGGCCCTCAACCCGCTAAGACAGTACCGGTACATTTCTCCGTCGTGAAGGTGGCCTCACAGCGTGATGTCGAAGTGGTTTTTGGCGCTGAGGATGAAAAGCGGTTCTATGTAGGAACGCCGCTGGATATGGAGACCAAGGTATGTCTGGATGTAGCCGAATTTGTTAAACGTTCCAATGGCGTTTTTGGCAAGAGCGGCACCGGCAAGACATTTCTCACACGCTTGCTTCTAGTCGGCCTGCTACAAAAGAATGCGGCAGTGAGTCTTGTGTTCGATATGCACAGCGAGTATGGGTGGGAAGGCAAAACGGAGAAGGGTTTCAAGGTGAAGGGGCTAAAACAACTGTTTCCATCTAAGGTAGCCATTTTTACCCTGGACGAGGAAAGTTCGAAACGCAGAAGAGTCAACACCGATGTTGTGGTCAGAATCGGCTACAATGAAATCGAGCCCGAAGACGTTGAACTGCTACGTCAGACGCTCAACCTTACCGAGGCTTCTGTTCAAACTGTATATCAGTTAGCCAGAGAGTTTGGCGACAGCAAATGGCTGGAGACGGTGCTCAATCTAAATGAAGATGAGGGTAAGCAACTGATATCGAGGCTAAATATTCATGACAGCACATATCGCAATCTACGACGAGGGTTAGAGAATCTGCGTCGTTTTTCATTTTTAGTAACACACACCCGCGAAAATTCGGTACAACGGATACTTGATTACCTGGATAGGGGCATAAACGTAATACTTGAATTCGGTAGATTCGACGACTTCGCTGCCTATATTCTAGTGGCAAATCTACTCAGTAGGCGAATATACGCCAAATACCGAGAGAATGCGGAGAGGGAAATGGGTGGTGAGGTAGCTCCGGCGCGTCCCCTGGTTATTACTATTGAAGAGGCACATCGTTTTCTGAATCCAGAGCTTTCCTCTCACACCATATTTGGCAGAATTGCGCGGGAGATGAGGAAATACAACGTAACCTTGCTCATTATTGACCAGAGACCCAGTGGAATAGATGCCGAAGTCATGTCGCAGCTGGGTACCAAAATAACGTGTCTGCTGGATGATGAACGGGACCTGGATAGCGTGCTTACGGGAACTTCCGGTAAAAGCGAATTGAAGTCGGTTCTGTCCAAATTGGAGACGAAACAGCAGGCGCTTATATTCGGCCATGCTGTACCAATGCCCGTGGTTATCAAGACCAGGGAGTACGGCAGCCCCGAGTCGTATAAGGAACTGGGTTTTCTGGAAGCAGCCGAACTTAAGAAAAAAACGCAACAAGACATGGATGACTTGTTTGCCTAGCGACCTGGTCTATGCCTTAGGAAACGGACCCCTTCCGATCTTTATTTGACCGCTAAAATACAGCGAGTAAGCCTCGCTTATCTTCTGATCCCAGACCTTTTCGCCCTTTTGCTTTCTCAGACACAGACTATAGATTTTAATGTTGTGTGGTAAGCGTTCTGCTCTGTCTGAGCAGGGTAAAAGTTTGGAACATGGGAACTCAGTGCAATCATAACAGAACTCCACGCTTTTCTCTTGAGAACAAATGTAGGTAGCACATTGCTCCCCGATAACCGGGCAGTGACCGACAACGGCTCGGCAACCTTTACATGTGGCCTTTTCAGGAGGAACGTTCATTCGCTGCGAAAGCGTGTCTCTCAGTTTCTCGTCGGTCAAAGCTTTGTTAAGCAGGCAGAGACCGCAGTGAATTCCACAGGGTGCTGCGAGTCCAGCTTGGTCAGTCATTTATTGTTACCTCCTTTAGTACGGGAACGCCCTGGATATCCAGATTATAGTTGTTTACATAAGGTTTAACGAGCAGATAAGTCTTTCCAAAAAACATAGGCAGACAAGCCGCTTCATCTACAATTTTTTGCTCGGCCTGCTGGTACATGAGCAATCTGGCAGACTCATTCTTTTCGAGTCCGGCCTTATCCAGCAGGGCATCGATGTCCGGATTGCTATATTTACCCGTATTGTATTCGGCGCCGGTGTGAAATAGGGTGTCAAGGAAGTTCTGTGGATCAGCATAATCGGCAATCCAGCCACTGACATACATCTGGTCTACTTCTTCGTTCAAAACATAGTTGAATATCTCCGGCTCGAGCTGCCTGACAGTTACTTCTACACCCAGGTTAGACTTCCAGTCTTGGATAGCGGCACCTATATATTCGTCTATATTGCCGCCTAATCCCGAGTCTGTGATGGTTATGGGCGGCAGGTTTGCCACACTGCCATATTTGGAACTAGCAATTAGACCTTTGGCTTTCTCTACATCAAAGTCGAGCCCCGCTAGCTTATCGTTATATCCCGGCAGGTTGGGAGGCAATATACCGTCCGCTTCGGCCATTGCATCTTTTAGAATGACCTTGATAATACGGTCCTTGTTAACTGCGTAGCAGAAAGCGCGGCGGACGTTGACATCATCGAACGGTGGTTTATTAGCACTGAAACCGATATAGAAAAAGCCCAGGTCGGGGAAGGTGTGAAATTCCTTAAGGAATGGACCACGTGGGTCTGTTGCCCTGTCTAAACGATATTCGTCAACTGGAGCGACGTCGATTTCGCCCAGTTCATATAAGTCCATAGGAATACCAGACAGGAGATGAAAGACTACCTTAACGTGAGCGGGTTGATCGTAATAAAGGGCATTCGGCTCTAAAATCAGTATCTGGTTCTGTGTCCATTCCGTGAGCTTGAAGGGGCCTGTCCCATTGGGTTTAGTCCACCAGTTTGTACCTGACTCTACGTCTGCCCTGTCGACAACGAACGTCGCATGGTAGGCCAACTTAGACAGAAAATACACCTTCGGCGAATCAATCGTTACCTTTAATGTGTGGTCGTCGATAACCTGAACGCCACTGATTTCCGTAGTTTTTCCTTCCAGCACGGTGGCCACACCGACAATATCACCTAAATAAGTGGCTGCTGTCCGGGAATTAGTCTGTGGCAGGCAAGCTCTTTCCCACGAATATTTAAAATCGCTCGCAGTAACTTCTTTGCCGTCGTGGAACTTAACTCCCGGGCGGAGGGAAAAAATATAGGTTCTGCCATCAGCGCTCACCTGCCACTTTTCAGCAATATCGGGAACGGGCTGAGCGTCGACCCCGACACGAACCAGGCCGCTAAAGATTTGTCTGATATAGACTGTTGAGATAGATTCGCTGGCTATTGCCGGGTCGAGCGTAATCGGGCCGCTGTCCCACAGGTTAAGAGCTCCTTGTTGCCGAATGGTGGCAGGCGTGGTGGTCGGCTGACATTTAACTAAGAAGGGTAACGCAATCAGAGCACATACCAGAGCAGCAAGTAAAGTAAAAGGCCAAATCTTCTTCATTTGCTTTATCTTATATCAGATTTTTAGCTTTCATACTCAGGTGTTCGCGATCACAAATCACTATATGGTCAAGCACGTCAATACCGATAATTTCGCCGGCTTCTATCAATCGCTTAGTCATTTTGATATCGTCGTCCGACGGTGTGGGATCGCCTGAAGGGTGGTTATGTATAAAGATCACCGAAGAGGCGCTTGAAGAAATCGCTTCCTTAAATACCTCGCGTGGATGAACTATACTGCAATCAAGGCTGCCGATAGAGACCACATTTGTTTTTATTAGATGATTCCGCGTATCAAGACATAAAATGAGAAAGTGTTCTTTCTTCTTACCTTTCAGCAAGGTTCTAGCTGTTTTAATGACGTCCTCGGGCGACTTGACGGTTATTTTGGCAGCTTCGCCGGGCAAATCTTCAAGCCTTTTGCTAAGTTCGAATGCGGCCCTTATCTGGGCTGCCTTGGCTGGACCGATACCTTTTATCTGCCTGAGTTCTTCGATCGATGCAGAAGCCAGATTTTTGAGGTTGCCGAATTGACTTAACAATTTTTGGGCGGTTACCATTACCGACTCACCTTTGGTCCCACGTCCAAGAATGAGCTCCAGGATTTCCTGTGCGGAAAGAGCCTCGCTGCCAAGCTTAAATAGCCTTTCCCTCGGCCGGTCTGAAAGAGGCAGGTCGTGTACCGTGAATGAATGTTTCAATCGACCCCCGTTAAGGTGGCCATGGTTCTAAGTTGTCCAGGCTGGATATACCAGCGCAAACTATCTCGCACCATGCCTATACTAGTACCGTGGTAGATATTGGGTTGGCTCGGAATCGGGCCGGTTACGTATTCTTGCCACAGCGCATCGAGCCCGTCCTGGTCAAAGCCGTACACTTGTATCAGTGCCTCATCGTAAGTATTCCCCTCTTTGAACAAATTCAGAAGGTGGAGTATTTTGTCCCCACTATAATTCTGTATCAGGAATGAAACTATGCTTTGACTCTCGGCATAAGAGAGGTATGCTTCTGCCGGTATGGCTGAAAACGGGCTGGCTAAACTCCGTACAGATATAAGGTTATGCTGGGCAATTGCCTTTTCCAGCACCGATCCCAGATAAGGATCTGATTTTCCCTGAGCATACATCGCCAAACCTTCGTCCAACCAGAATGGCAAAACGGCTCCATACGGGCTGAAGGTTATCTGATGACTCACCATGTGACCTAGTTCATGGGCCAAGGCACCTTTGCCCCAGTCAAGTTCGTTCGTGGGAATACCAATGGCGATCATGCCGTACGCATAGTAGGCTACGCCGCCTGACCATTCCTGCGGGAAAATAAGGGCACTTTGCAGGTCTTGTGCACTGGCATATATATATATGTTCACTGGTTGCTCAAGCTGGACGCCCGTATCTTCGGCCAGCATCATCAGCGTCTGTTGACCAGCCGCTATCAACTGATCGGCAAAATTTTGGTTTCCTTGATACCAGAAAAGATTAATTTGTCCAGATGAGATTTTCTTCCAATCGTAACGAATGTCGTCGAAGCGAATTTTTTGTGCTGGCGTGGTTAATATATCACCGGTTGCGGCTTCAATTGTCCACCAGTAGACGACGGTTGTTCCGATGGGTAGTACGGCTTTCCGCATATCCCACACCCACTGTGCCTTTATCTTTGTAGAAGGTGTAAATACGGGCCACGCTTCATTGGTTACTTGCGCATAGTTCATGCTGTCAACCTGATAGTGTAAACGCACCTTGACGATGTCATTCCGGCTTTCAACATTAACTGTGAATGTTAGAGCTGACGGAAAATATATCTGAGCTGAACTATCAGTTGCCGAGATTCCGCTCTCGGCATGAGTAATGGATGGCATAATAACTAGAACAGCCAGTATTATCGGCAGAAGCCATTTAGTCATTTACCGATCCCCAATTTATAGCGTAAGTATGCGGCGATAAAATCATCGATCTCTCCGTTGAGTACTGCGTTACTATTACCCGTCTCGTACTTAGTTCGATGGTCTTTGACCATTTGATAAGGATGCAAAACGTAGCTTCGAATCTGGTTTCCCCAACCGGCCTCAATTCTCTGACCTTTCAGTTTGGCTTTTTCCATCTCCTGCTCTTCAACCTTCTGTTCGAGTAGTCGTGCGTACAGTACTTTCAACGCGCTTTCTTTATTTTGCCGTTGAGACCGTTGGCTCTGGCAGCTTACTACCATGCCTGTTGGCAGATGTGTAATTCTAACAGCACTACTAGTTTTTTGCATATGCTGCCCACCCGGGCCACTCGACCTGAACGTATCGATTTTAAGTTCTTCGGGTTTTACTTGGATATCAATTTCGCCTTCGGCTTCGGGAAGGACTTCCACCAGAACGAATGAAGTATGGCGTGCGTGGTCCGCATCGAACGGAGACAGGCGCACCAACCTATGGACTCCGTGTTCAGACTTCAAGTATCCGTAGGCGTAATCCCCCTTTATTTCCAGCGTGGCGCTTTTGATGCCAGCTTCTTCGCCGGGTGAGGTGTCCAATATTTCAGTTTTATAGTTGTGCTGCTCAGCCCAACGCAGGTACATCCGGAACAGCATTTCCCCCCAGTCCTGAGATTCGGTACCTCCGGCGCCGGCATGTATAGTCATGATGGCATCTCTGGTGTCGTATTCTTCGCTCAACAATAGCCTGGTCTCAAGTTCATCAAGTTCAGAGACGATATCCTCAACGCGTGTCTGTATTTCCACCTTCAGAGACTCATCTTTTTCGTTTATAGCTAATGTGGTCATGTCAAGCAGATCAGCGACTTCTTTTTCCAGCTTACGCCACGTCTCCACTGTATTTCTGGTAGCTACTAGCTGGCGCATTTTCGTCTGCGCTTTGACAGGCTCTAGCCAGAAATCCGGTTTAATTGTTTCGGCTTCCAGCCTGGCGATTTGTTTTTCTCTACTTGCTATGTCAAAGACGCACCAGAATGTCTGAGATGCGCCGGTTCAGGGCTTCGAGCTTATCTTTTTCTTCCTGCATATATGATTACTCCCCTTTTTATTTTTGGCAGTGAGTTATTTTAGGAGTTAAGGCAAACTCAGGTGCGGTTGGCTAAAACGTCCACTGTTTTCCCGCCGGCTGCAAAATGGGCTAATCGGGCCGGTTCGGGAAGCCGATAACCCCGGCAACACCCGATTACCCGCTCGATGGCAGTTGCCAGGTCAATCTTGTGCCCAATGGAAATGTATATTGGTTTCGTGCCACTCTTGCTGCGAAGTACAGCGCCGATGATTTCACCGTTGTCCATAAGGTCGGTGTAGCTGCCTGCTTCTGAGCCAACGGGTGATTCCGCACCGCACAGCCTCGATTTAGCGCAGCCTATAGTGGGCAAATCAAGTAGTAAACCCAGATGTGAGGCGATCCCAAAGCGTCTCGGGTGAGCTATTCCGTGTCCATCTACTATAAGCAGGTCAGGATTAATTGATAGCTTCTTCCAGGCGGCTAATATCAGCGGAGCCTCCCTAAAAGACAGCAGGCCGGGCACGTAAGGGAAGCGGAGTTCATCCTCGGCTGTCTTTATGTCGCAAGCGCGAAGCTCAGGATAATTAATAACGACCACGGCGGCTCGCGCTGTCCTTTGTGCGTGTCCGGTCGATATGTCGACGCCGGCGATAAATCTGGGATTGATGGTTTTGCCTTGACTACATACTCGCCCGGCAAGCTCCATCTGTATCTGTTTGGCCTGGGTCACACTGATTTGCGAGCCTGGCCAATCGTTTATTTCCACACTACTGATTATAATAGCTGGTCTCATTGGAGGCAACATTCGAATGGAAAGCGTATTGACAGTTTGAGTGAGTTAGTGCATAATAGCCTACAAAAATTCCTCAAGGAGGCTTGTCTAAATAGATAACTCATGGTGAAGATACGATTGCGGCGGATTGGTACCAGGAATAAACCGATATATAGAATGGTTGTAGCCGATGAGCGGTCACCACGTGACGGCAAGTTTATCGAAATCATTGGACATTACAATCCATTAACCGAGCCAACTAGTTTCGATGTTGATGAAGAGAAAGCACTGAAATGGCTTAAATCTGGCGCGCAGCCTACAGAAACCGCCTCCCGCCTGCTGACTAAAGCGGGAGTAATGGATAAATTCAAGCCAGCGGCTGTTAAGAAATCAAGGGCAACCAAACCTAAGAAGTCTAAAGCAAAAGGTAAAGCCGGGACGGAAGCCGGATCTACTGCGGAGGAGTCATCATAATGAAGGAGCTAATAGAATATATTGCCAAATCTATTGTTAATGCGCCGGATGATGTGCGGGTAACCGAAGAGGCTGACGATAAAAGCATGATAGTGGTCAAACTTGAAGTTGCCGCAGACGATAAAGGCAGAGTAATCGGTCGGCAGGGACGGGTGGCGGAGGCCATGAGGACGCTACTGCGAGTGGTTGCCACCAAAGAGGGTGTCAGGGTCCGGCTTGAAATTTTATAGCTGACTTACTAAATCCGACAGGCCTACCTTCCGCTAATAACCGGTTAAATCCCTATTTGAACAAAACTATCTTATTTGGGATTTTCGGCGTCTTCTCTCGGCTATCTGGAGCCGCAAAAGAGCTCGCAGGAGAGCAGCCTGAGTTTGAGCCACATCTGCTTCGGGTTTCCGTGCTTTTAGCCCTTCTTCAGCCCGGCGTTTTGCTGCTTCAGCACGTGCAATATCGATTTCTTCAGCTCGTTCGCAGGCATCGGCCAGGATTATAATTTTTTCGGGGCGGACTTCAAGAAAGCCTCCAGAAACGAAAAGATAGGTCTCCTGTCCGTCTTTCCTTATCAAAACTTCTCCAGGCTTGAGAATGGTGATCAACGGGGCATGATGGGGTAGTATTCCTAGCTCACCCTCAACGCCCGGGGCGACTACGGTATTAACTTCGTCGGAATAGACCTGGCGTTCCGCGGTTATAATTTCAAGTTTAATTGCCATTACGCCTCTTCAAGTTTGCTGGCTTTGGCTACAGCTTCCTCTATTGTTCCCACCATAAAGAACGCGGATTCGGGAAGCTGGTCATGTTTTCCATCAAGAATTTCCTTGAAACCGCGAATAGTCTCTTTGATCGGTACGTATTTGCCTTCCGTACCGGTGAAGGCCTCAGCCACGAACATAGGTTGCGAAAGGAATCTCTGGATGCGGCGAGCTCTCTGAACGGTCACTTTATCCTCGTCGCTTAGCTCTTCCATACCCAATATGGCTATGATGTCCTGCAAGTCCTTATAACGCTGCAAGACCTTCTGTACGCCTCGGGCTACCTGATAATGCTCCTCTCCAACCACCTGAGGATCAAGGATACGGGAATAAGAAGCTAGCGGATCGACAGCAGGAAAGATACCCAGCTCTGCAATCGACCGCTCCAATGAGATTACGGCATCAAGATGACCGAAGGTGGTCACAATCCCAGGGTCGGTGTAGTCATCGGCGGGTACGTAGATAGCCTGGAAGGAGGTGATGGAGCCTCTCTTGGTGGAAGTAATCCTTTCTTCCAGTTCGCCAACATCCGTAGCCAGTGTGGGTTGATAGCCGACCGCTGAAGGCATCCTACCCAGCAGCGCTGATACTTCCATGTTGGCCAGAATATATCTGTATATATTGTCGATAAACAAGAGGACGTCCTGGCCTTCGGCTTCACGGAAATGCTCAGCCATGGTGACTCCCGTCAGAGCAACGCGGGCGCGCACACCGGGCGGCTCATTCATTTGCCCGAAAACCATCATGGTCTTATCCAGTACGCCGGAACGCTTCATTTCCAACCACAGGTCGTTGCCTTCCCTGGACCTTTCTCCGACGCCCGCGAAGACAGAAAAGCCTCCGTGTGCGGTGGCGATGTTGTGAATTAGCTCCTGGATGATGACCGTCTTGCCGACACCGGCACCGCCATAGGCACCGATTTTGCCGCCTTTGGTGAACGGTGTAATCATATCTATAACTTTTAACCCCGTTTCCAGCATCTGGATAGAGGTTTCCTGGTCTTCCAGGGGTGGAGGGGGACGGTGTATCGGCAAGCGTTCTTTGGTTTTGACGGCACCGAGATCGTCCAGAGGCTCTCCGAATACATTAAACAGCCTACCCAGGGTAGCCCTGCCTACCGGCACTGAAACTGACGCTCCGGTATCAATCGCCTCAATCCCTCTCTGCAATCCGTCGGTAGGAGATAAGGCCAGACAGCGGACCCAGTTGTTGCCTATGTGATACTGGACCTCGAGTACTATCTTGGTGCCGTCCTGATTAATCTCAATGGCGTTGTAAATAGCCGGCAAAGCTTCCGGCGGGAACTCGACATCAACTACGGTTCCGATTACTTGAATAACTTTACCTTTGTTCATAGTCTCATCTCCTCTAATGCAGGCTTTCAACGCCTCCGGTAATGTCAAGGAGTTCTGTGGTAATCATCTCCTGACGTGCTTTATTTAAAATCAATGTCAGCTCTTGCATAACATCATTGGCGTTATCGGTGGCGCTGCGCATGGCTACCATTCGAGCTGATTGTTCGCTGGCAATGGCTTCCAGAATTGCATGGTAAACTCTCATTTCCACAAAACGTGGTAGCAATTCGTTAAGAACGAACGCCGGATCCGGCTCGTAAATATATTCTTTTGTCTCGGTTTTAGGTATAGGTGCCGGTTCTATAGGCAACAATAACTCAAGAGTGGGATTTTGCACCATCGTGGTCACGAATCTGGTATAAGCCAGGTAAACCTGGTCGACGTATCCGGTGCTGTAGTCATCGGTGATAATACGGGATATTGGCAACGTGTCGAGCATGGCAGGGCGGTCGCTTATTTTAGTAAATTCGGCTCTAACATCCTGCCGTTGCCGAAACATGAAGTCGCGTCCTTTTTTACCGACGGTAACCAAGGTGACCGGTATTTTCTGCTCCAGAATAAACCTGCCGGTGAGACGGTTCATATTGGCATTCAATCCGCCGCATAAACCCCTGTCAGATGTGATGTGGATGACCGCTATTTTGTTTACCTTTCTCTTCTTCAACAGTGGGTGAGTAACATTGTCACCGGATGATTCGGCAGCCAGGTCAGCGATAACCTGTGTTATTTTGTCGCTATAGGGTCGTCCGGCCAGAGCCTGGTCCTGGGCGCGCCTCATCTTTGCTGTGGCAATCATCTCCATTGCCCTGGTTATTTTTGCAGTACTCTGAATACTGCGAATTCGCCGACGAAGAACGCGAGTGCTAATCATTTTATTCCTTTAGTAGCTGGCGCTTTTCTTAAACTCAGCA
>Ga0214474_1000362_pt1 | contig 23228 bp, 29 predicted proteins | sample RVTome_2_FD_187335 | JGI IMG/M metagenome (GOLD analysis project Ga0214474, IMG submission 187335) | Soil microbial communities from uranium-contaminated site in the Upper Colorado River Basin, Wyoming, United States - RVT95D214 HiSeq ...
GGAGGAGCGGATGGTGCCCCGCCAGAAGGTGGCAGTTCTCCCCTTTCTAAACGCCAAGCCCGAGGTGGCGGGACAGCGGATGGTCAAGGGGTTGTACGGGAGTTTTTTCTTCCGCACCGGAGATCTGCCGGCCAGGGCGGGGTCTGAGGTGACGACCTCCTTCCACCGCCAGCTCAATCGCCTGGGCAGGTGCGAGCTGATTCCTCTCGAGCAGGCGCGGGCCGCGGCGGAAGGGATGGATCCCAAGATGTTTCAGCAGGACCCCATCGGGGTAGCGGCGCAGATCGGGCGGGAACTCGGCCTCGATGCGGTGGTGATCGGGGGGCTCTACCGCTTTGAGCAGCGCCAGGGGAGCGCCCTCGGGGTCCAGAGCCCTGCCTCAGCGGCCTTTGACGCCCACCTGATCCGGGTCTCGGACAAGAAGGTGCTCTGGAGCGGCAGGTTTGACGAGACCCAGCACTCCTTGAGCGAAAACGTCCTGAAGATCGGCTCCTTTATCAAAGGCGGTGCCCAGTGGGTGACGGTGGAGCGATGGGCTGAGATCGGCGTTGAATCCATGCTGCGCAGCTTCCCGACTCTCAACCGTTAGCAGCCCTCCATGCTCGTTATCCCGGCTATAGACCTCAAGGGAGGTCGGTGCGTGCGCCTGCGCCAGGGCAGGATGGAGGAGGAGACCGTCTACTCCGCTGAGCCGGCGAAGGTGGCTGCGCAGTGGAAGGCGGCAGGGGCCGAGTGGATCCACGTGGTCGATCTCGATGGGGCCATAGCTGGGGCGCCGGTGAACACCGAGGCCATCAAGGCCATACGAAAGGCGGTGGCAGTCCCCCTGCAGCTGGGAGGGGGGATCAGGGGCCTGGAGGCTGTCGAGGGCTGGCTCTCCGCGGGGATCGACCGGGTCGTCCTGGGCACGGTTGCCGCTCAAGATCCCTCCGTGGTTAAAGAGGCGTGCCGGCAATACCCCGGCAGGATTGCCGTGGGCATCGACTCTCGGCAGGGAGAGGTCATGGTGCACGGGTGGCGGGCACGGGCCTCCCGCACGGCAGCTGATCTCGCCAAAGAGATGGAGGGATATGGGGTGACGGTTATCATCCTCACCGACATCAGCAGGGATGGGGTGGGCGGCGGCATCAACCTGGTCCAGGCCAAGGAGGTGGCCCAGGCGATAAAGACACCCCTTATCGTATCAGGAGGGGTGGCCACTTTGGCAGATATCAGGGCGGTGAAGGACTTGGCCCCTTATGGGGTTATCGGGGTCATCACCGGGCGGGCCCTGTACGAGGGGACCCTGGACCTGGCCGAGGCCATCCAAGCCGCCCGGGAGGGCTAACGCCATGTTGGCCAAGCGGATCATACCGTGTCTCGATGTCAAGGACGGCAGGGTGGTCAAGGGGATCAACTTCGTGAACCTGCGCGATGCCGGTGACCCGGTTGAAAATGCCAAGGCCTACGACCAACAGGGGGCAGATGAGCTGACATTCCTCGACATCACCGCCTCGCATGAGCGGCGGCGGATCATCCTCGAGGTGGTGCAACGCACCGCCGAGCAGGTCTTCATGCCCCTCACGGTGGGAGGCGGGGTGCGAGCCTTGGAGGATATCCGCGACCTCTTGAAGGCCGGGGCGGACAAGGTGAGTATTAACACCGCGGCGGTGGCGGCGCCGGAGTTTGTTCGACAGGCAGCCGAGCGGTTCGGCAGCCAGTGCATCGTGGTGGCGATCGACGCCAAGCGAAAGGACGGCGGCTGGGAGGTTTACACCCATGGCGGCAGGCAACCGACGGGGATCGATGCCCTGGCGTGGGCAAAACAGATGGAGGCGTATGGGGCCGGGGAGATCCTTTTGACCAGCATGGACCGTGACGGCACCCGCCTGGGGTATGACCTGAAGCTCACCCGCGCGGTGGTGGATAGCGTGCGTGCGCCGGTGATCGCCTCCGGCGGTGTCGGGACCCTGGAGCACCTCTACGAGGGCCTCACCAGCGGGGGGGCGAGCGCGGCGCTGGCCGCCTCTATCTTTCACTACCGGGAGTATGCCATCAGCGAGGTGAAGCAGTGGCTGATGCAGCGGGGGGTGAGGGTAAGGCCCTAGATGAAGCGGCTCGCTATCCTGCTCGCGACATGGTGGGGTGTGGGGTATGCTCCCGTTGCACCGGGGACAGCCGGGACCATCGCGGCCATCCCCCTCTTTCTCCTCCTCTCCCTCCTTCCGCTCTATGTTTATCTCCCCTGCGTGCTGGGCATCGGCCTTGTGGCCTGCTGGGCAGCGGGCGAGGCGGAGCATATCTTTAAGGAGCAGGACAGCCGGGTCATCGTCATCGACGAGGCCGTGGGGTTTTTGGTTACTATGACGGCCCTGCCTCCTGCCTGGCCTTATCTCCTCGTTGGGTTCTGCCTCTTCCGCTGCTTTGATATCCTCAAGCCGCCACCCATCCGCCTCATAGAACGAAAGGTCAAAGGGGGTTACGGGGTGGTGCTCGACGACGTGCTGGCCGGTATCTACGCCCATATCTCCCTGCGTTTGCTCTTCGTTTTCCTCTAGCTTGTCCGGGAATTACGGTGGCCAACTCCTCACGGCGCAAAGCATCCTCATCTCTTCATGAACGAAGGCAACGGGCCCTTGCCATGGTGAGGGTCTTAAAGGGTCTCTTTCCCGGGATTACCGTTCCGTTGCGTCACCGGAACAACTGGGAGCTCCTGGTTGCCGTCATACTATCCGCCCAGGCAACAGATAAAAAGGTCAATGAAGTGACGGATAGGCTCTTTCAAAAGTACAAGACCCTGAGCGATTATACAAATGCCGATCGTGCGGCGTTTGAACAGGATATCAAGGAGCTGGGGCTCTATAGGAGCAAGGCGCTGCATATCCTGGCCACGGCCCGGATTATTCAACAAGACTATGGGGGCGAGTTGCCCCGCACCATGGATGAAATGATCAGGCTGCCGGGGATCGGGAGGAAATCAGCCAATGTTATCTTGGGTAAGGCGTACGGCGTTGTCGAAGGGATTGCCGTTGATACGCATGTGCGACGGTTTGCCCTCAGGTTTGATCTTGCCGACGCCACCGATCCCTCGCGGATCGAGCGAGACCTTATGGAGCTTCTCCCCCAAGAGGAATGGTTTGGGTTTTCGTATCGTTTGATCATGTACGGGAGGCAGATCTGCCCTGCCCGCCGGCATGATTGCCGAGGGCATCCCCTCACCGCCATGTATCCCCCGGCTGCCGGTCGATGGGTCTCTGCTGCCCAGGCAGGAAGACGGAGGAACCGAACGGGGGCAGTTGTTAAGTAGGTTGCAAAACAATGCGGATATCAACACCCCGATCTTTAATCCGATTATTTGATTCTTTTAGGACCTCCCCCTCTGTCTAATCGAGGGCCTGGGACAAGGGGACGATCCGTATCCCCGCCGCCTTGATCTTGGCGATCATCCCCTTGAGGGCGGTGATGGTGGATGGGTAGGGGTGGCATATCCCGATGGCCGTGCCGTGATCCCGGGCCAATCGGATCAGCCCTTCCAGTTGGGCCCGGATGTCCTGCACATCGTTCTCGTTGTCCAAAAAGATATCCCTCTCCCCTGCAAGCAGGGCCAACTCGCGGGCGATCCGATACCCCTGGGTCTTGGCTGTGGTGCGGCTGTCGAGGAAGAAGAGCCCTCTCTTTTTCAACTCTCCCAGCACCAGCCGCACCGATGCACCATGTTCCATGAATCTCGATCCCATGTGGTTGTTTACCCCCGCGATGAAGGGGACCGCGTCGAGGTCCTTCCGCAGCTGGCGCAAGAGCTCTCGTTCGCTCATGGCGACGAAGAGGGCCCCCTTGCCCGGATCCTTTAAGGGAAACCCCCTGGGTTCCATCGGGAGATGAAGGATTACCTCCCTGCCCTGGGCGTGGGCCTGTTGGGCGATGCGGCGGGAATGCCTCTGCAAAGGCAGGATGGAAAAGGTGAGGGGCGCGTCCAAGCGCAAGAGTTCCTCAGCTATCCGCTTGTCCGGCCCGAGGTCGTCCACCACGATGGCTATGCGAGGGCGAGGAGGCCTCAGCGGGGGAGGCTTTATCCGCGGCGGGTGGAAAATCAGGTAGTGTACCAGGAGGTTATCGACCTTTATATCTACCTCCCGTGTGCCATCTTGGGCCTTCGACTCCCTGAGGGTCACACCCGGGCAGGCATCCTGAATCCTCCGGGCCAGCTGGGAGGTGACCTTGTCCGGTTCTACCCCTTGGGGCAGCGTTACCTCCCAGCGCGAGAGGGTCCAGGTCTTGTTCCCCAACCGGTGCTCCTCTCCTTGCTTCTGGATTGCCCCTTGGGGTATCTCCAGTTGAGAAAGCTGGGCGACGATGAGCTGGTCAACGGCCCGCACCCGCTCGGCCAAGGGAGGCGGTTGCTTCACGTGGAGATAGAGGAGGATGATCGAGAGGAGGACCCCGACGAGCAGGAGGAACTTGAAAAACCCCCTTCCCGGAGGTGCCCCCCTTTTCACGGCGGGCCTTCGTCTGGCGTATGCCATCGGTGTAGAGGTCTTTCGCCTTCTGTCCTTCACCAATCCCTTTCGCTTATTTCGTCCCCTTATCGAGGTACTTCTGCAAGATCGTCATCCCTTTCAATTGCTCCAAGGCCCTGTCCAGATCGGGATCCGCCGCCGGTTGCTCTTCAACCACCTTCTGGGGCGCCTTCTCAGCCGCCGGCAGAGGGATGTCCGGTTCAATCCCCTTCTCATGGATGGTGCGGCCCTTCGGGGTGTAATAGCGGGCAGTGGTCAGCCTGATACCGGAGCCGTCGTCCAAGGGGATGATGGTTTGCACTGAGCCCTTGCCAAAGGTCTTGGACCCCATGATCACCGCCCTGCCATAGTCTTGGAGGGCGCCGGCTACGATCTCCGAGGCGCTGGCACTGCCTTGATTGACCAGGACGACCATCGGCCAGTTGGGCATGGTCCCCTCCAGGTGGGCGTTAAAGGCCGTCTTTTCCTCCTCATTTCGCCCCTTGATAGTGACGATTACCCCGCTGTCCAGAAAAAGATCGGACACCTCCACCGCCTGATCCAGGAGTCCGCCTGGGTCGTTCCTCAGGTCCAGGATGAGACCTTTGATCCCTTCGGGATTCTCCTTCTGCAGCGCCTCAAGCGCCTTTGCCGCGTCCGCCAAGGTCTTTTCCTGGAATTGCGATATCCTGAGGTAGCCATATCCCTTTTCTAGGGTCTTATACTTGACGCTCTGGATCTTGATGATATCCCTGACCATGCTGACCTCTTGGGTCTGGGTGAAGCCCTCGCGAAAGATCGCGATGGTGACGTGGGTGCCCTTGGACCCCCGCAGCCTCTTCACGCACTCCATAAGATTCAACCCCTTGGTCGATTCCTCATTGATCTTCAGGATCTTGTCACCCGCCTTGATCCCTGCCCGATAGGCCGGGGTGTCCTCGATGGGTGAGATGACCGTCAGGATCCCGTCCTTTATGGCTATCTCAATGCCCAGCCCGCCAAAGCTCCCCTTGGTCTCCACCTGGAGCTCACGGTACATATCCGGGTCGAGGTAGGCGGAGTGGGGATCAAGGCTGCTGAGCATGCCCTCTATCGCCCCGGAGATGAGGTCTTCCGTCTTGACATCCTCCACGTAGTTCTTTTTGATTATCTCCAGGCAGTCGGTGAAGACCTTGAGCTTTTCGTAGGTCTTGTTCGAGAGGGCCGAGACGTTATGGACGCTGAGGCCACCCACGACGAGGCCGAAGACGAAGCCGAGCAGTATCAACCAACCTATCTTTGTGTTCTTGAACATGCTTTCCTCCCTTGCGTCATCTGTTATTTCCTCTGCCCTTTGTTCGGCAGGGCGAGCCACGTTAAGGGATCCACAGCCGTGCCGTGATATCTGATCTCAAAATAGAGCAGGGGGCCCTCGATGGACCCCGTGCTGCCAACCAGGGCCACCGTCTCGCCCATCCGCACCTCATCACCCACCCGCTTCAGGAGGCGCGAGGCATGAGCGGCAACCGAGTGATACCCTTCGCCATGGTCGATGATCAGCAGATTTCCATATCCCTTGAACCACGCAGCATAAGCTACCTTTCCGTTGAAGATCGCCTTAATCTGCGCCCCTTCCGGGGCCTCGATGCCTATTCCCCGTTCCCTTCCCTTGGGTGAGAAGGTGTTACCTTCCAGCGGCGGCGGTAGTTGTCCCCGCAAGGCCTTAAAGCCCGTGCTTTTGAGGGCAGCGGCCTTGATCGTCAACTTCTGGATCAGGGAGCGCAAGGCCTTTTCCCTCTCCTTTAACTCGGCGATCGCCTTCTCAGAGGCTACTCGTTCATGCTGTACAGCGGCCAGCAGTGTCGCCTTTTTCCGCACCTCCCGCTCTACTTCCCCCTTTTTGGCCTCTACCTCACCCCTTTTTTTTGAGAGGGCCGCCTTTTCCGCTATCAGAGCTTGTTTCCTGTCCTTCTCCTCCTCAATGCCTTGCTGATATGCCTGCAGGAGCTGCACATCGTTTCCCACCACTAATTGGAAGGCCTTATACCTTCTCAAGGCGTCGCTGTAGCCCTCGGCAGAAAAGAGGACCCGCGCCGCCCCCACCCGATGGAGTTTATACATGGCCCGTACCCTGGATTGAAACAGCTCACCCAGCGCGGCCAAGCTGGTTTCCAGCCGCGCGATCTCCTGTTCCTGGCGGGCCACTCTCTGCTCAAGCGCCTTCATCTCTGCGTCCAGTTCCCCGAGCTCTTTCTTTTTTCTATCGAGCTGGCGCTCGATTTTATCGAGGGCATCGGTAATCCTCTTTTCCTCCCACCATTTCCTCTTAACCTCCTTCTTCTTTTCTGTGAGCTCTTTCTCTACCTCCGTCAGGTCGCCCTTCTTCTTCTGGATGGCCTTGTCCAGTTCCCTCTTCCCTTGGCCCCACGAGGGTGAAGGAAGGAGGAATGCGACGACGAGGATGGCAATGAACACCTTCACCCCCTAAATCCCCGCGGCTTTTCTCAAAGAGAGGAGGCCTCCCAGCAGCCCCGATGCCACCCCAATCCCCAGGATCCAGGCGATCATAGCGGGGGGCAGGAAACTCAGACGCAGCTCGCCGAAATAAAGGCTCACGTAGGGTGCAACCTTGAGGGAGAAGAAGTGGAAGAGGGCGAGGAGCAGCAGGATAGAGCCCCCCGCACCCAAGAGCCCCTGTAAACCGCCCTCGAGGTAAAAGGGGAGTTTGACAAAGGCGTCCGTAGCCCCCACCAGCTTCAATATCTCGATCTCACCTTTTTTATTGTAGAGGGTAAGACGGACGGTATTGGCGGTTACGGAAACAATGATGGCCACCAGCACCCCACCCAAGATCCATACCCCCCACCTGAGCGTGTAGAGAAAAAGGGAGAACCTCTCCAACCAAACCCCACCGTATTGGATTTCCTCTGCCTCTTGAATGGTACTGAGTCTCGCCGCCAGGGCCCGTATGCGCTCCGGGGTCCTGAAGCGCTCATCCATCTGGATCTCAAAGGATGCCGGAAAGATTTCTTCCTTCATCCCCTTCAACACCCCTCCATAGCCGGCAAGATCCCGCTCAAAGGACTCCTTGGCCGTGCGCTGAGAGATATACCGTACCTCTCGAATTCCCCCTTCCTTTTGCAGTTCTCCCGTTAGTTGGAGAATCCTCTGCTCCTCTACGCCGTCCTTGAGATAGAGGATGATTTGCACCTTCTTCTCCCACGCCTCCAGCAAGGAGGCGAGATTGAGGGGGAGGAGCAGAAAAGCGGCGAAGAGGAAGAAGGAGATAGCGATAGTCCCTATGCTTAAGATATGGGCAGGGCCGTTTTCCTTCATAACCCCAAAGGTCCTTCGGACGAGGGACAGGGCACCCATGGTTACCTTCCAGCTGCCATTTCTCCCCGGTAAAGGGGTATGGTCCTCTTCTTGTAGTGAGCCACCAGGCCTGTATTGTGGGTTGCCACCACGACGGTTGTCCCCAAGTTGTTGACCTTCTCCAAGAGGTCCAGTATCTCCACCGTGAGGTCAGGGTCCAAATTGCCCGTGGGCTCGTCCGCCAGGATGATGGAGGGGGTATTGGCCAAGGCACGAGCGATGGCAACCCGCTGTTGCTCCCCTCCCGATAATTTAAGGGGGGGTTGTCTCAAGACCCGCTCCTCCAATCCCACCACTTTCAAGACCTGCCTGGCCCTTTTCGGGATCTCCCTCTTGTTGTACCCCAGGGCTCTGAGGACCAGCGCGATATTGTCATAAACGGTCTTGTTGTTTAACAGTTTGAAATCCTGAAAGACAAACCCCACCTCTCTGCGCAACAGCGGTATCTGAGAGTGCTTGATCCTGGACAGATTCCTTTTGTTGACCAAGATCTCCCCCTGATCCGGCCTCTCCATACGGATGATCAATTTCAACAGCGTCGTCTTTCCCGCCCCGCTGGGCCCGGTGACGAAGACAAATTCGCCCTTTTCTATCTTAAAGCTGACATTGGCCAGGGCCTTGATATTTCCCGGGTATGTCTTGTAGACCTTAAAGAATTGGATCATATAACCGTCTTTATGCCCACCTCCCTCAGGGCTGCCCCTGCCTCCGCTCATGCGGATACCATCTTTTCGGAAAGGACCCTGCGGCGTCTTCGTCAAATACTGTCAGTGCTATAGTAGCCTATTATGGCATTGAATGCAAGGATGAGCAGGATGATGCGAGGCGCTTGCGATTTCATCCAATTTCCGTTAACCTGTGATAGTAGCGAATAGGACAAGTCACCCTGGGCCACAATAGAAATCACCATGGAACAAACCACGAACAGGTGAAAAGGGAAACGCATGTGATAATCCGGTTACTGTTCTACGGGGCTATCGGTTGTGGCGTATTGGTTTTAGCGGCGTACCTGTGGCAACGGAAGATGGTGTATTTTCCCGATCGCGCAAAGCCGTCGGAGAGCCGCGTCCGGGCCCTTGGCTTGCGGTTTTGGCCCGACTCCGGCGATGCATACAGGGGTTTTATCGGCATGGCGGCCCCCGCCGGCAAGAAAGGCACGGTCGTGGCGTTTCACGGCAATGCAGGGGGTGCTTGGGACCGAGCCTACTATGTGCACGCGCTGGTGCCGTTGGGTTATCGCGTTGTGGTGGCCGAATATCCGGGGTACGGCGGTCGGCCGGGAAGGTTGGGCGAACGTCATTTTGTAAAAGATGCGAAAGAGACGGTGCGACGCGCGTATGAGGAATTTGGCGGCCCGGTGTTCCTGTTGGGCGAATCATTGGGAAGTGGGGTGGCTGCGGCAGTTGCCGCCGATCCATCGCTTCCCGTGGAGGGGGTGGTTTTGATAACGCCCTGGGATTCGCTGCCGGCAATGGCCCAGACGCTCTATTGGCACTTACCCATACGGTGGTTGGTGCGCGACAAATACGATAACGTCCGCGCTTTACAAGCGTTCGGCAAGCCGGTTGCCGTTGCGCTGGCCGAAGGGGACGAGATCATACCCCAAAAACGTTCCCTGCGGCTGTATGAGTCATTGGCTGCTCCGAAACGGCTATGGGTTTTCGAAGGCGCCGGACACAACAGCTGGCCGGCAGGTCCGAACGAGGCGTGGTGGCGCGAGGTACTGGATTTCGTAGCGGCACAACACGGCAAGCCAGGGCCACGGTAAAAATATAAGAATTATCTGGCTTTTCTTTTCAGGCAGGTATATGATTGGGCAATGGCATGGAGATCCCTCATTGCATCTTCAGGCGCGCCTTATCACGGGATAAGGCGGAGTGATTGTCTTGAGCGTACAGAAGCAGTGAGAAGGAAGTACATGATTTTCTGGATTGATTCCCTTTATCCTCCTAGTTCTCCGCCCTGGTAATCAGAACCTTCATCGAGCCATTAATAATAGTATAGTGAGTAGCTATGAAACAGGGGAACATTAGAAATATCGCCATCATCGCCCATGTAGATCACGGGAAGACAACGCTTGTAGACCAGCTTTTCAGACAGAGCGGGATGTTTCGCGATAACGAGGTGGTCGAAGAGCGGCTCATGGATTCTCTGGATCTCGAGAGGGAGCGGGGCATCACCATCTCTTCAAAGAACGGTTCCTTTGTTTATAAGGATTTCTTCATTAATATTATCGACACCCCGGGGCATGCGGATTTCGGCGGCCAGGTCGAACGGGTCCTTAAAATGGCTGATGGCGCCCTTCTCCTGGTGGATGCGGCGGAAGGGCCAATGCCTCAGACCCGCTTTGTCCTGCACAAGGCGCTCACCATGCACATGCCCGTTATAGTCGTTATCAACAAGATAGATAAGCCGGCGGCCCGGTGCGACTGGGCAGTCGATCAGGTCTTTGATCTTTTTGTAAAGCTGGGCGCCCCCGATGAGATACTTGATTTTCCCGTTATGTATACCTCTGCAAAAGCGGGTTACGCCACACGCGATTATACCCAGAACCACGGCACCATGGTTCCGCTTTTCGAAATGATCGTGAATGCCGTTCCTCCTCCGACCGGAAACCCCGAAGCCCCGCTGCAGATGCTGGTGAGCTCGCTCTCCTATTCTCCCTTTCTCGGGAGACTCGCTATAGGAAAGATAACCTCCGGGCTGTTAAACATAAACAGAGACGTAGCCGTCATAAAAGCCGACGGTTCCATATCTCCTGCCCGCATCACGAAGATCTTCCGGTTCAGAGGCAACGGCAAGGAAGAGGTTGAAGCTGCCGGTGCCGGTGAAATCGTGTCGGTAGCAGGGATGGAATCCGTTGTGGTTGGCGAGACCCTTGCCGACCCTGAACATCCTCTCCCTCTTCCCGGCATCACGGTCGATCCGCCGACACTCTCCATGAATTTCATCCCTAACGACTCGCCCTTTTCCGGCAAGGAGGGGAGGTTTCTTACGTCGAGACATCTCCGTGAGCGTCTCATTCGTGAGACGCTGTCGGACGTTGCCCTCGTGGTAGAAGAGATGCACGATGGTATTGGATATAAGGTATCCGGCAGAGGCGAGCTTCACCTCTCGATCCTTATAGAGACGATGCGCAGGGAGGGCTATGAGTTTCAGGTTACACGCCCCAGGGTTATACTCAAAGAGGGAAAGGGCGGAATGCTTGAACCTTATGAAGAAGTGACGATTGATGTCGACGGCGCCTACGCAGGCACTGTGATCGAAAATCTTGGGAAAAGGAAAGGCCAGATGGTCGACATGCACCACGATAACGGGATGGTCAGGATGCGATACAGGGTTCCGACCAGAGGACTTATCGGTTTCCGCTCGGAATTTCTGACCGAGACAAAAGGTATGGGCACGATGAGCTACATATTTGACGGTTATGACTGTCACGCCGGCGCAATAAAGAACCGGAACAACGGGGCCCTTGTGGTAAAAGACCAGTGCAGCACCGTGGCGTATGCCCTGTTCAACCTTCAGGAAAGGGGGCAGCTGTTTCTCGGGCCCGGCGAAAAGGTTTACGGTGGCCAGATCATCGGAGAACACAGCCGCGAAAACGACCTCGTGGTGAACCCTGCCAAAGGGAAAAAGCTTACAAACATGAGGGCTGCGGGCTCTGATGACGCCGTTGTCCTTCCCCCCTGCAGGAAGATGAGCCTGGAAGAATGCATTTCCTACATCAGTGATGACGAGCTCGTTGAAATAACTCCCTCCTCAATCAGATTGCGAAAGATCATGCTCGACGAGAATCAGCGCAAAAGGGCCAGATTAAACGCGGAAAAGCAATGAGAGCACCGTGCCTTTGACAGAAAGGCACCGGGGACAGCGGCACGGAGACTCAATATGAAGGATCTTTATAAAAAGGCAAAGAGGTTCGTAATCGCGATAATAGGTTTTACCGTTTTGTTGATCGGCGTGGTGATGATTGCGACGCCCGGGCCCTCTATACTCGTAATACCGCTTGGCTTGGCAATCCTTGCCACTGAATTTATTTGGGCTAGGAGGCTGCTTAACAAAGTAAGAGGTCAATTACAAGACAAGGCCCTTCGCCCCTTTCGCTGGTTCAAACGGAGGTTTCTTTAATCACAGGCAGAGATATTCGGTATCATGACAAGAGAACGAACCCCGCACCCTAATTTTTATGGTCAACCGCTTTTGCTAAGTTGGATACCCCATGATAAAATCGCACTTGCCCAAACGGACAATTTTGGCGATAACTCAGATACAAATCAAAGTTACGCATAATTTCACGATAATTATTGTTGGGGCAAACGGTCCAGGCATTCCCTGCCGAGGGAGGTCAAAACCATGAAAATGGTGTCCCTTTTGATTGCACTTTCAGTTATTGCACTGCTACCGGGTGCTGGCGTGTCCTCGGGGTATCGTTGTGAGGGGAAGATCATCTCCGTCGGTGATACGAGCGGCGAGCTACTCGCGAAATGCGGCGAACCTGACTGGAAACAGTCCCACACCGAGGAAATCGTTAAGACCCTCGATAAAGACAATAAACGAAAGATTATCATTGATGTGGAAGAGTGAACCTACAACCTCAGCCCCCAGCGCTTCATGCGCATCTTCAAGCTCAAGAATGGCAGGGTAGTGGACATGCGGCTCGGAGATTACGGCTACGCAGAAGAAGGGATGAACCAGTTTCAATGCGGTGCACAGAGCGTTTCGGTGGGCGACTCTGCCGCCGAGGTGGTGGCAAAATGCGGTGAGCCAGCGTGGAAGGATGAGCGGGAAGAGATCATCCGGGAGCGAATCGACGACGAGACGGTACGCAAGGTCCGCATCACGGTTGAGGCTTGGACGTATAATTTCGGGCCGAACCAGTTCCTGCGCATCTTCACCTTACGAAACGGAAAGGTCACGAACATCCGGACCGGCGGACGCGGCTACGAGGTGAAGCCGAATCAAGAACAGCAGTAGCAACCGGCTATGACCCAGAGAAAAAAAGGTTCCCCGCAGGGGCGCAGAAGACAGGGAAGAAACGAACTGAAATTTTGCATTGCGGCAAATTGCCAACTGGTTCCTCATTTTGGGATAGCTTGGGGAAATGATGATTACCAACGGTTCTCAAAACGGGACGCGTGAGAAAAAATCGGCAGCAATAACCTCTGTTATTGCGGCGGTTGGCCTGACCGGTTTCAAGATCGTCGTAGGGTTGACCACCGGAAGCCTGGGCATTCTCGCCGAAGCTGCCCATTCCGGGCTCGATCTCATGGCTGCCGTGATGACCTTCCTGGCGGTTCGCATCTCCGGCAAACCGGCGGATCGCAATCACCTCTACGGCCACGGCAAGGTGGAAAACCTGTCCGCCCTTTTTGAGACCCTGCTCCTTCTGCTGACATGTTTTTGGATCCTGTACGAGGCCGGCCACCGTCTTCTGTATCATGCCGCCCATTTGCGAGTCACCTTCTGGTCCTTCGCCGTCATGATCACATCAATCGTGGTAGATCTCTCCCGTTCCCGTGTCCTTTATAAAGCAGCTAGGAAGTATAACAGCCAAGCCCTGGAGGCAGATGCGCTGCACTTCAGCACCGATATCTGGAGCTCCGGCGTGGTAATTCTGGGATTGATCTGCGTGAAGATCAGCGAGCGGGTACCGAGTGTGACATTCATGCGCAACTCAGATTCGGTAGCAGCCATCATGGTGGGGCTGATCGTGGTTTACGTCAGCGTAAAACTCGGTATTCGCACGATTCAGGCGCTGCTCGACGTTGCCCCATCAGGCATCGAGGATACAATCATCTCCGCGGTAGAATGCCTGCCGGGCGTGGCCGATTGTCATAATGTGAGGCTTCGGCATTCCGGATCCCAGCTTTTTGTGGATATCCATATCCTGGTAGATGGCAATCAAACCTTAAAAGAAGCCCATGATCTCACAGAAGAAATCGAATACACCATCCAGCGCCTTCTGCCGAATGTCGATGTCACGGTCCACCCCGAGCCAAATGAGCCTACTATGTGATATACTATCGGACATGGGATGATGCAGAGGGCTGCCTTATATATTTTCTGGTTCATGCTCGTTTTTCCCCTGTCCGGCACCATTGCGTCCTCTCAGGATCAGGCGATCGTTTCATCGAACGTGGGGGAATGTACGCTCACTGTCGAAGCAAACGCAAAGTGGCATACGCTGAGGCTGCGCGCTCATCATCCCAGAGGCAGGGGCTGTCATATCGACAAAGACTCGATGTTGTCGGCGCTGAGCGCGGCATTTTTAAAGACCGAATCGCCGAAGCTTGAAGGGGGTTACTCTTCGTTGTTTATCGGCAGGCTTATTGATTACCCCTGGCTGTCACAATATCTGGCAAGCGCCGCCTACAAGGATGATGGATGGGACTCAAGGAGAGGGAAGCCGGTGGCCATGGACATAAACCGCTATGTTGCTCACGTGTTATCGAGAAAAGAGCTGTTAGCAGACATAGAGACGGCTTTTGCAACCGGCGGGTATAGGATCATTAGCGTGTCTGTGGAAAAGGTGCTCGTGCTAGGCTTTCGCGAAGTGCCGCTCTATCAGGGTGATAGGACGCCGGGGCTGGTGCCTTTTGACGCGATGGTTTGGTTTAGACTTGAGAAGGATTGAAAAGATGATGAACATAAAACTATATATAGTTATTGCCGTTTCTTCCTTCGGCTTGATGATTGTCGGAAGCATGATCGGCGGCCTTCTTGGGTCAAGAGGGTATGCCTCCGATCCCCAGCTGGAAAAAACGATGTTAATAATCTATGGTGTCCTTTTTCTCGCCCTTGCCTTCGCAGCAGTGCCGATCTTATTGCGGGTATTTACCACGCTGCAAGCGAAGATCGGCAATGGGGATCTACCCCCCATACGATGGATCAGAAAAAATGAATCCGTCATAACCTATTGGGTGTGGGGGATTTTTCTCCTGGGGCTAGTCATAGCGCTCCCCACCGCACTCAAGGATTGGTTTTCAAAATAGCACCTGGAATCCAAGGGCGCTCATAGCCCACCCGACGGGGCTCCCCAGCGAGTATGACGCCGGGATCTACAAATACCTTGACCCTGCCGATATCCCTCTGCTATAATTCATCATGCGATCCCGTGCGCACTTCGGAGAATTCCTTGACTGAGGTTCATAAACCATGAAGCGTATTTTCATCATATGTTTTATATCTCTCCTTGTGGCGTGCAACGCCTTTGCGGGAAGGAAGGGTGGATCAGGCATGAAATCACAGAATGACCTCATGGCAGTGCTGTCCTGTTTCGGCTATGGGTATACCGTATCGGTTGTCATTAACGGGGCCCCCACCTCGATAAAGGGGGGTAAATCTGAAAGCATGCGGCTTTTCAACCAGGATAATGAGATGGCAAAAGGCGCGTCCCCCGACATGAAAAAATTATTCATATTGAAACCGGGTGAAAACCAGCTTCAGATCGCGTTCAAGAAAGAGGGCAGCGCGAATGATACGCTCACCGTCTCGCTTGAGCTGGAATCTTACCCGGCACCGGTGTTCTTGCTCTACAGCGCCAAGAAGCCATCGGGAAAGGTGCATACAAGCGTCAGCCTCCAGAAGGACGTCCCTCAGAATTTCAAACCGGTATTTATCTCCGATGAGGGGGAGAACAGATCCGTCTTTGTCCATGTCAGCACCATGGATGCCACGGTTACCCCTATCCTGAACGGCGTTACTGGGATGACGCTTGCCGGGATGCCCGGCTCAATACCGCTTGAGGGGACAAAACCAGGCAAGAATGAACTGGTTGTCAAGTATAAGGCAGATCCATCCTCGACCAGGGAATTGCAGTTCGCCGTCATTACCCCGGAGGGGGCGCGCCTTATCACCAAGAAGATAACTGATCCGTCGGAAAAGGAAGAAAGGTTCTCGTTCAACGCGAAATGAGCGAGCGCCATTGCAAACACCCTCGAGGGTATCTTTTCATCTCTCGCAGGGTGTTCGGAGTCGGATACTGCATGGAAGATCCTTTCCATGCCCGCACGATCTGAAAAGACCTTCCGGGGCTTATTCTTTTCAAGTTGTTCCCCTCTTGGCCGTTTGCTATGGGCATAACGAAGCGGGATATCAAGGTTCTTAAGCAGACAAGCTCCAAACAATTCCGTTTGGCGTGTACCATAGGCATTGCCCTGGCAATCATGGTCTTCTTAATAGGCGCGGTGAATAATATACGCCTTTGGCACGGCTTCGGCGCTCTGGCGGGGCTCACCGTTGGACAGGTCTTCAGCACCTGGATCAAGGGTGTTTCTGAATCGCAAGCTTCTCTTGAAATAGTGCTGCTGGCAACACAAAGATTGCAGATGGCGCTTATCTCGCTGGCGGTGGTTGCCATATTAGTGGTGGCACTCTGGGCCCTGCTCACCACATCCACCAGAAACGCTCGCATACTGGAGTCTCTCAAGGGCAAGCGACGCTGACCGTGCCGGGGAGGAGGCAGGTATGAATAAGAGAGAAGGGGGTCATCTGCTGGAAAGGCTGGCCGGGATCCTTATCCGCTGTTTCTTTCTGTCCGTCGCGCTGTTGCTTGTCTGGTTCTTTTTCTACGTGCTGGGGGGAGGAGACCTGAGCTATAACATCAATTCAAGATGGTCCTCATTGAGCAGACACGACTATGATGTGCTGAATTATTACGCCATGGCATTCGTCAAGCTGTGCGCCATCCTCTTCTTCTTGTTTCCCTATCTCTCCATTAGGCTGGTGTTACGAAAGAAGAAAAAGAAGAGATAACCGTCAATGCATCAGGACGCGGCACTGCCCAAGCAAAGCGGACGTACCGCATTTGCGGTAAAGGAGGCCATATGACTATTCGAACGTATACGAAGTCAATCCTGCTTGTTGCGCTTGTTACTCTTTCTCTGGGGGGATTCTTGCTCCACGTCAGGATCCATCCGGTCTCGCAAAATTCATCGAACCTTATTCCGTTGATCTCGGGTGCCCTGAGCATCCTGGTGATTCCCCTGCTGTTTTCCTTCAAGAAGACGATCGAGTACGGCTATGTGTTAAACGGACTATTAGCGATCGTCGGCACGATCGGGATGGCTCACTTTTCCATAGTTCATTGGCCTGCCCCGGCGACGCTGGGATCGATCATCTTGAAGACAACACTCGCCGACATATTGATCGTCTGGAGCAAATTCTTCATCGGGAAGGCCCTTTTTGATCTTGAATTCTACGGCTATGATCCGCGCCAGGCCAAAAAGGGTAAAACGTACCGTTACCCGAACCTCGGGTGGTGGATGGTCCACCTGGTAGCGATCAGCCTGGTCTATCTTCTCGGCAACCTAGTATGGAGGCAATTATGAGAAGGTTTAAACTGTTTACCTTGAACTGGTGGATCCTTCATCTCCTGGCCATCTTATTTTTTTTGTATTTGGGCCATGCCGTTCACTTTGTGAGAGGATTGCCCGGGTAGAATCCTTATTTTTTGATATCCAAGGAATAACCGCCTGCGATGGAGCCAGGTCAGACAAAGAGGTGATCCGCTTTCGTTCCATATATGCAGGCGAATCCAAGATTAGGTCTTGTCGGAAAATGCAAGCATGCAAATACTGCGGCCGATTAAAGACGCTCGTTAAATCGCATATCATCCCACGCTCATTTTGCGAGATTAAATCCTTCCAACAGAATGCGTCTTATAACGCGCTCTCCCTGCCGTCGGATTCCGAAGATTTAAAACCTGTCAAGCGATCAATCGGGGTGTACGATGACGAGTTGTTCTGCAAGGATTGTGAAGATAAATTTATGATCTACGATGCGTACGCATTCAAGATATTGAACGAACAAGGCAATCGCAGAAAAACCTTGAGAGATGAGCAAGGGCAAGTGCTCGGCGCCTATTATGAAACCTATGACTATAATAAACTAAAACTTTTTTTCATCTCTGTTTTATTGAGGGCCGGGCTGAGCGACGTTTTTTTCTTTAAGCATATTAAGGTCGGACCATACCTTGAGCTGCTCAAAGAGGCGATCGATGCCGGGCAGGCGCCGGCAGCAAACGATTTCGCGGTTTTTCTGGCATATTATGATGAGATAAAAAAGGGGCCGATACTGTTCCCTCCGGCTCAGAAAAGAATAGAAAAAATAAAATTTTATCATTTTCATATAGGCCAGGTTATTTTCTACATTAAGATCGACAAGAGAGATACCCCGCAGGGGTTGCAGCCGATTATCCTGAAACCATGGGGAAAGCTTTTTCTTATGAGATTCAGCCACGAGGATTCAAATACCTTCGACATACTCAAGGGCATTGCGAGGATTCACCATGGAATCGAATAAAAAAATTCGTATCTTTGATGGCGCCACCGCGATTGTCACGGGCGGCGCATCGGGCATTGGCCGGGCGCTTGCTGAAGAATTGGCAAAACGCGGCGGCGAGGTGATAGTGGCCGATCTTCAGATCGCATTAGCGGGAAAGGTTGCCTCAAAGATCCGTGCCTCCGGCGGCAAGGCAAAGGCGGTGAAAGCGGATGTGACCGATTTTCCCGCTATGGAGCGGCTGATTCGATCGACTGTTAAGCGTTTCGGCCGGTTGGACTATATCTTCAATAATGCGGGGATCGTCATCGGCGGCGGCGTCGACCTGTACGGCATCGCGGATTGGCATAAGGTTATCGATGTCAATCTTTGCGGCGTGATCAATGGCATTCAAGCAGCTTACCGGATCATGCTGGAGCAGGGATTCGGGCATATCGTCAATACCGCCTCCATGGCCGGATTTATGCCGGGTCCCGGGAATACAGTCTACACCATGACCAAACATGGGGTAGTGGGTCTTTCAACATCGCTGCGGGCCGAGGCCGCGCTGATGGGTGTGCGCGTGAGCGTCATATGCCCCGGCGTTATTCGAACCCCCATACTGGAGGGGGGAGGAAGATATGGCAAGATGCTTGTAGATATGTCCCCTGACCGGCAGCAACGCATGTCGGAGATGTTCGAAAAACTCAAGCCCATGCCCCCGCATATATTTGCACGCAAGGTGCTCAATGCAGTTGCAAAAAACAAGGCGATCATTATTGTGCCGGCATGGTGGAAGGTCTTCTGGTGGATCAACCGGTTGTCCCCTGCCCTCGGGATATTCCTTGCCCAAAGGTCTTTTCAGCATAACCTCAAGAAACTCGGGTTGCTGCAGATGCAGTAAACCGCTTTCACTAATGAGTTACGTATTCCCCAACATAATGCAATGACGTTATACGTATTCTTGCTGGTACTATTCTCCGCCTTCTGCCATGCGACGTGGAACTTTGCGGCACGCAAAGCAGCCGGAAATCTGATGGCTATCTGGCTGGGCTTGTGGTTGGGATGTGCGGTTACTTTTCCAGGTGCGATAGGCATCATCATCCATGACGGACTTCGTGGCATGGCGCAGCTGCAGGGGATCATCTGCATCATCGCCACGGGCTTGATTCATAGTGTATATTTCCGTTTGCTGGCTGCCGGATATGAGGAGGGCGAGATTTCCCTCGTTTATCCAATCGCGCGTGGTTCAGGCATTGCCTTAACCGCGATCTTAGCCGGTTTACTCCTGAAGGAGCAGCTTACTGTTCTTGGGTCAATCGGCATTGGCCTTGTTTGTTTGGGTATTATTTCCTTGAGCACAAGTGCACACAAAAGGGCGGACAACACAAAGGCGGTAAGATTAGCTTTGTGCATCGGAGCCTCGATCGTTGCTTATTCCTTAGTTGATAAGGTTGGCGTCGGTTACATCAATCCGGTTGTATATATATGGTCGATGTTCCTGATCGCGGGAATTGCCCTGACGCCATTGCTTGTAAGGCGTTACCATGGAATGCTCCGGCAGGTAGCCAAGCACTATATGGGATATGCCGCAACCATTGGTATTGGATCAGTCGGGACCTATTTGATAATCCTTTTCGCCTTTACCAGGGGCCCTGTCAACTACATTGTAGCTGTTCGGGAATTCGCCGTTGTCCTGGGCACCCTCGCCGGCATCATCTTTCTGAAGGAGCGGTTTACCATCACAAAGGCACTGGCGATTTGCGCTATTGTTATCGGCATTATCGGTATCAAGCTGAGCTAGCCGATTAAGTCGTTGATGGGGGGCGGAGCAGGAGGCTTTTTCATCCCGCTTTTAGCATAAAGGTCTTTCTTGACAACGACGGTCCATTTGCTCCATACTTTCAACAAATAGTCTCTGGTGCTGCAACAAAGCTGCCTATGGGCAGGGCACTCTAAGGTTGACCTCTTGTCCGGTCTTTTTGAGGAGTATGTAGTATGGCTTCGTGGAATGACACGCCGAAGGTTGGGGGCGGAAGCTGGACCAACAGGTTCGGAGGAATCGAATGGCGCTATGACAGCAGCGGTATCTACATACGCGAGCAAAACGGAACCGTATCCGGACAGCAGAGGACCTCAGGCACTCCCACAACATGCCAGTCGATCATTGATCATTTTGAGGCCATACTCATCGCGCGATCAATCGAATACGGCATTCCCCCCGAGTTGTTAATCATGACGATTGCAACCGAGGCGGCCTCGTTTAGAAAGGTCGGATTTACCGGTCCACCGACGTTTCGCTGGGAGCCTCACGTTAAGGTTGACGACGATCCCCCTTCCTTTAAGGGCGATTACAGCCTCGGTCCCATGCAGACCCTGGCAACAACGGCCCGCTGGGTTATTCGTGCGCAATCGCTTCCGTACACCCCGCTCGAGGTGTTTCCGGCTATTCGCACGCAGCCTAACGTTGCGCCGGAGGAACATCCCGGGTATTCTCCAGATGTCAATATTCATATCGGCGCGGCAGAGATCTTCCAACGGTGGCCGAAAACAGGAGAAAACCCTATTCTCGTATCCGCTGCATTCAACGCCGGCGGTATCTACGACGCCTCCAATCCGAACTCAAAAAATTTCAACAGGTGGCACATTCGATCGTACGGCAATCATCTTGATCGCGCCTCCCGTTGGTTTGGAGATGCATGCTCTTTAATCACGGGCTTACGAAGCTAACAAGCCCACGCGCCGGCCGATAAAAGGAGGGTCTATGACCTTTAAAAAAAGAATAGATGAGGATCTCTGCAAAACCGAGGCGGCCCATACCTATGAATTTCGCCGGGAGATCCCGCAGATTGTAGATGAGCTGGTGCGCTCCTGCAACCGCGAGGAGTGCTTTGATCATATCGCGCCGGAGCCTCTCCCTTCCCGGGACCTGATTATCGATATCCTCGCCAGGCTGAGGCGCATCCTCTACCCCGGATACTTTATCAATAGCCGCGTGGACGAGGTGAACCTGTCGTATTATTTTGGTGAGGAGACGACGGCCCTGTTTGAGATCCTCGCAGAGCAGATCACCCTGGCCATTCGCCATGAATGCCTGCGGCATAGCCTGCCGTGCACCCATTGCGAGGAGCGCGGGCAGGAGGTAGCCGTCACCCTTATCCGGGCCCTGCCCTCGTTGCGCGCGCAGCTGGCCAAAGACGTGCGCGCCTCGTATGGAGGCGACCCGGCAGCCAAGGGCTATGATGAGATCATTTTCAGTTATCCCGGACTCTATGCCATCACGATTTATCGTGTCGCGCACCTGCTTCAGGAGCAGAGCATTCCTTTGATCCCGCGGATCATGACCGAATATGCCCACAGTCTGACCGGCATCGACATCCACCCCGCCGCCCATATCGGTGAAAGCTTTTTCATCGATCACGGCACCGGCGTGGTCATCGGAGAGACGTGCGACATCGGCAACCGGGTGAGGATCTACCAAGGCGTGACCCTGGGCGCCCTGTCGGTGCCGAGCGACGCGGTGGAGGAACTGCGCACCCGCAAGCGGCACCCCACCATTGAAGATGACGTGATCATCTACTCCGGCGCCACGATCCTGGGCGGCGAGACCGTCATCGGAGCCAGGTCCATCATCGGCGGCAATGTCTGGCTCACGGAATCCGTGCCGCCGGATACCAAGATCTTTCTTAAAGAACCGCCCATGATCTATAAAAGCAGGTCCCGTGCCGTTAAGGAGAGGCCGGCGAAAACAGGGGCCAGCTAAAGGATGAAAGAACGCCTTGAAAAAATTGTCTGAGATGCAGGAGGGTACGCAAAGACGCGCCCTGTTCGCGTTTCTCGTAGCCGTCGTGTAAATATGCGACAAAAAGAAGGAGGGGAGCCATGAAGATTAGTGCAAGAAACGTCTTAAAGGGCACGGTAGTGAAAGTAACTCCAGGGGCTGTCAATTCCGAAATAGTCATAGAACTCGCCGGCGGGGATCAGATTATCTCTACCATCACCAAGGAGTCCGCGGAGAAGCTCGGCCTCGGCAAGGGGAAAGCGGTATATGCCGTGATCAAGGCCTCGAATGTGATGGTCGCGATCGATTGAGCGATCTAACAATTAATTGCTATCGGCGGCAGGCCAGGGGGCCTCACGTTCGACGCCGTTTCCGATATCACAACCATTATGAAGTCCCGATTAACTTGTCGGTGACAGAAGGAGGAAAGAAATGAACTATGTATTTTTCACCATATCCGCCTACATATTCATGAGGGCATTCGAGGTGATATTCACTGACCAGCAAAAGAAGCAATGGTACAAAAATACCTCAAGGATCATCGGGATCCTCGTGCTCTACACAGCCGTTGCCGCGATGCTGGTATTCTACTTTACGAAGCTCCAACCGCTTGGTTTCACGGCGGGATAGAAGACCGGATTCGATTCAGGAAAAGACGGTATCACCCAGGCAGCTGATTGATGGCGGCTCCTGATAGCTGCCGCCAGCTGCTGGTCGTCACAGGTCATACCCGGCGTTAACGCTTTGATCGGGGTTGGACCGGGGGGGGGCTATGAGGCAGGATAGTTTAAGGTCGTACGGACTGTAAAATGGAGGATCCACTATGGCTAAGAAAAAGGAGCGAGGAGTTCGCAGGGCGGATGCAGGCGCGGTTTTCGGTCCGGTCTGGTTAATCGGCTGGCTGTTTACCATCGGCTATTGCGGGCTGTCCTTTTTTTGGAAGGGGTTGCTCGCGTTGCTGATTTGGCCGTATTTTTTGGGCGTAGCCTTGCGATAACCCTTGCCTCGGTTAACTTATGTTAACTTGTTGGCATTGGGTTAACATCCCTGCGGACATGCAACACCTTTGGTAGCTGCGGACTAGTCTACTAGGCACGGCCATGCAGCCGCTAAATCTTTGAATGGGGTTGGACCACGGGGGCTAGTTCATCTGTGACAGTCTATATCAGGGCAAGGCTGTCAGCCACGGCAAGGCCCGCACGGGTCGCATACAGATAACCGTCCTCAATAGCAATGAGGCCTTCATCTTGCAGTGTGGTCAACCTATTCCCTTTTCGGGCGAGCAGGTCCAAACAATAGCGGGTTGCGTAGTCTTTAAGATGAATCCCCTTTTTTGTCCGCAGCCCAAGGTACAGGGC
>Ga0214474_1000363_pt1 | contig 23222 bp, 23 predicted proteins | sample RVTome_2_FD_187335 | JGI IMG/M metagenome (GOLD analysis project Ga0214474, IMG submission 187335) | Soil microbial communities from uranium-contaminated site in the Upper Colorado River Basin, Wyoming, United States - RVT95D214 HiSeq ...
TTCATATCTGGTTACCTAGTGGGCAGCGATGTCCACGTGGAGTATTACCTCGGCAATCTGGTAGTAGAGAATGGTTACTGGGACGCTAGCATTGGTGGTGGTGTGAACTCCTGCTTAAGCATCGTGATACTAGCGCCTGTCTATTCACTCCTGCTCGACATGAATGTTGTCTGGTTATTCAAAATAGTTAATCCCATTCTCTTCTGCCTGGTACCTCTCGCCCTTTTCCGTGTCTTTAGTCTGCAAATAAAATCGCAGTACGCCTTCCTGGCTGTAGTTTTTTTTATTTCCATGCCTATGTTCTTTATGGATATGACCCAGTTGGTCAGACAGCAAGTCTCGGAACTCTTTTTTGTTCTGGTGGTACTGCTAATGGTGGATCGCAAATTAACACTGATACAAAGAACGATTCTTGTTCTTGTCTTCGGCTTTGGCGTAATCGTATCTTACTACGGGTTGGGTACTGCATATCCTATAGGTTTTCTGGCTTTCGGCTCACTGGTGCTTATCTTCATTAAAAGCCGCCCGGGGCGAACTCTATGGCAGTGGCTAATAGGAAAAACTAACTCCCTGCCTGCTGATTTAACCTCGACCGGAGCATTTAATAAAAAAGCCCTGGCAGTTATTGTTATTGTAACTCTCATTTTCATGTTTGTTTACGCTGGAGTAACCTCCGCAGGTCTTACGGGGCCCCGTATTGTTGGCGGGATTTTGCAGGATACAGCTAAACTAACCGCTCGGGGCATTACTACATCGCCAATAACACTACCGGCAGGACCATCACCGGCAGTAAAACCATACCCAGGAACAGTGGCAGGAACACCATCTGCAGGAACACCATCTGCAGGAACACCATCTGCAGGAACACCATCTGCAGGAACACCATCGGCAGGAGCACTTTCGGCACCAGAAATGCCCGGTTTCATTCAGCAGATAATTGTTAGGTTTCCGTTTTTGGACCCCTTAACCAAAGAGCCTTTGTCGCAGACGGCCCTGGGGCTTGATTTTGCCTGGGCATCAACGGGTGGAAAAATTTGGCGAATCTTTCAATGCCTGGTTGAGCTTTGCCTTATTATTGGCTTCTTCAGGCTCATTTTTCGCCCTGCATCACTGGGCAAATTAAAAGCCGAATATATTTCGCTGACCATAGTAAGTGCCTTAGTTTTGCTCGGCATCTATATTCTTCCCACAACAGGCTATGGTATGGGTTCCGTCCGGATTTTTGGAATTACCTTACTCCTTATGTCTCCTTTGTTTCTTTTCGGTGGTGAGCTTATCGGTTATGGAATAGTGAAGTTAGGCGGGCTATTCAGGAGTCGCTTTGTCTCCTTACAATCATCAAGCAGTCCCGCGCCCTTGCGATTTTTGGTGCTTGTTATAATGATACCCTATTTTATCTTCAACAGCGGGGCTATCTTCGAGCTTAGTAAAAGCCAGACCACCTATTTTATCGATATGCCCTATTCTATTGCGCTATCCAGCTATCGATTAGACTTAAGCACTGTTTTTACCAAGCAAGATGTCGTTGCCGCCAACTGGCTATCCGCAGTAAGCAACCACTGTCTCCATGCCGACATCCACAGCTGCCAGTTGTTTTATACCTATCACGAGACTCAAGATACCGGGGAGTCAGCCTCATCTAGCTGCATTTATTTAAGAAACTGGAATACCCGGAATGAGGTGTGGACTGTCGGCACTGCTTACGCAGCACGGCAAAGTATCAGCTTTGACGATTTACCATGGCTTAAGCAAGCGTTCGAAAATGGTGATAAGATCTACGATAATGGCGGGGCACAAATACTGTTAGTTCAGTAAACTGGAGTAACATGAAAATAACCTTACTTGGGCCGTATCCACCACCATATGGGGGAATATCCGTTCACGTTCAAAGACTCAAAAAAAAGCTTGAGGAAAGGGCAGTACCTTGCATCGTCTATGACTACAGCGGCATTTGTAAAAGAGAAGGTGGCGTAGTGATGGTTAATAATAAAGCAACATGGCTTTTGAGCCAGCTCTTTGATAATACAGACAACATCATCCACTGCTGCGGCTATAGCCCAAGTGCCCTAACAGTTCTTTCAATACTTGCAATTGTAAAAAGAAAAGAAGTGATACTGGATGCCGGTGGTTTTCTGTTTGGGCAAGAAGGAATTGCATCAAGACATAGATTTGCCTTCAAGATGGCCGCCAGAGCTGGCATTTATTTTATTGCAGAAAGCTCCAGGTCAAAGGATATAATCCTGTCTCTTGGAATCAAGCCTGAAAACGTTAATGATGAGATTATCCCATGTTTCATTCCACCCGAAGTAGAAGCAGAGGGCGTTAGTCAGTTACCCGATAAGATACAGAGTTTTATCAATAACCATGGCCCTATTATTACAGCCAATGCCTTTCGAATTAGCTTCTACAATAATGAAGACTTGTATGGAATTGATTTATGTATAGATTTATGTGCCAACCTGAAACTGTCCCATCCTAATGTTGGCTTCATCCTTTGCATTTCAACTGTTGGGGATTATGATTATCTTAGTAAAGTGATACGGAGAACCAGGGAAAAGGGCATAGAAGATAATTTCTTATTTGCCAGCAACGTCCAGGCGTATCATGACATACTTACAAGGAGTGACGTATTCATTAGGCCAACAAACACAGATGGAGATTCCGTCTCTTTGAGAGAAGCGCTATATCTTAGAGTGCCATCAGTGGCCAGCGATGCCGTACCGAGGCCCGATAGTGCCATTCTGTTCAGGAATCGAGATGTTGCTGATTTAACATCAAAAGTTGAACATATACTCGGAAATTATGGTTTTTACAAAACCAAGCTGGAAGCGGTAAAGATTGAAGATAACACTGAGAAGATATTGAGAGTATATCGTAGGTTAGAGCGTAGCAAGAGGAGAACTAAATGAAGGTCTTGATAACCGGCGCCGGCGGTTTCATTGGAAGTCATCTTTCAGAACACCTTGTAAAACAAGGTCACAAGGTCAAGGTCATTGTTAGATATAACTCGCGAAGTGACTGGGGGCTGCTCGAATTACTACCTAAACAGAGGCTTAATAAAATTGAGATAATCATGGGTGATTTACGTGATGGAGACGCAGTTCGGAACGCGGCTAAAGATGTAGATACTATTTTCCACTTGGGTTCTTTAATTGCCATACCTTATTCCTACATCCATCCCAGGGAAACCATAGAGACAAATATAATGGGAACGCTAAATATCTTAATGGCAGCGAGGGAAAACGGTGTAGAGAAGGTTATTCACGTGTCCACCAGCGAAGTGTACGGGACTGCGCTGTATGTTCCTATTGACGAGAAACATCCTTTGCAAGGGCAATCCCCGTACTCTGCAAGCAAAATCGGAGCTGATATGATAGCAGAAAGTTTTTACCGTTCTTTTAAGCTTCCGGTGGCAATTGCGAGACCATTTAATGTTTTTGGCCCCAGACAATCAGCAAGAGCAGTAATTCCTGCCATAATCTCCCAAGCGTTAAGCAAAGAGCAAGTATACTTAGGGTCATTGCATCCTACTAGGGATTATACCTATATTGACGATATGGTAGAGGCTTTTATCAAGATAGCAGAATCATCAAGTTCAGTTGGAGACGTCATAAACATCGGTTCGAACTTCGAAATATCAATAGGGGACATTGCCAAGAAGGTAATCTCTATAATAGGCAGAGATAAAGAAATTCTAGTTGATCAAAAACGCATTAGGCCACAAAAGAGCGAGGTCGAAAGATTGTGGTGCGACAACACAAAGGCGAAACAATTATTAGAGTGGAAGCCTAAGATAAGCTTTGACGAGGGCCTGAAAATGACTGTGGCATGGATATCAGATAACATTAGTTTGTATAAACCTGAATTATATAATGTATAGGAGATATTAAATGAAGGCGGTAATTCTTGCTGGAGGTAAAGGAACAAGATTAAAACCGTATACTACAGTCTTCCCTAAACCTCTGATGCCAATTGGCGATAAGCCAATTTTGGAGATCATTATTTCCCAGCTAAAATATCACGGTCTAAAGGATATAATAATTACAACGGGACATCTAAGCCAGTTGATAATGGCCTTTTTCGGAGACGGAAGCCAATTTGGAGTGGGTATTAAGTACTCTAAAGAAGACAAACCAATGGGAACAGTAGGAGGCCTTGGATTAATTAAAGAGGAGTTGAAAGACACGTTCCTCGCGGTGAATGGGGATACATTGACCACCTTGAATTTCTCCGAGCTCATCAATTACCACAAAACTAGCGGTGCCGTCTGTACCGTAGCCTTGAAAACGAGAGGGAGTTATATTGACTTCGGTATTGTTGAACTTGACCACAATAATAGAATTACAAGATATACAGAAAAGCCCACAGTTAATCACCTCGTCAGCATGGGCGTCTATGTTTTCGAACCCAGAGTTGTGGAATACATTAAGCCGGGTGAAAGGCTAGATTTCCCTGATCTTGTCAAGGCTTTAATCTTAAAAAAAGAAAAGATAAACGGTTTTGTTTTCGATGGCTATTGGCTGGATATAGGTAGGCACGAGGACTATGAAAAGGCAAACGAGGAAATAGAGGAACTAGGCAAAATTTTTAAATTCTAGCACGACAATGAGTAGCGCTTAAATGATGGCATGTGGTCCAAAGCACCAGAGCTTACCAGAAAATGCTGGAGGGGAACAGGATATACATGGATCTTGGGGGAAAAAGAATCATAGTCACCGGGAGTGATGGCTTTGTTGGTTCTCATCTTGTTCCCAGGCTGAGACAAGAAAGGGCTGAGGTAATACCTGTAGACATAAGTAAAGACATTGATGTCATCAAGTGGGAGCATGTTAAAGATTACCAGGACATAGACATTATTTATCACCTGGCAGCTAAAACTTATGTACCAGCCACAGCTGAAGACCCAAGAGAAACTTATCTGGTCAACTTTGTAGGAACACTTAATATGCTTGAATTAGGGAGAAGAAGCAAAATTAAGAGGTTTATTTTTGCAAGCTCATACGTATATGGTAACCCTAAATATATACCAATTAGCGAAGAGCATCCAATAAACCCGATGAATCCGTATTCCAGAAGTAAGACTTTGGGTGAAGATGTCTGCCGTGCTTATTATGAAGATTACGGGCTGAGATGTGTGATAATAAGGGCATTCAATGTATATGGCGAAAGACAAAGAGACAGCTTTTTAGTGCCGTCCATTCTAAAGCAAATTAACAATGAAGAAATTGAACTCGAAGACCCCAAGCCCAGAAGAGACTTTCTGTACGTTAAGGACCTAGTGGAAGCCTATGTTAGAGCAGCAGAGTATTCCGGTTCAGACTTCGAAATTTTCAATATTGGCTCAGGAGTAAGTTACAGTGTAGATGAAATTGTAAGAACAATACTCATTCTATCCGGCAAAAAGGCAAGAGTGAGATATCGCCACCGGCGTAGAGAAAAAGAAGTTATGGAAACAATTGCGAACATTGAAAAAGCTAAGAAAATGTTGGGCTGGGTACCCATGACCCCCCTCGAACAAGGGCTTAAAACATATATTAAGTGGTACCAAGATAAGGAAACTGTAGAACAAACAAATGCGATGTCCCCTTTGTAACAGTAATCGAATACGAACTGCAATGGATGTGATTACCGAGGTGGGAGATATTAGAAGCATCCACGAGTGTGAAAATTGCTCTTCTAGGTTTATCCACCCGATACCCTCTCGAAAGGAACTCCAGGTAATTTATGATAAGTACTATACTGAATCTATTAACCGCGCTGGCAAATACACGAGCACCTTACATGATCGCTCATATGGGCAGCTTACGTTCAGAAGGCAGTGGCAAATAGTAAGTAGGCTTGTGCATAGAAGAGAAGGAAAAATATTAGATTATGGGTGTGGTGGAGGACATTTCCTCGATAACATAAATCATAGATGGCAGAGGTTTGGTATAGAGCTTTCCGACGATGCCAGAGAAGTCGCTAATGAGAAAGGAGTAAAGACATTTGCCACACTTGAGCAAGCGGCTTTTTCTGATGAGTTCTTTGATGTAGTGATTATGTTTGCCACAATAGAGCATTTGCCCAACCCAAGAGATGTAATAAAGAAGCTTAGCCGTATCTTAAAAACCGGTGGCCTTTTTGTGATTATGACAGGCGATACAACAAGCCTAAAAGCCAGGAAGAGAGCTGAGAAGTGGCACATGTACCGCCAACCAGAGCATATTTGCTTTTTCTCAGCCCGGTCTCTAGATTCGCTTATGGATTCTTTTGGCTTTAAGAAGGTTAAAATTTTATACACAGATGGTGGAATGACACAGGTATCCTTTTGGCCTTTAAACATAGCTTTAAGATTAAGTTTAATGATTTATGAGACAATACCTGTGTTGAATAGTCTACCTCTCTTTGACCATTACTACGGCTATTACCAGAAGAGATGAACTAAGACCGCCAATTATGGTAACAGTATAAGCCCTATATTCAACGTGGATTTTACAGCCTGACAAATCTTGCCAGCACCTTCTTTATAGGTCCTGCATTTATGCCACTTCGCTTCTCTATATCCAGAAGCAGGGCAATGTCTTCCCTGTCGAAGCTTCTGGTAAGCAGCACGATAAGGCCGTACATTACGTAATATAAGGCAAACAGCAGGAGCACCATCCACCAGCTGGTAGCGCAGGATTCGCCCGCCACGAATCGGAAGAGCAAGGCCAGAACCACTGAAGCCACCACAGGCTTGATCAGATTCAGGCTAAGCGGTTGAGCCCTACACAGCTTATAGAGCCTTATCGATACTATGGCAGAGCTCAAAGTCAGTGATACAGTTAGAGCAATTGCGGCTCCTATCATCCCAAGCGGAGGAATTAACAACACATTTAGCAGCACGTTGATTATCGCAGCTAGTAAGACGGACCACATCACGAATCTGGACTCACCCATGGCGTACAACGTACCAGCATTAGGCCCGAAAAAATTCCTTAACATGAAACAGATTGACAATATACGCAGAGCCGGAGCCGCAGCTATATAAGACTCACCAAAGAAGAGGTTGAGCACCGCCTCCGGAAACAGGCAGAGAACCAGGAAAAGCGGCATAGTAACGAATGTCAGCCATTTGGTCACAATCATGAAGTCACGCCTGAGGTCAACCAGCCGCCTTTGCAAATATAGCCCGGAAACCACCGGTGTGTACATGACCATTAGAGCACCTAGAGGCTGAGTGATGAATTGAGCCAACGGAGAGGCAGCATTATACAGCCCTACCACATCAGCCGACTTGAAATAACCAAGAAATAGAGTATCAGCCCATAGTAGTACAAGTGAAAGTGCACCGATCCCTAAGAACGGCAACGAAAAACCCAGTAGGTCTTTCATTAAAGCCGCTTCGTTTTGGCCAAACCTTAAAAAGGGCAGCGTTCTGACAGCATACAGCACAAGTCCAAATACTGTAATAAACAAAGCTGCCACATAACCATAGAAAACGGACACAAACTTTAAGCCAAGGAAAAATGCAACTAACAGAAATAATAGGAATAGAACATTCATCAATACGTTCTGAAAATACGCCTGACCCTCGGCTCTGTCGAAACCGCGTAGAATAGCAATAACGACATAGAGCAAGGCAAAGAAAGGAACTCCAACGGCAAATATCCTTAATCCCCAGGCTAGCTCAGCAGTATTGAAAACATGCAGTGCAATGAAATCTGCACTGAAGAAGAGAAAAACGGAGAAGACAAGGCTGGCAACCGTTGCCAGTATCAGCGAAGCATTCACCGTTGAAAGAGCCTTAGCTGAGTTCCCATCGGCTCGAAAACGCGCGAGATATATAGTGACACCTTCATATAAACCAAGGCAAGCCAACATAACAACGAAGTTGAGAATTGCCAGTGCCAAGGAGAAGACGCCGTAGTCTGCCTCCGTACCAAACCTGGCAATGACAGGTCTGACAGCAAACTGAAATATAAACCCTATGGACATCCCCAGCATCATGGTGCCAGTGCCGCGAACTATCTTCCTGAGAGGATCACTTAATGGTTCTACCATATCGGTATTCAGACTCCGGAGCTACATTATCTCTGTGTTACGACGTTCGGTCAAAACAGCAGACCTGGCTTGTGGATAGATGGGTTCAGCTTGATACAGGTGGAGATGCAGTGAAACACTTTTACCATGTGTAACTATTCTGAGAGGTTCATCAATCTGAATTACTTGTTATATTCAAAAATTTTTATGGCAGGGACCATGCCTTTTCCGGGGTCTGTTACGGAGCCTTTTGAGGCATATATTAACTTGTAATGCTCGACGGCTGGCAACGGTACTGGGCTGGCATACGGGTCTGGGCTAACTATAATGTAGTTACCCGACTTCTGGTTCGAGATATAGGTCTGAGCTTCCTCATAATTATCGAAGGAGCGGGCACTAGTAATTTGTTTGTAAGGTTGGCCGTCGGGGCTAACCTTGTCCTGGTAGGAAATCACAGTCGAACTTTTAGGAATAACACTGCTGCCGTCAAAATTATAGAGGCGGATAACTAGCGAGCGATAATATTCGGGGTAGAACAGAAGGACGGGTTCAAGCATGTTCTCCTTGGGCTGATAGTAGACGCCGTAGAATTTGTCTGGACCACTGCCGCTAAGGGTGGCTATGGCCTGGAATTTTCCACCAAATACTCTGGCTACATCATGGTCGATGATAACATATTTCGAGCCCCACCGATTTAATATCTCATTAGCAGAGGTTTCATTTTGGGCAGTGAAAATATATGCTTCCCCCCCGTGTCCGGTGCCGGGATTGGACGTAGGTATTCGATGCCCAATACGAGTTATCCAGTAGCCATAGTCCCACCAGGCTGTGACGCCGTAGGCAGTTTGAGGATACTGATAGCTTTGTCCGGATGCAGGTGGCTGGTAGCGCTCATAATAGAAATACGGGTTGCCGAAGGGGTCTGGAGTACTGTTTTGGAGCCAGGACAACGATTCACACCAGGCGTCGCTGGGGGCAAATGTAGCTTGTTTAGCCGTGTCTATAGCCTTCCCTATATTAGGGAAAAAGACGCCGAAGAAGACAGCTAAAATAGCCAGTGACATGGTTACAGCATTGGCAGCGGAAATAGGCCTCTCCCGTCTTTTCAACTTTGCTTTTTTATCGTTTCCTTCAGGCCTATCCGCAGGTTTGTTCGCCAATTTTTTGAAGCCACTGATATCAAGCACCAGCCAGGAGACATAACCTGTAAGTAAGGCTACATTCACCACAAAATAATAGGCAAAACGTCGCATAGCTAAAGTGGCTGCCAGCATGACCAGACTCCATACGACGAACGCTGTTTTTTCAGTTTCACCTCGTTTAATAACGAGATATACTAATATTCCCAGCGAAGTAATGCTGAGGAAAAAGCCGGTGGTGAAATTGCCCCAGGCCAGCCACCAGGAGAAACTACTGCCTGGAAACAGCAAAGGCTGCATCTCAAGGACAGTTGTTCCCATAGGCCAGATGAAGATGTTTGAACTTCCTATCAAAAGTAGAAGAGATGGGTCAAAGATTCGTAAAACTACAAGACTTACTAGCCCCAGGCCTATAATAGCCGCTGGATAGATGATAGGCTTTATATTGCGGCCGGCCATGAAGTAGGAAACCACAGCTATAACTATCGGGATAACGATGGCGATAGCAAAAGAAGCTATAACCATCCTATCCGAGTGAAGTGGCAAAGACATCAAGAAGGTAACTATGAAGACAATTGTGCTGACAAAACAGAGATATTCAGTTGATTTTTTCTTTAAATGGTCAATAATGAACTGGATGACAAGATAGGCAAAGATGATGAAAACAAACAGCAGCGCTCCTGCCCAGGTAAGGAAGTAAATCCCCAAGAAAACGCCAGTTAGGACGCTGTAGATAAACGGCTTGGTCATAGTTGCCCACTGCCTGTGCCATAGGCTTCCGAGTGTCAACTGCTTGTCTCTACTAGCTTTCACTGCCAGAATCAGAAATAGCATAGCTATCGTAGTAAATAGCACCTCCGCAGCATGATAATCGGCAAAACCAAGCACTGACCTGCCGAGAAACTCGCCGGGGTAGATACCGACAAGGCCGGCAGCTATCACGCCAGCCCAGCGGTTGAACAGTGTTTTCCCGATAAAGTAAACCGGAATGGTGGTTAGGGCACCGAGGACTGCCGGAAAATAAACGCCTACCACGTCTACCGTATGTTGACTTGGTGAGCCAAAACCGAATAGCCAACTCACTACAGAGATCAGGTAGGGCCAAAATGGTGAGGTAGCGGTTGCCGATCCGCCAGGAAAAAGCAGGTAAGGGTCAAAAGTGAGTAGGTGAGGGAAGTTATGAACCGTGTTATCGACTATTCGAATGAAAAAATAAGCGTCGACGCCGGTGAACTTTATCCAGTCGCCGACAAATACTTTGTCATAGGGGAACACAACTCGAATAAACAGAGCAGCGCTAAAAAATGCTGCCAGTAAAATACCTGCGATGAGTTTCGAGTTAAACGCATTGCGGCTCATATGATTGCCCCAAGCAGAAAGTTAGAATCCATCTAATGCACCCCAAATATTTAAAATCAGCTTCGTTCAAAAATGATAGCAGACCATACGGAGCCATGCAAGTTGAAATAATTCAGTTTGTCGTCCGATGTCTGATGTGATAAACTCAAATAGTTTTTCAGGAAAGTGCTTTGAAGATACTCGTTAGTAATGATGACGGAGTATATAGTGAGGGGCTCTGGACGCTGGTAAGGGAGCTAACAAAAATAGCCAAAGTATCTGTGGTTGCTCCTGATAGAGACCAGAGCGGCTCAGGTACGTCGATAACGCTTCGTCATCCCTTGAGAATGATTAATATAAAGCCGCCGGTGGATGGTGTCGACGCGTATTCAGTAGAGGGAACCCCGGCAGATAGCGTTATTCTGGCACTAAGACTAGTTTTAAAAGAAGGCGTAGATTTGGTGGTTTCCGGCATCAATGAAGGACCAAATCTGGGTGATGATGTTTATGTCTCAGGAACGGTTAGTGCTGCTTTGCAGGGATTTTTTTACGGTATTCCGGCTCTGGCTTTTTCCATAGCTGCTTTCGGGGATCTTCATTTCGATGTGGCTGCTAAGCTGGCCAGGCTAATGGTCGGCGAGACAGTCGATAAGGGCTCTCTCGGGAGAATCTTATTGAATGTTAACCTGCCTAATCTGCCACAAGATAAACTTGAAGGTATTGAGATTACCCGCTTGGGCGAACGAAAATATGTAGACCGGATAGAACCCGGACATGACGGCAAAAGGCAATATCACTGGATTATGCGCGGTAAACCCGAGTGGAAATCAGCTTCGGGAACCGATGTATGGGCACTGGAAAAGAATAAGATTTCAGTTACTCCATTATTTGGAAACCCGGACGGCTCCAGTCGTGAGTTGCTAAAAAAAATTGTCCCACAACTTTTTCATAAATTGCAGGAAAACAGCTCTTCTTGAGCTAAATAAGAAATAAAGAATTATGACAGAAGTAGCTATTATCAGCGGAGTCAGAACTGCCATCGGCGCTTTCGGCGGCTCCTTAAAAGATGTCCCTGTGGTGAATCTTGGTGCCCTGGTGATCCGAGAAGCACTGAAACGGGCCGGCCTAAGGCCCACAGGGAAAAAGCTGTCTAATTATGCCCCGGAGGCTCTAAGGAATGACGGGCTGGTTGAGATGGAAAAGGCTCACTATAACTGGGATGATTCACTCAGGGAAGTGCACGTTGATGAAGTGATTATGGGCAACGTATTACAGGGCGGCCAGGGGCAAAATACTGGCAGGCAGGCTGCGATTTATAGTGGTTTACCCAAAGAGACGTATGCCTTTACAGTCAATAAGATTTGCGCCTCGGGGCTTAAAGCAATCACCTTGGGGGCTCAGGCGATAGCACTCGGTGAGGCCGATATAGTGATTGCCGGTGGTATGGAAAATATGAGCCTGGCACCGTATGCATTGCCTCGGGCACGCTGGGGATACAGGATGGATGTTACTGCCAGGGGAGAAGTCATTGACCTGATGGTTTATGACGGGTTGTGGGAGATATTCTATGGCTATCATATGGGGCTGACTGCAGAGAACATTGCCGCCAAATACAACATTTCAAGGGTAGAACAGGATGAGCTAGGGCTGTTGAGTCATCAGCGGGCCAGAGCTGCTATAAATCAGGGCTTGTTCAGAGAGGAAATAGTTCCGGTGAGTATTCCCCAGAAGAAGGGAGAGGTTGTGGTTTTCGATACCGACGAACGGCCGATGGATACCAGTCTGGAAAAGATGGCCAAGCTGCCTCCGGTGTTTAAAAAAGATGGTACCGTAACCGCCGGTAATGCCTCCGGTATAAATGATGCTGCAGCGGCAGTAGTGTTGATGAACCGGCAAAAGGCCAAGGAATTGAATCTCGCTCCTATGGGTATTATTAAATCTTATGCGTCGGGTGGCGTCGACCCAGCCTATATGGGGTTGGGGCCAATACCGGCGGTAAAGAGGGCGCTGGAGAGGGCTGGCATCGGTATTAAAGATTTGGATGTGATCGAGTTGAACGAAGCCTTTGCTTCACAGGCCATTGCCTGCATGAAAGAGCTGGGATTAAGTACAGATAATACTAACGTGCGTGGTAGCGGGGTTTCACTGGGACATCCTATTGGCTGTACCGGCGCCAGATTGGTAGTGACTGTACTACACGAGATGAAAAGGCAAAACCTGCATAAGGGTCTGGTAACCATGTGCATTGGTGGCGGCCAGGGTATGGCCATGGTTATAGAAAGGTAATCAGGTTTGTGACGCGGCTTATTATAGTCAGGCATGGACGGACTGAGTGGAATAGGGTAGAAAGGTTTCGCGGCAGAGCAGATATCGGACTTGATGAGGTGGGTATGAAGCAGGCTGAATCTGCGGCTAAACGAATTGGGGAATGGCCGGTTTCGGCGATTTACTCGAGTCCTCTGCGCCGGGCTCTTACCACGGCTGAAATAATGGCAGGCCCCTTGGGGTTAAACGTACAGCTGATGCCTGGTATAATCGATATAGACTATGGTGCGTGGCAGGGCTTGTCCACAGAAGATGTAGTTGCCAGGGATGATCATCTTTATTCACGATGGATTGAAAGTCCGAATAAGGTGAAGTTCCCGGGCGGTGAGAGTTTTGTTGAGGTCAGAGAAAGAGCTGCTTCAGCAGTTAATGACTTGATACAGCGGCACCCGAAGCAGACGGTCGTTTTGGTATCACATAAGGTGATTTGCCAGATTCTTATTCTCAGTTTGCTGGATCTTGATAGTTCACATTTCTGGCAAATAACTCAGGATGTCTGCGCTATGAACCTTTTTGAAGTGAGAGGTGGTATACCTTCAGCTTTGTTTCTCAACGACACCTGTCACTTGGAAAGTCTGAATTAAAAATTTTGTGGGGTTAGTTATGGCGAAATTAAAAGTTGGCATCATAAATGTTACCGGCTATGCCGGTGTAGAATTGGCCAGGTTATTACATAAGCATCCAAAGGTGGTACTCAGCTCGATTACAGGCCGGAGTGCTGCCGGGCAAAAGCTAGCGGATGTGTTTCCGCACCTGGCGGAAATAGACATGACTATTAACGCCGAGCTTGGCGAAGTCGACCTCGCCTTTTCAGCAATGCCGCATAAGTCGAGTGCGGAGGTTATCATACCTCTGATTGAGCGTGGTATCAAAGTTATTGACTGCAGTGCTGATTTTAGATTGAAAGATGCAGGTGGATATCCAAAGTGGTACGATTTCACCCATCCGGCGCCGAAATTGCTGCAAAAAGCGGTTTATGGTCTACCTGAAATCCATCGCGCTGAAATAGCAAAAGCTAATTTAGTTGCCGTTCCTGGATGTTATCCTACGGGAGCCTTGCTGGCTTTAGCGCCGGCAGTTAAAGGAGGACTTATTCATCCGGATATTATTATTGATAGCAAGTCAGGTGTGTCTGGTGCCGGCAGAACTTTGAGCCTGTCAACACATTACACTGAAGCTGTGGATAACGTCCGTGCATATTCAGTGCAGGGGCACCGTCATCTACCGGAAATCATCCAGGAACTCGGAGCGCTAACCGGTTTGGCTCCTTCGGTGACATTTTTACCTCATCTGGTGCCTATGTCACGAGGCATATTGAGTTCATGCTATGCCATGTTGAAAGAGGGCAGCTTAGGGAAGAGGGAAGGTAAGGTAGTCGACCTGTTTCGTAATTTCTACAAAGGAGAGCCGTTTGTCAGGGTAGTAGATAAGCCGCCTGAGACCAAGCAGACCTGGGGAAGCAATCTTTGCCTCGTTTTTCCTACTGTTGATGTCAGAAACGGCAGGCTCATAGTAATTAGCTGTATAGACAACTTGGTGAAAGGTGCTGCTGGACAGGCGATACAGGATATGAATATAATGCTTGGTTTTTCTGAGACTGACGGGCTTGAAGCACTGCCTGTCTATCCTTAATGGAGCTGCCCCCATCGTCTAGGGGACTAGGACGTCAGCCTTTCAAGCTGAAAACAGGGATTCGAATTCCCTTGGGGGCACCAAATTCTTTAGCCGAACCGAGCTACGCACACCTCTCCACCCTCTATGACCACTGTCATGGTCCTCCGGCAGTTTGGGCAAGTGAGTGGGCCGCTGTAGTTCATCTTGGATGGCTCCAGCGGGATACCTTTGCCGCAGCCTAAGCAAATTACACCTTCAGGTCGGCTCGAACTGGACCGGTGCTGTTTTTTATGCCGGGCTAGCTCTTCGATATTCTCACATTCAATTCCGCAGGTGGCACATTTAAACCGCATATATGGCTCCTTTCAGTTTTCCCTGATAAGACGGAGATATTGTAATCATCATGTGGCGATATCAAAGTGGGGCATGATGTCTACAGGTCGAACATTGACCTATGTTTTTTCTTCGGCTCACCTTTTATTTTCTCTAGTTTACTATCAATTTTATCCAGGCGGGAGTCCACATTCGCTAAATGTTTGTTCATATCTCTCAGTAGTTTCTTTAATTCTTCAAATTCTTGTTTTTCCATTAGCTCCCCCCTTGGTTGTTATAACGGAAAGCCAGCGGATAAGTTTATCGCGCGGCTGCGTTTATCAGTTTCTGGTAAGTAAGGCCAGTGTCGGTAAGGTTATGACTCATAATATTTTGAACGGCTTCTTGGGTGAGCATCACGCTATTTTTTGTATATGTTGTTTATGTTCTTCAAGCACCTTTTCATACTGAGCATTGAGTTGACTGTTTAGCTTAAGCCACTCCGCCTGGAACTGAGCTTGAAGCTGTGCTTCAATAGGTACAGCGTTGCTTGATTGCTTTTGCAGAGCTTGACTGGATTCCTTTAGTCTTGCCTCAAACCCCTTTTTAAACTGCGTGTAGGTCTGCTGGCGAGCTTGCTCATAATAATTGAGCAGATTAGTTATCCGGTCGAGGATAGTTGCCAGCTGGTGTTTATTTTCTTTCACTATTCTTAACCCTGCCATGGCACGTTTGGTGATTTGTTGGTCTCGTTCATTTTGGGGAAGAATTATATTGTGCATAAATATTTCCTGGGCACCTTGAGCTATATATTTCCTCAATCCCGTGCCCTTGTATTTAGTCAGTTCAGAATCCAGGTTATAATCCGCATCTTGAAGATATTTAGCAGCCAGTTTATTTCCCACAGGAATGCACTCGACCTGTTTCATCTCCTCCTCGGTAAGCTTGCCCAGTTTTTCTACTTTTTCCTTGGCCTTTTCCCAGGCGCTTTTCATTTCACCCATAGTACGCTCCTATATAGAGACGGCTTCGGTACGAAGAACTATTCTCAAGCGACTTTGGATGTTTCATTTACGTAGAGCTCTCCCCATCTATGCTGATGAGCCTGTTTGAGTCGTTGAAACCGGGATTGGAAATCGCTGGAAGTCAGAGAATCTGTTGTCATAATTACCGCATCTTCGCCATTGTCGGTGTAGTAAGCCCGGCGCACGCCGACCTTTTGGAATCCATATTTTTCATACAGCGCCTGGGCCTGTTTATTTGAGATACGTGCTTCAAGTGTCACCACATCAGCATGTAGCTGAGCAGCCATATCGATGACTTGAACCAGAAGTCGCTCTCCTATACCTTGCCGGCGGTAAGTATTCCGTGTGGCCAGTGTGGTTATGTGTGCCTCGTTCACCATAATCCAGAAACCGGCAATGCCGGCTATGTATTCCTTGGACATGGATGCCGTGTCTTCGCCAAAAAAGCGTTCCTGGTCGAAAAGGTGCAGTAGCCTATATAAAAACCCTCTATTCTCGGAACTCGGTGGGGCAATTTCGTTTTCGATAGGTTTAGCGACAACAATGTAGCAGGCTAACCGGTTGCGGAGTTCCTGCTTATAAGAAGTATATGACGGCCTGGGCCATTGTGTGGGAAAAGCCTCATGGTCAATCTCAAGTGCCTGAGGTATGTCTTTATCTTGCATGCCCCGCACAATATAACGCATTTAGATGTCGTGATATCTTGATTTTGGTGATTTCAAACTGTTGAATGAGATTTTAACATATTTTCTTTGTAGATGATAAAAAGCAGCACTATCATTTCTCTAGCTGCTTGGTTATACTATAAATAAATATTCAATTGCCAGACTTAGGAGGTTGCGATGAAGGGACAAGTTGTGGCTGAGGTGTCTATAGTTCCAGTTGGCACTGCTGATGCTGGCATCAGCCGATATGTCGCCGCCAGTCTTGAGGTTTTGGAGGCGAAAAAAGATTTATCTTACCGTCTGACGCCAATGGGTACCGTTATCGAGGGTCCGCTCGTTAAAGTACTTGAAGCAATTCGTGATATGCACGAAGTTCCTTTCAGCAAGGGGGCACAGCGAGTGGTTACCAGCATTAAGATTGATGACCGACGTGACAAACCAGCAACTATGATTAGCAAATTGGAATCCGTGCGTAAATTGCGGCCATCTATTAAGACTTAAAATGATTGACTTAAGCGTTCAGTTAGCTCCAAGGCATCCAAAAGGCCTGCTTCTAGCTAATCCTGTAATAACAGCCTCAGGCACGTTCGGTTATGGAATTGAATATAGCGAGCTAATTGATATACAAAGGCTGGGGGCTATAGTTTGTAAGGGCACAACTTTGAAGCCGAGAGAGGGCAACCCTCAGCCGCGACTGGTGGAAACAGCTTCGGGTGTTCTAAATTCGGTAGGTCTGGAGAATATAGGGGTGGAGGCTGTGATAAAGGAAAAAGCGCCTGTTTGGGCGAAATGGAAGGTGCCCGTTATTGTTAATATCGCAGGTGAAACAATAGACGAATATAAAGAAGTTGCTTCCAGATTAGAAGGGATTGCCGGCATAGGTGCTATCGAAGTGAATATAAGCTGTCCTAACGTGTCCTCCGGCGGAATCGAGTTTTGCACTAACGACGTATCTGCCGCAGAAGTGACCGAAAAAGTTAAATCGGTCAGCAGTCTACCTGTTATAGTAAAGCTAAGCCCCAATGTAACGGATATCGCTGAGATCGCCTCAGCAGTTCGCGAAGCTGGAGCCGATGCTATAACCCTGATTAACACGGTGCGGGGAATGGCAATAGATATAAGTAGATGCCAACCTTCACTGGGAAACGGCGTGGGAGGACTTTCCGGGCCAGCTATCAAGCCGATAGCTCTTTACATGGTGTATAAAGTTGCCGGAATTGTAGATATACCCATTATTGGTTGCGGCGGCATAAGTTGTGTTGAGGATGCTATAGAGTTCCTGATGGCCGGTGCCAGTGCTGTTCAGGTAGGTACAGCTAATTTGACCAGCCACCAGGCGGCTCTGGAGGTACTGAAAGGGATCGAGCAATTTATGAGTAAAAAGGGTGCGCCGAACCTAAGAGCCGTTATTGGCAAGGCTAGAAGCTGATATCTCGTTTTAGTTATTCCTGGCAGCCACTTCTTTCTTAATAAACTCAATAATCTTAGGTGTTGGTGTACCAGGTCCAAAAACAGCTTTTATGCCAATTTTACGCAGCGTAGGTATGTCCTCATCAGGTATAATGCCGCCGGCAACAAGCAGTACATCGGTCTTCCCTTTTTTCTTGAGTCCAGCCGCAATCGGTGGAAAGAGCTCCAGGTGTGCTCCGGAGAGGATGCTCAGACCAACGACATCCACATCCTCTTGCACAGCCGCTTCAACTATCATCTCCGGTGTTTGCCTGATTCCAGTGTAAATTACCTCCATGCCGGCATCGCGAAGCGCTCTGGCAACGACCTTAGCCCCGCGGTCATGGCCGTCAAGGCCGGGTTTAGCCACCAGTACTCTAATTTTATCTTCCACCATGGCCTTTCTCCTTATAGTTTTTCTGCTAGTTCAATCAGTACACCTTTGGTTGATTTAGGATGCAGGAAGCCAACTTTACCTGCCAAACCAGGACGACCCTGCTTGTCAATAAGTTGAACGCCCTTATTAGCTAATGAGCCAAGCTCCTCGTCAACATTGTCGACCTCAAGGCAAATATGGTGGATTCCTTCCCCCCGGCTTTCTATGAATTTAGCAACACCGCTTTGTGGGTCGATGGGTTCGAGAAGCTCGATTTCAGCACCTTCACCAATGGGTAGTAGGGCGGCTTTCACTCCCTGCTGTGGTATGGTCTCTATCTTGCTCGCTTTGACGCCGAATAGGTTATCGTATAGTTTAAGAGCCTCATCCAGGTTTTTCACTGCAATCGCTATATGGTCGACTTTCTTAATCATCTGCCTCCTCTAACCCTCTTTCAAAAGAGCTCTGGCTATGGTCATTCTCTGCATCTCTGAGGTTCCCTCATAGATTTCGGTTATTTTAGCATCACGCAGGTAGCGTTCCACCGGATAATCTTTACAGTAGCCGTAGCCGCCGTGAATTTGAATAGCGTTATTGGTAACCATTTTCGATGTTTCCGCAGCGTAGACCTTGGCCATAGCCGCCTCTTTCATAAATGGGATGTTATGGTCTTTTAACCAGGCGGCCCGATAAGTCAATAGGCGCGCAGCATCGATATGTGTTGCCATATCGGCGAGCATCCACTGGATCGCCTGGAAGTTAGCCAGCGACTCTCCGAATTGGCGGCGGTCCTTAGCATAGACGAGAGAATCATCGAGCGCGGCTTGAGCGATACCTAAAGCTTGAGCAGCCACCGTTACCCGGCTGGAATCTATAGCCTCCAACGCTATTCTCAGTCCACGACCTTTTTCACCCAGAAGGTTGGTTGATGGAATTTGGCAGTTTTCAAAGACAAGCTCGGTTGTTGACGAACCGCGTATACCGAGTTTGTTCTCTTCTTTGCCCACTGAGAAACCGGGAGTACCTTTTTCCACAATAAAGGCTGTGATACCCCGATGCCCCAAGGATTTATCGACATTGGCAAAAACAACTGCGGTGCCGGCTTCAGCACCGTTGGTTATAAATATTTTAGTACCGTTGAGAATATACTTATCGCCCTGCAATGTGGCAGTGGTTTCTAACGCTCCGGCGTCGCTTCCGGCTCCGGATTCAGTCAATGCGAAACAAGCCAATTTTTCGCCTTTAGCTAACGGGGTAACATACTTGTGCTTTTGTTCTTCATTGCCGAATTTGTAGATAGGGTAGCAAGCTAGTGATAAGCTGGCTAGAAAGATTGTGCCCACGGAAGCAGAGGCGCGGCAAAGCTCTTCAGCAGCAATGGCCATAGATAGGTAATCTCCGCCACAACCTCCATATTCCTCGGAAATAGTCAGGCCAAATAGTCCCAAGTTAGCTGCCTTCTTGAGAATTTCAGTCGGGCATTTCCCTTCCTCATCTATTTTTGCTGCCATAGGCTTAACTTCATTGGTGGCAAAGTCGCGAACCATCGTCTGGAACATCTTTTGCTCTTCAGTTAGTTGGAAATCCATATGACGCTCCTCCCTCGTTTTAATATCTATGGGCGTGTCTGTTTAAAAGACAAGGTATTCTTTCTGTGTGCCAAAGACTTTGCGCAGCACGTCGCACATCTCACCAACGCTGGCATAAGCCTCAGCACAATCGATAAATGCCGGCATAGTGTTATCCTTGCTTCGAGCTGCTTCTTGGAGCTTTTTAAGCACTTCCGTAACCTTGCTGTTATCTCTATTTTTCTTTACCCTGGCTAATCTTTCTATTTGCTTCCTCTCTAATTCCGGGTCTACTCGCAGGAGCTCTGGTATTTCAGTGGAAGTCGAGACAAATTTATTGACACCCACCACAGCAGATTTGTTCTCCTCGATATTCTTCTGCTGTCGATAAGAGCTTTCCTGAATTTCCTTCTGTTGAAAACCATGCTCTATAGCTGCCACAGCACCACCTAACTTGTCGATTTTATCGATGTATTCGGAGGCTCGTTTTTCTAAAGCATCGGTGAGATACTCTATGAAGTAGGAACCGCCAAGGGGGTCGACAATATCGCCGATGCCCATCTCGTGCGCCAGGAGTTGCTGAGTGCGTAAGGCAATGGTTACTGCTTCCTGTGATGGCGTGGCATAGGCTTCGTCGAAAGAATTGGTATGAAGAGATTGTGTTCCGCCGAGAGTAGCAGCTAAAGCCTGTATGGCCACTCTTACGATATTGTTGTATGGTTGCTGTGCAGTTAAAGTGCAGCCGGCGGTCTGCGTATGGAAACGGAGTATCATCGAGCGTGGTTCTTTGGCTTTAAACCTTTGACTCATAATCTTCGCCCAGAGGCGACGCGCCGTTCTGAACTTGGCCACCTCCTCGAAGAGGTTATTATGGGCGTTAAAAAAGAAGGAAAGCCTGCCGGCAAATTCATCCACGTCCAGCCCGGCATCAATGGCTGCCTGAACATAGGCGATGCCGTTAGCTAGAGTAAAGGCGATCTCCTGAACTGCCGTGGAGCCAGCTTCACGTATATGATAGCCGCTGATGCTGATGGTATTCCAACGGGGTACATTACGGCTGCAATAAGCAAAGATGTCGGTAGCTAGCCGCATGGAGGGACGGGGCGGAAAAATGTGAGTGCCCCGCGCAATATATTCCTTGAGTACATCATTCTGGACTGTGCCCTCCAGTTTAGCCGGCTCGACGCCCTGTTTCTTAGCCAGAGCAATGTACATGGCCAGAAGTATGGGCGCTGTAGAGTTTATAGTCATAGATGTACTGACTTTATCCAGAGGAATTGATTTAAATAGAATTTCCATGTCCTCTAGCGTATCGATAGCTACTCCGACTTTGCCAACCTCACCTCTGGCAAGAGGATTGTCTGAATCGTAGCCGATTTGGGTCGGCAATTGAAAGGCAATGCTCAAGCCCGTTAATCCTTGTTTCAGAAGATACCGGTAGCGCTTATTAGATTCCTCGGCGGTGCCGAAGCCGGCATACTGACGAATGGTCCACAGTCTGCCTCGATACATATTGGGCTGTATTCCGCGGGTAAAGGGGTATTCACCGGGATAGCCCAAAGCAGCATGATAGTTAAAGCCCGGCATATCATCAGGAGTATAAACGGGAGAAATGTCGATACCGGAACTGGTCTCGAATTTCTCTTGTCTCTCGGGATTGCGCTTGAGGGTCGGGGCTGTGGTGACTTTTTGGCATTCTGGCTTGTTTTTGCTCGACATCAGCGGTCTCCTATACTAAATCTAACACTCTGAGTCGAGACATTGTAGCACGAGTGAAAGGGATTGATAAAGTATTTAGGAAGCCATTTTGTGTGCGGTAAAAATTATTGCGGTGTATTGCCAGCGGCGAGTTTTTGACCGACAGCAAGGGCATCCTTTAATGCTGTCGGGTGCAGGTGGATGGTCTCTCTTTCGTCGATTCCGGAAAAAACCAGTTCGCCTGCGTAGCTGATGTCCAGAGTTGTGAACCAGCTTTTTACGGTAGCCAGGGCTGGCTGAAATAGATTACGCAGCTTTGTGCCACCCACGGAGACAAAAATTCCTTTGCGTTCTTTACCGGGATTAATTGCTACCGGAAGCTTAAGCACATATTTGATGACCCATAGCGCCTGGCAGCGGTCAATCATGGCTTTAGTTTGTGCCGTGACTCCCATAAAAAAGATGGGGGAGGCTAAAACTATACGGTCAGCCTCTCTTAAATCGAGGTGCAGCCATTGCATATCGTCATCCACTACGCATTTACCGGTTTTGATACAGCCATCGCAGTGACGGCAGGGTGCGATGTTCAGTTCGCTGAGAATGACTGTTTTCGTTTTGGCTCCCTGGCTGGAAGCGCCGGCCATTACCTGGTTGAGCAGATGGTCGGTATTACCGTTCCGACGTGGACTCCCGGCAATGCCCAAAACCTTCAACTTGGCAACGGGTTTGTTTACTGGCAATTTATCCCCTCGTTACTATCCGTTCTTTTATAATAACATTTCCTTCGGAGGTTTGCCGAAAATTCGTGCCTGCGTGTCAGTATATAATTCCAATGCCACATTTTGAGCAGGTCGAGAGGTGACCTGATAGTAAATTGATGATTAATGCCTCCGGGTGTTTTGCAAGCGGTAGTGAAATAGGCTAAAATTGAGCCGCTTTTATGGCTGATAACTAGAAGGGGGAGCTTAAATGACCAAAACCGACATATTAAAGCAAGCCAGAAAAGAGGACAGGGCACAGTTAACGGAGATTGAATCTAAAGAACTTATTAAAGAAGCAGGAATACCCATCGTCGAAGCCAGACTGGCTAGAACAAAGACGGAAGCAACTTCTTTGAGCAAAAAGATGGGCTTTCCAGTTGTGCTGAAAATAGTCTCACCTGATGTTATTCATAAGAGCGATTCCGGCGGCGTTGAATTAGGCTTGACCAATGCGGCTCAAGTGGGTGAGGCTTACGACAAAATCCTTTCTGCTATTAAGAAACACTACCCGAAGGCGAAAATACAGGGTGTATCTGTACAGAAAATGGCACGCCCTGGTGTAGAGGTTATTATTGGCATGACGAAGGATGCGCAGTTCGGGCCGGTGTTGATGTTTGGCCTGGGCGGGATACTGGTTGAAGTATTGAAAGATGTTGCCTTCCGAATAGTCCCGCTGACCAAAAGGGACGCCCACGAGATGATAAAGGATATAAAAGGTTATCCGGTGCTCGAGGGTTACAGGGGTCATGAGCCGGCCGATATTGCTTTTTTGGAGGAATTGTTACTAAAGGTCTCCGATTTCGTTGATAAGAATCCCGAAATAAAAGAGATTGACCTTAATCCGGTTTTCGCTTATAAAAACAAAGCGGTGGCGGTTGATGCCAGGGTAATTCTAGAGCCTGCTTCGTAGTGCATGTTAGAGAAGTCTCCCTGTCATACCGGTCTCCTAAA
>Ga0214474_1000364_pt1 | contig 23101 bp, 19 predicted proteins | sample RVTome_2_FD_187335 | JGI IMG/M metagenome (GOLD analysis project Ga0214474, IMG submission 187335) | Soil microbial communities from uranium-contaminated site in the Upper Colorado River Basin, Wyoming, United States - RVT95D214 HiSeq ...
GGGGGCCATTGGGCAGCTCCACCACCTGCATTCGACCGCGAGCCGGAGTCAGGCGTTCCATAGCTGTCACGGCGGCATTCATGTCCTGGTTCGTCGCATGGACCACAGCCAGTGCCGCCAGCACTGGGTAGGCCATATGCCTCCCGTGCAGACGGGTGCGGACGGAATAGCTCATACCGTTCAGATGGACCTGAAAGCGACTGCCCTCAGGCCAGATCATCTGCCAGTCGCTGGCACGGAGTTCGTTGCCCTCGTTGAAACCATAGGTGATCACCCGCCGGGCTGTCATTCGTTTCATCCAGAGCACATTGGGATTGTCGCCATTCAGGATGGCGGTGCCATGCGGGGCGAGCCCAGTGAGGAGCTGAGCCTTCTCATCTCGCGTGTTCTCCAGCGTCTTGAACGCGCGGTGGTGCTCAGTTCCAATACTGTTGACGACCACAATGTCAGGCTGCATCATTCGGGCATACTCGATCATCTGCCCGGGCGCAAAAATTCCCACTTCAAACGCTGCGAAATGCCGCCACGGAGGAGTCAGGAGCAGAGCTTTGGCCACCCCGCTCTGAAAGCTGGCCTTTTCCACCCTGTCGGGTTCCATTCCTAATGCAACGGTGATCGCCCGCTGGGTGGTGGTCTTGCCGTAAGAACCGGTAATTACAATGACGCAAGTCCTGCGGAACACAAGCCGGCGATACCACCCCGTCACCTCGCGCAGTATCGACCAGCTTCGTCCCAGGCACTCCTTCCAGAGCTCCATGCGGCCGAACGGCGTGCGCAAAAGCTGGGGGATCTCACGGTATGATCGAATGCTAATCACAGCCGTCCTGCCTCCTCCGCGCCAGCGAATTGTTGTAAGACGTGGTCGAAGCAGGGCTTTCTAATTTTGTTTTTCTGTATCGCCATAAGCAACCCCCTCGGGCAGTCTTTGCATCGGAAGATTTAAGTTCTAGAAAAAACTTATATCCCATTGTGTAGTCAAGGAGGATGCGCCTCGGACAAAAGCATAATCTCCGTTCCTGTTACGAAATAATTACGTCAGTATCTTCCTAAAGTATCTTAGGGATAAGGCGGCAACCAAACGCCCCGGGGTCCAACCATGACGATAAAATTCCAACCCCAAATTGAATAACCGACTGAGTGGTGTGGGACGCTCGGCGCTTTGCGCTACATGGTTGAACCGACGAAGCGCAAAGGGGACTGCCACTTCACGCGGCAACTGGTGTTTGGACTTTGCCTCGTTCAATAGCCAGGCGATGAGTACACCTATGTGATGATTAATAAAAGTCGTAATTCTTTGTTTGCTGACAGATGCAAATTCCATCGTGCCGCCTAACACACCACCGCAATTTGTTACAAAATCGGGGAGGCATAGCACCCCCCGTTCAAACAGCGTGTGTTCTGCATCGGATGTGATGGGGTTGTTTGCGCCCGGGCAGATAACCTTTGCATGAATGCGGGGAGCGTTGCTAATGTTCAGGCTGTTCCAGCGGGCACAGGGGCAAAGCATATCGACGGGTAGTTCGAGAAGCGCCTCACGGTCGGTGAATTCAGCCTCACGATAGAGCTCCACAACCCGACTCCCAGCTTCTTCGGCCAATTGGACAAGCCGGCCCACATTGAGTCCTTTTGGGTTGTAAAGCGCTCCTTGGGACGTGGAGATAGCGACCACTTCAATGCCTTCGCTGGCCAAAAGGGTGGCAAGAGGCCTACCCACATTCCCAAAGCCCTCGATTGCAGCCGTGCACTTGGAAAGATTCAGCCCGATATGCCGAGCCGATTGTACTATTCCTGCCAATACGGAATGAGCAGTGTAATAGCCAGAGGAGTTGTTCTGTAACTCCCGGCGGCCAACACGTATCCCCACAGCGTTGAGCATATGACGGATATCAGCACTTTCTGTGCCCATATCGGCGTTTGGAACGAAAGCCCTCGATCGCAGCAAAGGCGCTATTGCATGGCCGAACTCAACCAACCGCTCCAAACGTTCCTGGCGCGAGGCCTCAGGATTGCCGAGAACTCCTGCTTTGGCCCCGCCCTGGGGCAGGCCGAGGAAGCCATACTTGAGTGTCATGGAGCGGGCCAGAGCTTGGATCTCTGCCTCATCAATGTCCGGAAGCATCCGAAGCCCTCCACAAGAGCGCCCGTGAATGGTAGAGTCGATGGCGACGTATCCAAGGGTGTTGCCATTGTGAACCGCTGTGAAGATGCGGCAGCCGTTTTCTTGTTTGAAGTTTAAGTCCATTTTCTAAATATTTTTTTCTCCGTATTCGGGGGATTTTCGATCTGTTCCAGGTTGAAATTGATTTAATCCTGCCTTCCAAACAACCCCAAAGCCTTTAGCAATTTTGTCTCTATTGGAAAACGTGCATTAAGATGTTCAACGCGATACCGCGCTATGGGATTATAGAGTCTTGCTAACCCGAGCACCAAGGGATGAGTCTTTTTATAGAAATGTCCTTTACCCAAGAACATCAAAGGAAAATCTAATGCCGAAACAAGCTTTTTGGTTTCTGGCATCATCCAGGGAGATGCTCTGGGGACATAGCGGTAGTTCAAAGGCGCCCAATCCTCCAGACACTGCGGTTGTCTTAATCCGTGGTGCAATGCTAAATTATAAAGCTCGGTGCCGGGATAGGGCATATAAATATTAAAACTCTTGCTGGCTCTCGGGTTTTCATGAAGAAGTTGCTGGGCGAGGCGAATACTTTGAGCTAACTCTTGAGGCGTTTCGGTAGGCAACCCCATCATAAATAAATAAACCGGAACAATTGGATAAGACTTCAACTTCCTGGAAGCTTCGATGATTTGCTCAAGTCTTAGATTTTTTTTGATTAGATTTAGAATCCGCTGATTTCCGGACTCAACGCCAATCGTTAGGCGCTCGACACCTGCCTGAACTAAGAGCTGAAGAAATTCGTGATCCATCTTTTGGATTGCATCTATTCGAATATGCAGTTTGCCAATTCGAATATTTAAATCAGCACGCACAATTTCCTCTATTACACTATAAGCATGGTTCAGGTTTGCAAATAGATTATCGTCGGTAAAGTTGAAACCGCTTATGCCATAATCACGAATTAAGCGCCTGATGTGATCAACTACCGTCTTTGGCTGCATACCTCTCCAAACCCTTCTGTGTACGACCGAATCGTAGCAAAAACCACAACGATACGGACAGCCACGGCTTGAATGAAAGCTCACGTGATCGGAGCCAAAGATCTTTCTTCGATACAGATTTATATCAACAAGATCGTACGCTAAGGGGGGTTGTGCATCTAAATTTACAAATGGCCGTTGACCTGTGAAATGGTAGTGGTTGTTTTCTCGATACGCTATACCAGCGACATGGCTTAAAGAGTCATTATTCGCCAGCGCTTTAACCAGTTCCAACAGCGTTGCCTCGCCTTCTCCTACCACGGCGATATCCACATAGGGGTTTTCTAAGGTCTGCTCTGGAAGGATACTGGCGTGAATCCCTCCCCACACGACGGGGACATCCGGATAAAGCCTTTTAAAAGACTTACTGGCCGCCAACGCACGGTTGATTTGCGGACCTGTCATACAGGATACCCCAAAACATATGGGCTTCTCAATCAAAGCATCATGAAGATTTTTTTTCCAGTGTAGGTCAGCAAACTGATCGATGATCTTTACGGAAAATCCGGCATGGATGAGCGCGGTTGCCGGATATAATAGATTTAAGGGTAGCTCCACTCGCCTGTGCGGCTGAAAACCTTTACGAGGAGCGGGATTAAACAATACAACGTCCATGGAAACCTTTGTCATCTGCTGCCTCCCACCTTTATGTCCCTCTCAAGGAGGAGGGGTTAGCCTGCCTGCCGAAAGGGAGACGTGGGGTGCTGTCATTCATTTAGCTTCCGTTCAGAGCCAATAAGTTGAGGGTTAAAGGCTTCAAATAATTCTGGATTCTCCAGATGTCCGGGCGATTTATGAACAAAAATATGTTTCCCGACCACCGGGGCAAGCTCGGAAACACGAAGACCGCTTGCTTCCTCAACGCTCTCCGATAATGATTTTAAATCCCTTAGGATGACTCCGGTTTCAAAACCTTTGAGATGTAAAGTCAAGACCACCTGCTCCAGCGAGGCATTGCCTGCCCTGTCTCCAAGGCCGTTCATCGTCACATCCAAGCCATCCGCCCCCGCATAAACCGCCGCCAGGGAATTGGCGCTTGCCATTCCCAGATCATTATGTCCATGAAAGAAAAGAGGAACTTTCAAAGCCTCTTTTAGCTTTTTCATCAGATGATAAACCTCAAAAGGGTCTAAGCTTCCATTGGTATCATATAGGGTGACTCTCTTGGCCCCTTGTCGGACTGCCTCGTTAGAGATATTTAGCAGGAATTCAATCTCTGTCTGGGCGGCATGGGGAAACCCGACGCCCACCTCCGGAGAATGATGAAGAGAAAAGGCAAGAATATCTAAAAGAAGACTTATTTTATCGGCACGTTCATAAGGTTTTCTTCTTGAAGAGACAGGCATGAGCAAATCAAATCGGTTCAAATGCTTGCTTGCCTCTTTGATTTCTTCTCGGGCTTGGCTGTTAAATGAATAAACAAGGCCTGAAGTCCTGATGCTTAGACCTCCTGCGTTTAGCTTTTTAGCAAATTCTAAATCTTGAAAAACTTTCCCGGGTGCCACCACCTCTATTTCAGGCACTTTCGCCTGATCCATCAATGTTGCAATATTCAGTTTTTGTTCGAATGAGAAATCGACATCCGGGACATCCAACCCCTCTCTTAGGGTGGAATCTTTGATGACGATTCTCTTATAAGAACTAACCTTCTCGGACATTTTGGCTAAACTATTTTATTCAAGGTTTCAGTTAAGCCATCTAATTTTGAAATTCTCAATTCAGGTTTTGCCTTGCCATCTGCTTCGCTGATACCGCTCGTTAGACAGCATAACACTTTACGTCCCTTGGCAATTCTCCCCCTATCTATTTCTTTTAGGGTTCCCGCCAGAGAGATCAACCCTGTTTTTTCAATGACTTCTCCTCCCTTTACGGTAATGTCAATCCCCTTTTCTTTAAGAAGATCTAAAATATTTTTACCGTCATAAGTTTCTTCCAAGAAACGTGTAAATTCTTGATGATTGATGGTGGTCAGGTCTCCTCCGATGGCACCGAGAATATTTCTAAATTCTTCAAAAGTCCCGTAAGTCTGTGGATGCCTATCATACATCACTTCTGTCAACAACTTATTCGTGGAATTCATTTTAGCCGGTTCTGGATCTGTTCCCCCTTTTTTCCAGGCCGTAAATAGAGGAGAATTCGCCTCTTGTTGAATACCCAGAAACCGGGGAAGTTGCCCGATCTCTTTTTCGAATCCCTTTAAAACTCTGTAAATGCCAATGGGCCCGAAGGCTGCACTGATGGTTTGGCTGAGCCAGTCAAATTTATCCTTTTTCAGTAAATGCTCAAGAATGAAAGAACCCCTGAACATCGAGGCCTCATAACGCCAATCTCTCTCGGGGATATATCTGAATCCATTATGGGTTACAAAAAAACGCGCGGCCTCCTTCACCAGGTCGGGTTTTTCTACTGAAAAAAGATGGGCCTTATCCGATTCAAAAACTCTGCTGTTTAACAGAGAAAGATTTTCTTCGGGAATAAACATAAAAGTCTCTAATCCCGCCCGGATACCATATTGCGTTAAAGCTGTTCCCGTATTGCCGCCGGATTCGAACACCACCTTTTCATAACCATTTAATTTACATTTTGCTACCGTAATGCATCCATCAATGGACTTCAATGTTTTTGTTTGCATTAAAGAGGTCTCATCTAAAATAAAGATTTCCACTCCTTGGTAGGCCAACAATGGGAAGATCCTTGCCCCTTCCCTGATGCTTGTCCTCTGCAGCCATTTCTTATATTCCGAATCTTCCTCGGCGGTCATTCCAAACTGAAATGCATTCCTGTATCGGAGAACAATACTCGTTTCAGTCTGGCATTCTGGATCAATAGCCTTATCGAGATCTATCTTATTTCCTGCGAAAAGATTCATAAAAAATCATCTCCTCTAAGGAGCTTACCCTCTTAGGCTCGGGAATCTCATCCGGATAACCTAAAGGGATGAGGGTGATCGGGTCTATGTTTTGGGGAAGATTCAAAACCTGCCTCACTTCTTGCGAGATTCCCGGCTCTCCTATTCGGTAAGCTGACAGGTAAACGCTGCCCAATCCCCTGCTGTAGGCTCCCAGCATGAGATTTGCCGTTGCCAACACCCCGTTTTCAATTTCTCGTTCATAGGACTTTTCTTTATCCACGCAAACGACAATGACCACAGGGGCCTTCCGCAAGAAATCAGCTTTATAGTCCTGTTTTTCTAAAGGACAATATCTATTCTTGATTTCTGCCAGACGATTCTTTGTCTTTTCTGCCCTGACCGCAATAAAACACCAGGGCTGACCGTTCATCGAAGAAGGGGCGCAGATTGCCAAACCGAGCAATTCCTCGATCACGGAATTCGGGATATCCCGGTCTTGGTATCTTCTTATGGACCTTCGTCCCTTGATGGTTTTGTCTATTTCCATTTGGTCGCTCCCTTATGTCCCAACCTATTTTCTGGGTTCTAGTTGCCTGACCGGATGTTGTAGAAGTCGTTCCTCGGTAAAAATATTGGTCAGCACCTTTCCATCCATATCAGATGGGATGGGGAGATTTTGCAAATAATAAATCGTCGGAACAATATCATAAATGTGAGCCCCTGTCACGTGCGATTTCCTTTTAATCCCCTCCCCATAGGCGATAAAAATTCCATCCGGACGGTGCGAGCCGTTCAACCACTTCCTCACCCCTTTCGGTTTAGGGTATTGGACGATGATTGGCCTTCCTTCACTCATACAACAGACCGAATCATGCCTCAGATCATCATCCCACCTAATGAATAAATCTGCATCTCTGTCTCTATACGGGCCATGATAAAGATCTTCATACCGGTAGACGTTGCGAACGAGAGGCTTTCCGGTGGCAGGGTCAGTGAGGTTGAATAGAATCTGTCGGACCTGTTCGCAAAGGGAGTCATAATCTTCAGGCGAGACTATCCCTTTAGGTTGTCGTCGTTGGAGGTTGACATAAATCTTTCTTCCATAGGGAGGGGCGAAGACCCGACTCTTTGACCAATCAACATTGGAGTACAGACGTTCTCGCAAAGCACGTTGATAAAGTTTAGGAAAGGCTATTGCTAATGGCTGCTGAAGGCGGAGGGGAACGAATCTCCTACCATAAAATAATAGTTTTTTGAGGAATCGTCCCTTTAAATTGATTCGGTCATACCGGTAAGACAGAAATCCAAGTTTGGAGAAGAGAAGGTTCAAGTAACTTGGATAAAAATAGGCCGGGCCGAACCCATGATCCGAGATGATTAGGGTGGCCGTGTTTTCATCTATTAAACCCAGAGCCTCTCCTAAGAAAGAATCGATCTGTTCGTAGAGTTGCCGGATGGGTATCCAATCGGAGTTGTCCACCGATCCATGATGATCTGGATAAAAAAAGTGTTGTACCTTTTCAGGAGCGGTAAAAACTGCCATGAGCACATCCCATGGACGGGTCTTCATAAGATGGAGAATGGTGTGCGCCTGGGCATCAACCATGCGTTGCATCTCAACCGGGCATTGATGCGTTCCTCGATGGCTTATCACTGAAAGGGTTGGAACATCAATAACGTAGTCAATGCCCTGGCGCCGAAGCTCATCCAATAAGTCTGGAGGATGAGCAAATCCATGGCTATGGATGCTGGGTGAATCCATCCCCGCGAGCATAAACCCATGGATGCGATCAGCAGGATAGCTGATCGGTACATTGATGACCCCCACGGACTGGCCCGCTGCGCTTAGAAATCGCCAAAAGGGATCTTTTTTTCGCTCCGATGCCGTATTGAAATGCCATGTTGTACCTCTTTGGATAGGTGCATTGCTAAAATCATAGATGCCATGTTGGCCAGGGTTATACCCTGTGACGATCGAACTCCATGATGAAGCACTATTCATATTCGGCCAGGCATTGAGTGAACCATAGGTTCCTTGAGCCATCAACTTTGATAGGTGAGGTAAACATCCTGCTCGGACAAGCGGATGGATGATATTAAAGGTCGATCCATCCAGGCCGATGATGAATGTCCGTGGTTTATTCACAAAAGACCCCACTTTTTTCACTTTGATATGACTGCTCAAAACCGCATTGTCGCAACATTCTATATTTCCATCACGAGGCTTTTAATCTACTTCATTGTTTATGTCAAGCTCTCTGGGTTAAAGTATCTTGGCGCGAGGAGAGCAACCTTAGCCTATCGTCTTGGAATCCCCCCCAATGAAGCTATATTCATCAGGAAAAAATCAGAATTTAGTTACTTTGACCGCGACAAAATATCCGGTCAAAAAGCGCGTTGGCAAACGCGATAACCTTTCAAAGGCCATTAAAAGACGCAAGAAAGATTTTTGTGTCCTGAGCGAGGTATATTTTTCTACCCAGCGGGTGATCTTGACGGCCAGCACACGCGGGCAGTGCATGATGGTGTCCACCTCGAGAACCTCGAATCCAGTTTCTTTCAGTAAATATTTCAGCCGGTTTGCCCCTAAGGTAACTCCGACATAATAAGGGACAATCTTGAGTCGTTTTAACAAACGGAAGGGAAGCCAATTTCGCAAGAGGATAATCGGATTCGAGAGGTTGTCGAGGGTAAGGATCAGTTGTCCTCCCGGACGAAGCACCCGAAAAAGTTCTCGCAGACTGATGGAGAGATCCTCAAGCGATTCAAAATGGTCGAGCGTCGAATTGGAAACGATGCCATCAAACGTGCCGTTGGGAAAGGGTAAGTGACGCACGTCAGCTCCAATGGTTGGCAGACGGGAATAACGATGCTTTGCCATCCCGTGAACTTCAAGGGATGAATCCATGTAAAAGACTCTTCTCGCCAGAGAGTTTAGCAGTGGGGACAATCCATCACTGACCGCTTCATCAAACAGGTCTGTTTTGAGGAGCGTATCCATTTTTTCCACCGGCCGCCATCGTGCCACGAGCGCGTTATTGACTGCATCGCTATGGGCTCGCCATAATCTCTGTAGACCCTGAGCTTGATATGTTTCGGGGAACCCTTCCCAGATCGTCTCTTCTTTAGTTGTCAAGATGTTCTCCCCCCACGCTTTTCGACCCATTGAATATCCTATTCTTTGGACGAAACGCTCGCCCTACAGCAACCGCTTCAGAGAACGTAATGACTCGTAAAAGAAGCAAAAAACCAGAATAACCTACTACAAAGACAACATAAAGCAGAGCATTGATTAACCATGAAGATTGTAGCCACAACAGCGGAAGGAAAATGAATCCCAACGCAATAATCGATGCCCATTTTCTTAATGAAAAGGTTATCATTCTTTTCGCACGCCATGTTAAATAGCCCGCACAGATGGCCGATGCCAACAGGACAGCAAAACACCCTCCAAGGCTTCCCCACTTGGCGATGAGGAAGGGCCCGAAAATCCAGAGTGCGGCGAGACGGATGACCGCCGACATCACCGCTGTTTTAGGAGTGTTGTAAACGAGCGTAAGCAGAATGGCCACACTGCTCAGGACCTGAACCCACAGCGTTAGGGAGAGAGGTAACAGATTGGCTGCGACGGGCTGATAGGCAGCGCCCAAAACCAATGGCACGAGGTTGTTTCCGAGAAGAAGAACGCCAAACACCACAAACATCCCGCCCACGGTAAGCCCGTTGATCAATTGTTCTATCCATTGCCTGAGTATTTTGTTTTTGCCCTGGGTTTGCAGGGTGATCATAAAAGGGGTAAAAGCAATAGTAAATTGTGGAATGACCAGAGCGATCGTGAGAAATACATTATTGGCAAGTCCAAAATACGCCACCTGCACATAATCGGGATAGAATAATCGTACCATCACCTCTCCGCTACACTGCGAGGCGGCAGAGAGCAGGTGGAAAATAAGAAAGATAAGACCGAATTTTAGATAAGGGCTGAGATAACGCATGTCCAGACGTAATTCCGTCCAAGAAAAATAGGACTTTCCCCACCAGACACCAATGGATAGGATGATACACTCCGTAAGCCATAGTCCCAGGAAAGCCCCCGGCAGACCGGCCAGATAAAAACCGATGATGACCAGGACAAGTGTAAACCAATGGCGAAGAATTTCGCCCATGCCCCACCGTGCTGCCTGGTTGAGACCAAGGAAAAGGTTGAAGAAAGGACGGGTAACTGCCCGGAAAAGCAGCGTGACTGCCATCGTAACGAGTAAGATCAGGTCAAGGTCAGTAAGCCACAATGCGGTGAACAGCAAATACAGACACGCGCACACGGCCCCGCTTACCAAGCTGACCGCCAATAAGTTGCTAAAGAACTTTTTAAGTTTCTCCTCCTCTCCTTGAAGCATGAAATGTGGGACATATCGCCCCATGACTTGGGAGGAACTAAGATCACTGCACAACACTAACCAGAGGTAAAGAGAGGTGACCAGCGCATATCGTCCATAGTTGGCGGGTCCCATCATTCGAGGCACCAAGACAGCGAAGAGGAAACTGGCTAAGATATGGAACCCTCTCTGGGCGAGAAGGAACCCAGCATTTCGAATCGTGATTCGTGCCTCGTCAATCATATCGCCCCGACGAACGTCTTGGGTTGTTATTTCCGATGATCTGTCTCACCATTTCCCACAAAAAGCCTGTTGCGTTTGCCCCTTGTGATCAGTTTTGCTGAGGGAAATAGCTATCCATTTCCTTTCTTCAACACTACATTTCTTGACCTCCCCGCGAGGAAAGTGGCAATCAGCCGCTTTGCCTTTTGAGGAATTAACCAAATTCCTAAATAGGAAAGTATATCCAATATGCCTGGCCTGTAATACCGGTAAGCCTCATGTAAAAGTGGGAGGAATGCCTTCCAATCTCCCTGTCGTGACGCAAACAAGGCTGGCCGAGTCATTATAAATGAAGCGTAAGCGTGGGGTGTCACCAAATGCCTAATTGCTTGAATCCAGAAAAGAGATTGATTCCAATCTAACCGGGTGGTTATTCTGCTGTGATCCTCTTCCATATGGCATATGGTTAGGGGTTTAGTTCTGGATACAAATTCCACACCGACCCCCTTTTGAGTGCTTGCACGAAGAAGCCACTCGACGTCCTCATAGCACCTTAGTTCACTGTTAAAGGGGACCCTTCGTAGAAGTTCCTTCTTTGCGAAGATCGTACTGGGTAATATTAATCCTTCTCCAGAGATTGGATTTCTTCGACAAAACAGATATTCGCTCAAGAATTCATTGGGCCTCGGAAACCTAAGGGGCCAAAAAAAATCACCCACTGGAGTGCGAGCAATGATGCAGCAAGAGATAATTGGGTGGTCGTGCGCTGAATGCCGAGCTGTTTGAAGCTGGATTTCGAGTTTCTGTGGAAGCCACTCGTCGTCATCATCCAGAAAAGCAACCCATTGGCTTTGAGCCGCACGAACGCCAGCGTTTCGAGCATCTGGGAGTCCGAGATGCCGTGACAGCATGCATACCTCCAACCTGGGATCATCTATTTGGTTAAGGACTTGTAACGTAGTGTCATCAGGACCGTCTACGACTACGATTACTTCTATCTTATGTAAAGATTGGGTAAGGGCGCTGTGTACTGCCCTCGCCACAAGATATGGTCTATTTCTGGTTGGAATGACTACTGATACCAAAGGCTCGGTGCATTTCATGGTTCGTTCGAACAAGTTATTCATGACGAATTTACTGGAGATAGATTAACTTTTTTCCTTTTTCATCCTGTGTCTGATGGACAAGAGCCAGACAAAAGCAATTCCTCTGGTTTATTTTCTCTTGTGTTGGTTAAGTCCTTCCCATAAAAAACCCCATCCATTCGCTACTTGCGAAATCATCAGTAGCACTGTGACCCTCAATGCTTGCTTCCTCTGCTTCTGTATAAACGGGTTGACAATTAAACGTATATAAAAGTTTGGGTCCGGCCTAAATGGCCCAAAACCACGCTGGGCCCTCACTCGGTGGTATCGGTAGGCGCCTCTTCCATAGATGAAATGTTTTTGCCAAAAAGTACGGAAGTTAAAGACATGGGTGTGGTAGACCAATACTTCCGGGGCATAGGTCATCCGGTAGCCATGTTGAAGCCACCGCTCACAGAACTCTCGATCTTCTCCTGCGGCAAGAGGAAAAGTGGTATCAAAACCGTAAACGGAACGAAAGAGGTCTGCCGGCATAGCCAGATTATTCGTGGTCAAGAAATGTGCATCGTCAGGATAGGGGTTGTAGGATCGATAGAGGTAATCGATGAGGAGCTGGGTAGCCGTTGAGTATAAATTTATAGGAAGGGCGTTAAGTGTCTTTCCGCCAATCATAACATTCCGGGTGCCACTAAAACGAGCTGACAAGGCTTGCAGCCAGTTAGCGGTAAGAATGCAGTCGTCATCTGTAAAGGCGAGGAACTCCCCCTTCGCCTTTTGTGCACCAGTGTTACGAGCCATTGCCGGGCCGCCATGGGACTGAGGGGTCAGAACAATGTCTATCCGATTACATAAGGAAGCGACCAGAGTCTCCGGACGTGTTTTGCTGCCATCATCTACAACGATCACCTCAAAGCGATCTGGGGGATAGTCAAGACAAGCAAGAGACTGAAGGCAAGTGGCCAACTGGGCTGACCTGTTAAGAGTGGGGATGATAATCGAGAAAAAGGGCTGTTCCTGTTTCATCAGACTCTACACGAGGGTTGTTCAGGCACTATGGCATCGTCCATTTTTGTCGGTCTTTTAGTCAATTCGCGATGGGTCGGTTGACAACCTCTTGCCTATTTTAGGTGTCAATCATTATGGAAATCCAAATTACAGGACCGCATCCATAGCCGACGGTTCTTAACCGCCTCCCAAAACAAACCGGTAGCATAGGCCCCCTGGGCGGTCATCAAAAGGGAAGTTAACAACAAGCCCCGCAAACCCTTTTCTTTCTTAATACCCGATAGCATCAATTCAATGTACCACGATGGCGGGCTCAACCTTATGGACATCGTCCCCTTAGCGGCACACCGTTGCAAGAACTGAGAGTTTCCTTCTCCATAAAGAAAGTGGAGTCGCAGGAACGAGGATAGAGTCAAAGAATGAGCATGGTACACTACAGCGTGATGAGCAAATACAAAAGAGTAACCTCGCGTTCCCCAGCGATAGCAGAAATCGCGATCCTCGCCAAAGCGAAGCGTGGGATCAAAGCCCCCCATCTCTTGAAATCTCTCCCTGGCCACAGCAAAGTTGTTGGCGAGAAAGAAGGCCCCGATCTTTTGGGTTGGGTTGTAGTGTTCGTAAAGATAATCTACGAGCAACTGAGATGCTGCGGAGTAAGGATTTTCTATCAGAGCATTGACTGTCTTTCCTCCACAGAGGCAGCAAGGCGATTCTCTGAAGCCATTGGCCAGCGCTTGGAGCCAGTTTGGATCGGGCAAACAATCATCGTCGGCAAAGGCTAAATACTCCCCCTTGGCCTGTGATGCACCATAGTTGCGAGCCATTGCTGGGCCGTTGTTTTCCTGCCTCAGCAATGTGACATTCATCTGGCCGCGGAACTCTGAAATGATAGGTTCCAGAGGGGTATCACCCCCGTCATCTACCACAATCACCTCAAACATTGAAGGCCGATATCTCAAGCGCGTGAGCGAGAAGAGAAGATTAGACAGATGTCTGGGCCTGCGATAGGTGGGAATCACGACAGAGAAATAAGGCGTCCAACAATTTGACATGACTATTGGATTAAATAAAATATCCTTTCATAAAGCACTTATCAAACGGATATTTCAGACGCATGCCTGTAGCTTAGATACTGCTTCTAAATCACGGGGGGCGTAGAAAAGGTGGTGTTTACCCATAACTCCTAATAGGCGTTCTTGAGCCTTACCCACACCGAAGGCATAACCGGAGAGCTCCCCTACAGACCCGGCACTAAGTGTCAGAAATAGCGGTATAAGAGCTCGGAGGGTCATGCCCACTCGCAATCGAGTGCGGCTTGCATCCTTGAGAATCCGTAGCAGACGAATCAATGGCAATAGAGGCGAGCCTAATGCATAAAGAATTCTTCTGATTCCATTCCAACCATGGGCCCTGTTCGCCGCAAAGATGCGGGAGTAAAGATAACACTCAGAGAGTATCGGGCCAAGCCGTGATAAATTTAGATGATAGGCCCTTGCCGTTGGCTCCAGATGAAGGTGGTGACCTTTATCGAAGAGGTCCCATTGAAGTACGCTCTCCGCTTCCAGCATCGCTGAAAGGCGAGAGCTGTATTTCAAAAGCAGTTCCCGCTTATAACAGGAGTGATTTCCTGGTAGGTGTTTGACTTCTTTCTGCGGTCGCACTGCCATCCATTGGCTGTAAAGGACTAAAAAGAATCCACAGCTTATGCCGCAATGTGGATTTGCGTTGAGAACAACCGGGCCAACCACGGCAAAGTTTCCTTTGGAATGGGCGTTGATTAATGCTTCTGCCCAATGAGGTTCGGGATAGGAGTGGTCTTCCATGAAGGCGACTAAAAGGGCGCTCGCTGCCATCACACCCGCGGCCTTGGCTGCACCTTCACTTTCGAACTCCCCTATCTCCAGTATCTTATAATTGGAAAAGCCTTCCAAATTGGACGAGGCCAAATTCAGTTCTTTCCTGGAGCGAGTTACGATAATAAGTTCCAATAGGGTAGAAACGGTTTGGGATCTAAGGTGATCTAAGGCCATCAGGAAGTTCTCTGAGCTGCAATAACCTACCATAACCACTGATAATTCCAAGTGAGGGCTGATTTCCATAAGCTCCATGTCCTTCAAACAGAATTCATTTGTTCCTTTGCCCTTTTTTTAGAAGAGGCCCGAAGCAATGGACCGGGGTGGCGAACTCCACCCCTCGTGGAAACGGTGATCCTCTTCAATACCCTTTCAATGAGAAAACAATACGACTTCTGCGTTGCTTTCCCGGCCAATGTCACCGCTTTTAAAACCGGAACTGCATTCCCGGCAGAGCGGCAATTCTTGCCATGCTTTTCGGAAATTTCGCCTCAGATTCCTGAAAGCCTGACCATTCCAGATCTCCTTGAAACGCTGCTGTCCCAGAAATCCGAGACGGCGCTCTTCATTGAAGTCCGCAAAACAGGAGCAAACTGTTCCATCCCAGTGAACGGTGGGACAGTTCCAAAGGGTTTTGCATGGGTTTCTGGCAATGCGTATGGGTCGCTGATCTTCGGGGGAGTGCTCGGGCAGCTGAAACTTGGCTTGGCTCGGCATCAACTCCCTTTTGGCCTCCAACCTTTCTTCCCGGCGATTTGGAATCGCGTAAAACTTCCTAAGAGTCAGGGCATCCACCTCTAACGAGCGAGCGAACTCCTTCAAATGGGGAATCTCCCCCTCATTATGCTTCATTACGATGAATCTGAAATTGACAAGAGGGGTCTTTGACTTCAAGGACTTTTTTTCTGCCACCACTTTCCTGATTCCCTCAATCACCGATTCAAGCCTGCCGTCATTGCGGTAATGCTGGTAGGTCTCTTGGGTAATTCCATCGACTGAAAAAACCAGTACATCCAGCCCCGACTTCACTACGTTTTGAGCATGGTCTTTTGAGGCAAAGATATGACCATTCGTGGCGGACATCACCCTTATCCCTCGACTACGTGCATAACGGATCATCTCGTATACATTTGGATTTAAGAATGGTTCTCCCCAATCCCAAAAAAGGATCAAGAGAAGATAATCAGCCAATTCGTCTACCGTTTTCTTGAAAAGACTTTCATCCATGTCGCCGGGAGGACGGTTCATCCCTGTCGTAACCGGACAGACACGACAGCGTAAATTGCAACGGTTGGTGGGTTCCACCTGTAGGATGGTGGGGAATCCCCAAGGCCTGGTAGGCTTGATGAAGACAGAACCTTCCGTAAAGATCCAGTTGATGATCTTTTTCATCGGTAGATTTTCGAACTCGAAAGGAATCAGATCTACCTCAAAGTTGATTTTTTGTATGAGTAACGCCCTGATCCCCCTGAAAATATTGGAGAGCATTTCACGTACTCCTCACCCTTTTTGAGTGACGTAAAAAAGGTAAGAACCATTTGAAGAAGCGGTGGGCATGATCATTATCGCCCACGAAACAACAAAAGGAGCAATCACAATGTTCTCTTATGGAATCCAGGCCATTGTTTTCGAAGATTTTTCGCCGAAAGGCACGGAAGACGGAACCATTCCATATTTCATTGAATCTGTTTTTATTAAGATCTCCCATGATAAGATCACAACGACCACATGGCAGGACTGTGCCGTCCATTCTAATTCGAGCATGATACCAAGGAGTATAACAAGGTAATTTTTTCCAGACCTCTTTTCCCAATTCATACCTCAAGAGATTTTCATCAATGTTGTGGCTCAGGGAAAGGGAATGGAGTCGTTCTCTCATCCGGATCAAGGCTCCCCGTAACCATTTTTCTTCTTCCAAGGAAAGTAAATAAGAATCCAATATTTTATTAGCAGAATACATGGGGGCGAAAGACAGCCCATTACAACCCGTTTTCAATGCCAGATCAGCCATTGCATCAATATCTTGAAAATTATTCCGGTTGATTGGGAAATGTAAAACGACAGAGGGAAGTTTGCTTTTTCTCTCAGCTTTAAGCCTGGTCACAAGTTTAATTCCATCAATGACCTGCTGGAAATTGTTTGGATTTGTTCCAGGGTAATTTTGCCGGTACTGTTCGGGAGAAACAGCCCATAGAGAGACTTTGAGCAGATCAAGCTTCACATCAATAAAAGTCTGGATCAACTTCTTTTCCAGCAAGGTCCCATTGGTTAATAGGACAATGTTAAACCCTGCGGCTTTGACACCTGTGACCAAGGCAAGAAAATCAGGATGGAGAAGTGGTTCTCCCGCTCCCTGTATAATCAGGGTATTGGAATTTACAGCTTTAAGCTCTTTACAAAGCTTTTCGACCAAATGGAGAGGGATATCCAGAATACTCGAATCACCTTTTAAAAAGGAATCGCTATAGGGAGAATGGTAAATACAGCCCACACACTGGAGGTTGCAACGCTGAGTGATATCTACGGTTACATAAAAGGGGCCAGTGTAAGCGATTTCTCTTGTAAGCAGTCCCCTTAGAAGCTTTGCTTTTTGTGGCAACGTAGCCATGGTCAGGTTCGGTTTGTCCGAATTACTTTGATTTTAAATCAACAATCTTATTATAGATCCAGCCAACGGCCGAACCACAGAGCGTTCCCAGGGCAAAGCCGTAAAAAAAGCCGATGATGCTTCCTAAAAACGAGACTCGATATCCCCAAAAGAATTGGCTTAAAAGCTGTAAATGGGGACCAATGACATATTTGCCGGGTGGGGTAACCGCCCCCTTGATGAGGAGCCAGTTGGTTCCGATGAAGATCGCTAAACCCAAGAGAATACCCAGAACCAGTCCTAAAATCTTGCCATTCAGGCGGAGGACTCCCCTGAGTAATCTTTCTCCGTTTGGAATTTTTTCAGCTACCATTTCATCACTCGCCACTTTCTAAAAATGATCCAAGAAATCCCTGAAGGTTAACAATTCTGCCTCCCGCTTGATTCGATAAATATAATAAGACATAAAGAAGTTTCTGAGATAGGCAAAGAGCCATCCGAACAGGACTCCCCAGAAAAAACTGTAAGCCAGGCCGATGAAGGCTCCTTTTAGGGTGACGGTGTATCCAAAGAAGTATTGATTGAGAAGCTGGAGATACGTGCCGGCGGGGCCGCCTTTGATGACTAACCAGACGGTTGCGAGAAAGACAAGGAGCCCGCAAACCGATCCCACGGCAGTCGCCAGCCCGAACTTATCCATCCTGTAAAAGATTCCTGGAATCAGCTCGCTAGCAGCCGTTTTTTGATCCGGTTTAGCGCGGACTTCTTCAATATAGTCTTCCTCGATGTTGACTGTCCACAAATCATGATTTGCCCCGAGAATATTTTCTGCCGATAACATGGCGGTCAGCATGGAATGGTCCTGATTATTGTATTTATGCATGCCATTGCGGCCCACCGGTTGAAAGTTATCAAAACGTCCAAGAAATCTTAGCACGATATCGAGTGACTGGCGGTAGGTTGAATCATAAATCGGGTACGCCTTGGGCATCCTCACCACCGTTCCATCTTCTACATCATTTTCAGTGGCCAGACCTAATATTTCCAGTTCCTTCTTTGCCAGGTCGATCAGCGCATGGTCCGGCATATTCCAGAGACGGTCCCCCTCAAAGCAAAAATATTCCAGCCCCAAACAGGTCTTATTCGGATCGGAGACCATGAAGGGACTCCAATTTTTGAAGTTCTGGATCCGGCCGACCTTTACCTCAGGATCGTGTATGTAAATCCATGTGTCCGGGAAAAGGGCGGGGCGCTTGATAATAAGAGCGACTGTAAGAAAATCTCTGTATTTGAGGTCATTGGCCGCATGAAGCACCTCCGGGGGCGCTTCGGGTTTAAGCTTTTGTATCGCCTCTCGAAGAGGCATACTGCTGATAAAATGGCTGCTGTGCAATAACTCCATCTGTCCGTTGCTTTGTATTTCGACCGCCTCCACTTTATTCCCTGACCAGCGAATTCCTGAGACCTCCCTTCCCAGGCGCACTTGAGAGCCATTCTGCCGGATGGTATCTACCATCGCTTTCCACATCATTCCCGGGCCCAGTTTCGGATAATCAAACTCATCAATCAGTGTTTTAATCACGTTGCTCTTGTTTGGGAGGCCATTGCTATTTTTGAGAATGGCATTCTTAAGAGCGGTCATCAAGGAAAGTCCTTTCACTCTTTGTCCGGCCCACTCGGCGCTGATTTCGCCGCAGGATATCCCCCAGACTTTTTCCGTATAGGTCTTGAAGAAGGTTTTAAAAAGACGTTTTCCAAAACGATTTGAAACCCACTGCTCAAATGTTTTTTCCTCTTTCGACGGGAAGAGTTGAGAAGTGACATAACTGAAAAAGATGAGCAGGCTGTTCCATACCCCTAATCCCAATAAGGCATTCAAGGGACGAAGAGGATAATAAAAGAATTTCTTGTTGTAATAGATTCGTGAGAGCCTATTGCGTCGGAGTAATTGTTGCCCGAGCACTTCTTTCCAGATCTTTTCAACGGATTCTACCTTGGTGAAAAAACGATGTCCCCCGATATCAAAATGGTAGTCCTTATAATTGACCGTTCTTGCGATTCCTCCCACCGTTCGATCTTTCTCAAGAACAATCGATTTCCTCCCTGCTTTGGAAAGCGTATAGGCGGCCGTCAGGCCTGCGGGGCCGGCACCGATGATTACGATTGGGGTATTTTCCATCAGCATCACTTTGGGAATTGGGCAGTTTCGGGCAACCTTTTCGGATTAGGTGACGAGACGGCCTGCGTGGATTTATGCCGTGAGAAAAAGAACCGACTAAAACCGATGGCGAAAGCCAAACCGCTATAAAAATAGTAAAGCCAGTGCCAGGGAATCGTTCCCAGCATGAACCCAAAATTACGCTTTCGGAAGAAAAACCGGTATAAGGGGATGTTGATGAGGAAGAGCATTAGAGCGAGCCCTCCAGCAACACCAAAAGACCAGTTCCACCATATTCCTCCAATTAAAGTTAGCAGAAGAACATAGATCAATATGACACTGAGGCGGCTTGAGATTCGCAGATTCAGATCATTGATAAAATTCCGATCCCTCAAAACTAACTCCGTCCATGGAAGGGCTCGGTCGAAAAAATCGGATTTTAATAGGCTGCGGATATTCCATCGCTTCAGATGTTTGACCCGAAGTTCCTTGGAGAGCCGAATCCGATGTCCGGCTTGTTTCATTCGGTAGCCTAATTCGATATCTTCGATACAGGGTTTTCGGTAAGCTTCGTTGAAACCACCCAGTTCCAGGAAAACCCTACGGCGAATAGCTCCACAGCCGCTCCAGAAGGTAGAAGCCTCTTCTCGTGAGATCTGATGGACATAGTGGTGAAATAGATTCTTATACTGGGACAGGAAATTGTTTTCACCCGGTTCATCATCGTAGGATCCGAAGAGGGCGGTCAACTGAGGATCGTTGCGAAAAGTCGCCTCGACCTGCCGGATGGCATCTGGATGAATCACTACATCTGCATCAAGAAAAAAAAGGATGTCCCCCTGAGCGGCCTGGGCTCCTAAATTTCGGGCTCGGGCAGGGCCTTGGGGTTTGGGAATTCTCAACACCTTCACCCCGAATTCTTCTGCGACTCGCCAGGAGCCGTCTGTATCCCCATCTGCCACCACGATGATTTCGGTAGAAGATGGAGAAGCCTCGGTAATCCCCTGCAAACATCTGCGAAAGATCAAACCGCCATCTCGCACCGGGATAATCACTGAAATGGGCAACCGCAAGGGTAAAATCTGAGAAGAAGTGTCTAATGGCAACATTTTATAAGAAAAAAGCTTTTGATTGGTGAGAAATTATGAAATGCCTTAATTTCTTGAATCATTACTTAATTATACCGTTAAAGTCAAGATACTTTGAATACAAACATAAGATGTTTTCCTGCTCTTACTCTTTTAATATCCGTTCGTTGTGCGCAAAAAATGAGATATGTTAAAAAAGTTGAATCAAAAACTATAATGGGTTGCTTAAGACTTTCTAATCATAGACGGCAAGCGGCATTCCTTAGACGGCCCAACCGTTTTCTGATTCAGTGCCAATGGAAGGGACGAATCCTCTCCAATCATAGGATTTCTATAAATTGCTCCAGTATTTCAGAATGGACCGATACTCCAATCATTCCCCTCCCTCTTTTATGGGGGAGTATAAGGGTGGGGGTGAATGACAAGATCTAACCATTTCCCCCCTTGCTAAAAACATTTCTTTTTGATAAAAGATTTCTATGCCGGTGAAAGAGAAGGAATTGAAGAAAGCAATCAAAATGGGGATCAAGACTCTGATCCTTCAGGAAGTCAGATTATTGCGACTGGAACGAGCCTTTACTCCACATGTGATGATCGACGAGATGTCCCATTCGCTTCAAGAGACAAAGAGAATGATTATAAAGTTGACGCGATCTATGGATAATAAAGAAAGAACCGTTCTCCTAAAGAGAATGATCCGCCAAGCCGTGGACCAAGAGATCGACCGGGCCATTGAATTGAGGAGGACCAAATGCGTTCGCTGTTTGCACGGGAGATTCTATGATGAGGTAGGAACGGCTTATATAAATTTGCCTGTCAAAACCCGGGCGGAGACCATCGGATGCAATCAGCTCAGACCGAACCTTAGAAAAAGTTGCCGGAGATTCGTAGAGATGTCGATGGCGGCTTCGCTGGATCAATACCTCAACGAGATGACCCTTCTCTATGAATTCAGGGACCTGATCAACCAGATTGAAGAGATATGGAGGGACTATTTCTTAGGTAGATAGCTGATAGCTTATAGCCGATAGCTTATAGCTATAAAAAAGATGTTCTTAAAACCATCAGCCATAGGCCATTTGCCATTAGCTGTGTTTTTAGACTAAGGCATCGGCCACCAGCTCCGTAATATCCATCACCTTGATCCGGCCTTTTTTCTCTTTTCGAAGTTTCGCTGCAGCCAGCTGTAGGTTGGACTTACAGGCCGGACAGGCTGAGACAATGGTATCAGCTCCTATGATCAAAGCCTGTTGAACGCGTTTGTAAGCTATATCTAAGCTCATTTCCGTGTCATAAGCCTTAAGGCCCCCCCCGCCACCGCAGCATTTAGCGAGGTTTCTGTTATGGGGAAATTCAATCAATTCTACTGATGGGACCGCACGGATGACATTCCGGGGTGGATCATAGATATTCATGTGCCGCCCGAGATCGCAGGGGTCATGATAGGCCACTTTCATTTTGGCCCCATTCTTAAAACTTAGCTTGCCGTTCGTGATGAGCTTTTCCATATATTCTACCGTATGGTAAACCTGAACGTTAGAAAACCCATTGTGTTTCGGGTAAAGATCTTTAAAGGTTCGGTAACATCCGGCGCAGGTGGTAACAATCTCTTTGAGACCCTTCCGTTCGAAATGACTAATATTATTTTTGATGCATCTCTCAAATTCTTTTTGATCCCCTACCAGATAAGAGATATATCCGCAGCAGGACTCCTCATTCCCCAACGTCGTATAGTCAATATTCGCCTGATTCATGATCTTCAATGTACTTGGAATAAGGTTGATGTCCTGATAAGAAGCGACACATCCGAAAAAAAGGAGAGTGGATGCTTTTTCTTTAAACTTAAACCCTGCGGGATAGATGTCACTTCTTTTTTCTATCGCTTCGCCAAAGGGGTTTCCTTTCTCTTCAATCGATTGTATCAGCGTCCGGTGGATGGGCGGAAGATACCCTGCCTCTACCAGTCGCACGCGGGCTGCCTGGACAATATCGGAAACCTTGACACCTGCGGGGCAGACGGCATTGCAGTTCAGACAGGTGGTGCACTTATAAAACCTTTCCGCAAGTTCTTTCGAGGGTTTCAGTCTCCCGGTGAGGAGATGATAGGCCAAGATCACCCTTCCGCGCGCATTGATCGATTCGAGGGAAGTCTCCACATAAGTAGGGCACCCGGCTCGACAGAATCCGCACATGATACAGGCCATAATCTCATTATCCAGTGCCTCGCCGAAGGGCTGAATCTCGCCAGGCCTTTCAATAAGGGGTAGAAAAGCAAAATTCTCATAAATGTCTTGAATGGAGTCATCGAATCCCATCTTCCCCGGATTGAGTATGTTGTTGGGGTCCAGGGCTTTTTTGATCTCCTTCATGACTTCGAGAGTTTCCCCAAGCTCCCTCCTGATATAAGGCGATTTGGCCATTCCTGTCCCATGCTCTGCGGTGAGCGTCCCCCTGAGCCGTATCGTGAGGTCAATTAAGTCTTTGGCTACTTCTCTGATGGTATTCCATTGCTCCTTGTTTCTGGGATCCGAGATGATAATGGGATGAATATTCCCATCACCGATATGGCCAAAGGTATTGATGGGGATGTGATGTTTCTCTGAGATTTTGTAGATTTCCATAATGGCTTCCGGGATTTTGGTAATAGGTATTCCCGGGTCATCCATAATGGATTGCATCCTTGATCCTCTCTTGACTTTTGACAAGGAGGCAACAATCCC
>Ga0214474_1000365_pt1 | contig 23071 bp, 38 predicted proteins | sample RVTome_2_FD_187335 | JGI IMG/M metagenome (GOLD analysis project Ga0214474, IMG submission 187335) | Soil microbial communities from uranium-contaminated site in the Upper Colorado River Basin, Wyoming, United States - RVT95D214 HiSeq ...
TTATAATAAAGAAAAACGCAACTATCTTTGAAAATTCTCTTCTATTGTGAGTATCCCCCCATTCTTCAAGTTCATTAAAAGATTTCAAGGCATCCCATAATCTGTAAGTAGTTGTTCTTGTAACATTTTCAAAAATCCACGGGTCATTTGCCTTTAATAATTCATATCCGCTCCCTAAATCCAAATAAAGATAACCATAAAGAACAGGATTGCTTCCAGAATTGAATGTAATGGAAACATAACACTCATCTAAATTTCCTGCTGAAGTATTATATCCAAGAATATCCCTTGTATTATTTCTTAATTCCATTTTGCAATTAGCAAGGTTTCCTTCAGAGGAACTTGCATTAAAATAAAATAAATAATCTGTGCTTGGAGAATAAATAACTCCTGTTCTTGGTCCTACATTCCAATTTATCCCTTTATATGAATAATTCTGGGAAACCGCTTCCTGTTGCATAGTCATCGTATAACTTGAAGCTGTAGGACGGATTGTTTCTATTAATGTTTCATATCCCGTCTTTGATGCTGTAATTTTATGGCTATAATCAGGATTAACCCAGAAAGTTACAGAACCCGCACTATCTGAATAATATTGCCCGATAGTAACCCATTCTCCTGAGATTTCTCTTTCTGCCTTTACAGAAACATTCGTAATGGGACGGGAAAATCCATCCTGAACTATAATGCTTGAATAAATTCCATCACTTGAACTTAAAAGATATAAAATATATTGGGTTGTAATATTTGTATAAATGCCTAAATAACTTCCAATTCTTTGAGGATATCCAGAAGCAGAATATCTTATATCAAAACTTGAAGATAATGTTCTGTTAGGAGGAAAACAAAATCCAAAACTAATATTGGAATTAGTTGCAGAATAATCAAGAGTTCTGTATTCAGTTCCCGAACCCAGCCGATACTTAAAATTAACTAAATCTATTAATGCAGACATTGAAGATGAGTTCTTTTCATTTTTAAAAGAGAAGTTAAAATACGAGTTAGTTTTAAAACCGCAATATGTAAGATTTATTAGATTTACTTTTTGTGTATTAACAAAAGAAGAATTGGAAAAGGTTCCAGAAATATTTGTAGCGCTTACAACCCAATAAAAATCTTTGTATTGATTAATCCAGACAGAATTTAACGGCAAATAAAATGATGAATTAAATAGAATATTTGTTCCTGATGTTGTTGCAACAGATGTATGATTTGTTCCATCATAAACTAATGTTGCAGAGATAGATGCATAATTTATATAACTCGTTGCATTTAAAATAAAAGAATTATAAGATGTTTCATAATCAACGAAAGTATAATTTTGGCTGTTTTGAAACCAATAAGTATGATTTTTTTCTCCTACTTGAAGTGTTTGAACTGTTACATTAGAAAGAGCGTATATATTTGTTGAAGAATTGCACGTGCCACCTACTGCTGTATTCCATCCATACTTCCAAACTAAAATCCCAGAACCAATAGGCAGAGGAACAGAAGAATAATAATTATGAGCTTGTTGCCTATCATCAACAGCTAAAATATACATTCTTCCTTTTTGAAGATTTATATCCTGTTGTAATGAGCATTTTTGTCCGCTTATTGTTCCTGTTGCCAAGATTGTTTCATTGCAGGTTGGAGTATTTCCAGTCTCAATAATATAGCAGGAAGTTCCCTCAAAAGTATTAGTCAGCATATCAAATTCCTTAATGAAAGTTACTACATCGGTAGTAAAATTTACAATAACTCCTGCTTTTGCACCAGCTGAATAACCTCCTCCTGTTATTGTAGTATGATTATGACTAATTATAATAACTTCAGCAGAATTTAATTTAATAGAAACTATAAATACTATTATAAATAACAACGAAATCCATTTCCATTTCATCTTTAATCCTGCCTAATACGGAGAATATGATGATTGCTCTACCTTATCATAAATTATTTTTGTTATTACTGCAATTAAGACAACTAAAATCAGCAAAGGAAGATATAATTTAATTCCCATACAAGCCATTGAACTTTTTTGACCTATTGAAGAATTATAACTATAATTTCCTCCGTCATTCAGGTTAGTATCAACATATCCTGCACAATTCAAGCTTTGACTTGATTGAGCATAATCCAATATTTCAACTAACGCAGGAACTAATTGAATTAACACCATCACTACTATTACTCCCATAATTAATCCAAGAAGTAAGCTAAACATAGAAGCTCTTTTGTTCATTCTAAATCTTTTTAAAGTTCTTGCTAATACAACTCTCTTTTTTAAAAGAGGAGTTACTCTTATTCTTTTTCCGTTTAAGCTTAATGATTTTCCTGTCTTTGTTCTTATTATCCTGTCTAATTTTCCTTTCGGTATGTTTCTTCTTATTGGAATGTTTAACTGCCTGCTCAATGCTCCTTTTTTCAATTTTGCTTTTTGTATCCATTTCATTATTTTAGACCTCCTAATTTAATTAAGGCATAGCAAAAGCTATGCCCTCTTAAAAAATGCCCTTACCCAGACGATTTTTTTTGAGTATTATTATCTTTTTTTTCTTCTTCCTTTTCTTCTTTTTTTAGCCATTTTATTGAACTTTCCTAAAATTTTTTTTAATGAGTTTCATTGGAACTTTAATCTCTATATTTTTAGGGAATTTAACAAAAATTCTTTTAGGCGGATGCAAAGCTAACTGCCCATTTCTTTTATTCATAAATACTTTTAATTTAAATTTCATATTGTTACGTGTAATTTAATATATTTAAATCTTGTTCTTTCATTTCTTCCTCGCCCAGATTATTTCTTTAAGTTCTGTTGGAGTTTTTAACCTTGCAAACTTTTTCTGCATTAAAATTGTTGGCTCTTTTCCTTTTTTTCCGAATATAAATTCTTCTGACGGCAATAATCCTATATATCCTTTTGGTCCTTTAACCCTTATTGAAGCTCCAAGAGTTCTTCTTGCGGCTTGTTTTCCAATTTCAACTGCCTTCTTTAAAGTTGTTGGTTTTGAAATAGGCATAAATTTTCCCCTTCTTCTTAATTCAGGAATAAATTCATATCCACTTATTTGTCCTGCTTTTCTAAATTTTCGTCCTGATAAAATTGGAATTGAAATTGGAGGCTTTGGAATGCGTGGAGTTGATGGAACTTTTGGAGGCTTTGGAATGCGTGGAGTAAATGGAACTGGAACTTTTGGTATTTGCTTGAATTTTTGAACTTGAACTGGAATTAAAGCAAAAGCAAATCTTTCAGTTGGAGTGGGCTTTTGAATTTGTTTTTCTATTTGGGCGGGCTTTAAAGCAAATGCTTCAACAAACCTTTCAGATGGCTTTAAAGCAAATGCTTCAACAAACTTTTGAGTTTGCTTCTGAGCAAAAGCAAACCTTTCTGCTTCTGCTGGCTTTTGAATTTGTCTTTCCTTAATACTTTGAACAAGAAATCCTCCTCCTACCATCGCTGGAGCAAGAAAAGTTTCTTGAAAAGTTTCTGTTTTCGGAAGCTTTATCTTTGGAAACTTTGGAATTTCTTTTATTAAAATCTGGGGCTGATATAATTTCTGGATAAACTTAACTGAGGACTTTTTTCCTCCAATAAAAGATAAAAATTTTTTCTGAACTTCTTCTTCTGGAATTCTTTTATATGCTAAAATCCTTCCTGTCATAGAAGGAGTTTTTCCTGCCATTCTGAAAAAAGGTTTAGTTGTTTCTTTAAAAGTAAGCTGTGCTTGAAAAACATCATAAGGGATTTCTTTCTTAACAGGCATTTTTTTAAGAAAAGAAACAGCTCTTGCTTCAGAAATTCTTCTTCCAAAAGAGATAGGTTCCACTTTCATTTTACTTGGAGTAATCTTAAGCATCTTTTCAGCATAGATATTTCCAAAAGAAACAATATCCTGATTTAAGTTTTTAAGCAAATATTCTTCAGGCATTAATCCCCTTCTCCTTTCCATTCCTCTCTGCAAAAGCCATCTATCAAAATCAGATAGTTTTGTTTCTTTGGTTATTGCCTCTCCAAACTTTCCAGAAACTTCTGATATAGTTCCTGCCTTTGCTTTAACTTTTTTAGCTAAGGAAATATAAGGCTCTTCACCAATAAATCCAAATGGAGAAGTCGTTACATAAGTTTTTGGTTTGGTTATAGGTGTCCATTCTAATAAAGGCTTCATTTCAAGAATATCCCTCATCAAATTAGAAACTCTTGCTTCAACAGGAGGAACTTTCTGAGTTATTTTAAAATAACCTGCTATTGTTTCTTTTTCGCCAATTTTAACAGGAAACTGAATTTCATCAAATCTTGGCTCAACTTTTGGATATCTATAAGTTATTCTTGGAGCTTTTAATTTTCCAGCAATACCCAAAGCACCAAATCCTGCAAGAATACCTCCTGTTAGCTTTTCTTCTGTTGTGCCTTTTGCAATAAGAATTGCCCCTCCACCCAATAATACAGGAGAAGGAATAAAAGCATAAGGAAGGGAAGTCCCTAAAAATTCTCCTGTTGTTTTTGCCGTCTCTTTATACGTAAGAAACTTATCAGATATTCCAGTTCCCGCCCATATTCCTCCCGTTGTCATTCCAGAAGGGGGAATGATAGGTTTGGAAATAAACACTCCTTTCTCGCCAATTCCTAATCGGGTTATACCTTTCTCTGCAATTATGCCAGTTACCTTTCCAATCCCAGCAGGAACATCTACAAGAGCAAATTTAACTGAACTGTAAGGCGTTACAACGCTTAACGGCGGTTCCTGATAAGGAGAAACTACAAATTCAGGACCACCGATAGTTTCTCTTTTCGGGATTGTGGGAATTACTCTATAAGCAGGCGGGGGCATATCTCCACCTCCAACAGAAGTAAATATAGGCTGTGAAACTCTTTTCCCGTAACTTTCAATATAAGGAGCAATCTTCTGAAACCATTTTGCTTCAGCTAATCTTTCCTGTGGAGTTTTAATTTCCCAAAATGGAGGTGTCTTTCCAGAAGTGGGAATTATAGGAGGCGTTCTTTCTAATTCAGGAAGGGAAATTATAGAAGGTGTTTCTTTTAATAAATCCTCTTTTGTTATTCTTCTTTCTTCTATTCTATAAACAGAAGAGCCAAGAGCAACAGGAACTTTTTCTTTCTGTAAGTAACCAGAAATAATTCCTGACTTTAATCTCTGCTCTGTATATTTTCCTTTAATGTCTGCTAAACTTTGACTATATTTTTGACTTGCTTCCTGCAATGATTTAGTTTGTAAATCTCTTTGGTATTGCTGGGTTGCTTTAAAAGTTTCCTGTCTTGCCTGCTTTTCTATTTGCTCAGCCGTTGAAATTTCTTTTTGCGAAATAGGTGTGCCAGCAGAACTTCCTCCTCCATAATAAACAGGTTTGATAATTATATCCGTCGGTTTTAAACCTTTTGGAAGAACAGAATATCCTTGTCCTCCTCTTATAACCTGATAACCCGATGGAGTAGCCATTAAATTTACACGTAAGTAATATATTTAAATCTTCCTTAAAATTAAGGGGAGAAAGGAAAAATTTCTGTTCTTGATTTTCCTTCCATTATTTTTACTGCTTTCCAAAACGGAATGTTAAATAAACTTATCAAATCTTCAAAAAGAATAACAAGAAGATTTGCATCGTTTAGATTAACTTCATTTTTATATAAATTCCTGTCAGGTCCTTTAAGTCCTTTCTCCCTTACTCTAACAAAAAGTTTATACCCCATTAGAAAATAAAGAAAAATCCTATCGCTAAAGCAATAATAATACATATAGCTATCACAATCGCTTTTCCTCCTACCGCCTTCTTAAGTTTTTCTATCATCGCTTTAGTTACCATTTTCAAAAGTATTTCATCACTATCAGTAGCATATCCTTCTGCTTTAACTTCATCAAAATCCCTGTTAGAAACTAATCTTCTGTCAATTTCTCTTATCAAAACACATTTTACCATTCTCCTTCTTGGCAGATAAACCAGCCAAGTATCTCGTGGGTCAAAAATATGTGCTTTGTTTTTGTAGATAATAATATTTCCAGAAAATAAAGGAACTAAAAGAGGAGTTTCCATTTCTCCTTTTGCATTAAGATAAAAAGCAAGAATTTTATTTTGAGATGGCTTCTTTTTTGATGCCTTCTTCATATTTCTTCTCCATTTCCAAGGATACTTAAATTCTTCCTGCTCCTCTTTTGTTATTCTTCTCTTTTCCCGAAGATAAAATTTTTCCTCTAATTTATCCAATCTATTCTTTATTCCTCTTCTGGTTTTTTCGTCCCGAACATTCTCCATTTTTGTTTTGTCCCTTTACTCAGATTAGATATTGTTCCTTTATGAGCAAACTTTCTTGTAGTTACAAACTGCTCAACAAACCATCCCTTCTTCGCCATACTTGTAGATAAAGTAATTTCTCCCAACTTGGAAAAATAATCTCCAAATTTTTTATGCTTGAATATCCCTGCTAATAATCCTATTCTTTGGCATTCCCTAACAGAAATTCCTAAATCGCCTAATTCTGTTGTGTCAAGATAAGCTACTTTACTGCTGTCTTTTGTTCTCCATACATCTTTGAACAAGTTAAATAAGCTATCTTGTTTTTTTGCAATGGGATAATTAAAACCGCCTCCTTCTTCCCACTGGTCACGTTGCTCATCTAAAACATTGTCTGCATATTCTTCCTCATCTGCATATATATCGTCTGGGTAATCCATTATAACCTCCTTTCAAATTAATCTTCTGCGAGTTCCACAACTGAAACAAATGAAACAACAAAACCAAATCCTAAAGATATGAAAGCAATTCCTCTTGAATAATCATTTGAAATATTCCCAAATCCATAAATCATCATAAAAATTCCAGCGAGGATAAGTATCATTCCTGAAAATATTCCTATGATGGGATTTTTTGAAATTATTGCAATTACAAAAAAAAGTATTCCTCCAATAAAAAGAAAAATTGGAATTATATTTCCTTCATTTCCTGTTGTAGTTATTTTAAAATCATAAGCAAAAATTGTATCTTTCCCGTCCAAATCTCCTTTTCCATTAACAATATAATCTCCTATCATAGAAGCATCGCAAAAAGTATAATTATATTCTGTTCCTAATTTTGTCATCTTAACCTCTCCTAAAATTTGAGTGGAGTTCGGCATTAAAATAGAAGTGATATTAACATAAGAACAATTACTGCATATTTGTTTAAGATTAATACATTCATTAACTTTAAAATTTCCCAAAGTTTCAATGGATGACACGGAAAAAACAGCCATCAAAACCATAATTCCGAATGCTATACCCTTAAGAAATTTCATTTCGGATACTCCCTTATTATTTTTTCTGGAAGAAGATAATTTTTGTTCATTTAACATTCCCCAACTGCATATCTATGTTTAATATCGGCGGTCTTTCAAGTTCTATGTTTGCATATTTTTCATAAACTCTCCTAATCCAGACGCAAGTATAATATTCTGCTCCGTCCTGCCTTATCGCTTCGCTTAATTCTTTGTCTTTCAAATCTTCTTCTCTCGGCACATGTAAGGTATAGTATCCTTTGAAGTCAGGAATTTCAAATAATTTTCCTTCATCGTCATAGAACCCAACCATCCATAATTCAGTATATCTGTCCCAATATACTTTAGCGTGAATACCTCCATAGTTTTCTTTAAACCAAATTATTTGTTCTTTTGTGCATTGTCCTGAAGATATTTTCACATTTCCAGCTTTGCTTATTTCTGTATCCTGTGCCACTGCAATTCCAACTATTAAAGTCAGTCCTATAAGCAGTAATAGATGTTTAGTTTTCATTTTTAAGGCGGTGGCTCCCCTGCTGTGCAGTCAGTTTCGTGGTAAGTTAGGATAGCTGTTTCTAATGGTGATTCTGGCTGATGTGCCTTCCAACAGGCGAAATATCCTGCTTCTTCAATTAAATTAGGATTTCCTACATAACTTCCCCCAGATGTTACTTCATTAGTTCCTGTTACTGTCGCTCCTGTAACCGAGTAGATTGCATTTATGTATTGGACACTTAAATAATCAGAAAAAACAAACATATCTAAATCATCTATCCAGCATAATGATTCTCCTATCTCACTTCCATCTTCAAAAAAATAGAGACAGCTGTCATTTTCTCTGCTTCCTATCATAAGGTTGCTCACATTCATTCTTATGTGTGTTCCGTTAATGGACATCTTCGGCGACATTTTTCCATTAGTCATTGTTTGAATTGTGAATTTGGAATCTTCTGATGTATCTGTCGGGTCTTGCCACTCATATGTAAATCTTCCTGCATCTTCTCTTGAGCCACCTCCATCTTCTAATCTGAAGAGATAGCCTAATCCCATTCCTGCCCCACCGCTTCCGCTTCCTCTATCTAATATTGCTGTGAAAATATCAAATACTTCATCAGTGCTTGTTTTAGAGTATTGCGTAAAGTTTCCTCCTCCTGCCCAGCCAGCTCTATTAAGTATTATGTCTCCTGTATTAGATAATTCCATTGTGTAAGTTCCCATTATGTCTGCACTATCTATATCTGCGTTGCTGAATACTAATCTTCCTGTTGTTGCGTCTATGCCTATTGTCCAATTTTTTTGGGAGGTCATAAAACTCATTCCTGAATCTCCTGCTCCTTTGTTTTCATTAATCCAGAAGTTTTGCCTGTTTGTTCTTGCATTGTTTTGATAAGTGTTAATTACTCCGTCAATCATTGTGATGTTTGCCTTCATTGTGAGGTTAGTATCTGTTGAGAAACTTTCTCCTGTTGCGTTTAAGTCCTTTAGAGTGAAGCAGTTGTCTGTTGAATTGCAGATTTGCCCTTTGAGGTTAAGAGTTCCTGTAATTGTTGTGTTTGCTTGGATATTGAATGAGGGTTTAATGCCTGCGTAACCATACGCATACCAATTCACAGTGAGGTTTTCTTTCTGATGCTGAATATACCATTCATTTGTGTATTCGTATTCGTCTTCTGTGTGTGTTAGTTGAATTCCTTTATCACTAATCGTGGTCCAGTTATAACCTTCTACGGATGTAGAAGCATATAGAAATCTTGCCATAAGGTCATTATTTCCAAGCCAGACAAAACCTGTTGCACCTAAATAAGGAACATAATCCCCGCTTACTGCTGTCCATACTGGGTCGGTTTCAGTTGTATTCTGGTAAGTTATATTTAGGTAAGTTATCCCAACTTCTTCTTCTTCTTCTTCAAAAATTTGTGGAAGATTAGGATTGCAGTATCCGAAATTAGAATTACAAGTTTCAGCAGATACACAAATTAAAAAGAAAAATAAAAGAAAGGCAAGACTAAATAAACCAAAATAAAACTTCATCTTGTCCTCATTTAAAATTAAATTTGTTTAATTTAGGAGGGTTTATACAATTCCAGCTTGTCTGAAAACAGTGTATAGTCCTGCGACAACAGTCCCAAGGATTATCAAAGAGAAAAATCCGGGAACCATCTTTAACACAGAAGCGCCCCACGAGGAAGCATTAGATAATGCTCCGCCAGTCAATGCGGCTGTATTAACTTCTGTAGAAATTGGTCCTATCAGGCTAACACCTATCAAGACAGCGATAAATATAGTAATAAATACTGCTATCATCTTTTTCTGATTATAGCTCCTCCATAGTAAAAATAATAATGTATAATATTTAAATGTTGCCTTTGGACACTTAACTTAACTCAAAGTTACGATTATATAATTAAACCAAAAATTTATAAAGAATTGAAAATTAAAGAATAATGGAAAAAGGAAATAAAGGAAATAATTGGAATGAATTTCTTAATAAATTTATTTCTATAATATACGATGATTTTGGAAATTTTCCAAAAAAGAAAGAGGGTATTCTAATTTCCTTTACTGAAACTCATTTATTTTTAAAAAGAAATGATACTAATAAAACCGAAGCAATTCAAATAACTAAAATTTTAAGAGTTGAAGAAAATGAACAAAAAAAAGTTTAAAGAAGAAGTTTCAAGAGAAGCAAAGCATTTCAGAATAAAAAAACTCTTGGAAGTTGCTGAAAAAATCAAGAACAGAAATGCTGAAAAATTAGAATCAGATATTTTATTGAATTGGATAAGGAGATATGGAGAAAATGCTTTCTGATGATGCAAAGAACATTCTAATTGAAGAAAATCTAAAATTAGGACTAAAAGAGGCGTATTACTCTACTATTGAATTTTTAAAGGATTATATTGATATGAAAGAAGAATATTATCCTTTAGTTGCTGTCTGGACGATTGGCACACATTTTCATAATAGTTTTAGGAGTTATCCTTATCTATTTGTTAATTCAATGAAAGGCAGTGGAAAAACACTCTTGTTAGAACTAATCAAGTTCCTAAGCAAAGACGGGGATATGCTTAACTCCTTAACTGATGCTGTGCTTTTCAGAAGTCAAGGCACACTATGTATTGATGAATTTGAGGGGGTTATGAGAAAAGGCAAGGAAAGTTTAAGAGAGCTTCTCAATTCTGCATATAAAAAAGGAGCAAAAGTCAAGAGATTAAGAAAAACAAGCACAAAGGAAGGAGAGAAGCAAGTTCTGGAAGAGTTTGATGTGTTCCGCCCTATTGCTATGGCTAATATTTGGGGAATGGAAGAAGTGCTTGGAGATAGGTGTCTTAATATCACTTTGGAGAAAAGTGGAAGACCAGAGATAACCAAAAAACAGCCAATCTTTGATGAAGATATTAAAAAAAGTATATATTTTAACTTAGATTGTGCGAACCTTTTAAGTTCGCACAATCTTAGTGTAGAGTGTGTAGAGTCTACGCAGTGTAGAGTTGATGTAGAATGTCTATATAGAGAATGGAACAATTTCATCACACATAAATATGCTATTAACGACACACAAATACACCATACACTAACTACACTACACACACATACTACACAAACTACACCTTTTTTTGATGATAGATTAACCGAACCTTTTTTAGAACTTTTTAATAAAATTGATGCAACGGAAATTCAAGGAAGACATCTTGAATTATTTTTCCCTCTCTTCATAATTTCTTACTTAATAGATTACTTTGTTTTGGAAAAAATGCTTAATTTTGCTAAAGATATCATTAAACAAAAGAAGATAGAAGAAATAACAACAAGCAAGGATGTATGCGTATTTGACTTTGTGAGCAGAAAAGAACCAACACAAGAGTATCACAGTATGAAAAAAATAGCAAAGGAATTTCAGGAGTTTTTAGAGATAGAAACAGAAGAAGTAAAGTGGTTTTCAGCCCAATGGTTCGGAAGAGCGTTACAACGCCTAAATCTTATTATTGATAGAAGAAGGTTAGGGAAAGGGGTGGAAATTACTCTTAATGTTCAGAAAGCAAAAGAAAAAATGTTGTTATTCAAAAGCAAAGAAGAAAAATGAATTTTAATAAATTAAGTCAGTTAGAGAAACAAGCTTTGTATAAGAATAAGCTTCAAAATGGAAAATCAGAAGAAGAAGCTAATGAAGAAATTAAAAGAGATGTAAAGTTTGAAAAAGTTTTGAATTTTAACCTTAAAGAAAATATTAAGTTAAAAAAAGAAGTAGAGTTATTGGAAAAAAAACTGGAAATGTGGAAACGAAAATATATGGCACTGGAATTAAGACAGAAAATAGTAACAAAAAAAGATAAGATAGAAAAAGGCAATGCTTCAGTTAGTCTTTGCAATAAAGTTTTAACTTTTTTGAAATTAAATAAAGAAATGGATAAAAGTAAAATAAGAGTTGGCTGTGGATTATCTAATACTAATATTGACATTGTTCTAAATTTTCTTGAAAGAAATAATCTTATAATTAAAGAAGAAAGAAAAAATCGGAAGAACTATCCTTATTATGCCTATTCATTGAAAGGAATGAAAGGAGGTTCAAATGAAGGAAATTCACATCTTAATTAAAATATCAGAAGAAAAGTTGAAAATGGGCAACATTATAAAGACAAATGGATTTGAAGATGAAAGCTTGGAAAAAGTTTTGATTATAATTGGTGCTTTGGAAAATCTAAAACAACAGCAACTGCAAAAACTTGAAAATTTATGGAGGAATAAATGAAAAGGATGTATTCAGACAGCACAGGAAACATAAGCAATCCTTCTCTTGATACAAGTTTAGGTTTAATTTTCAGATTAAACAGCTTATGGCAGAAGACAGACCCAGCCGCTTTATCAGGAAATTTTGACAGATGGAATTTTCTTTTAGACAGAATATTTTGCAATCTTCTTTTTAAAAATGAGCTTGAAGTAGAGAAAGAAGAAAATAAAATATTAAAGGTTAAACTTTGCAAGGATGATGAAGATATTTATGACTATCTTAATCAGAAAGTTTTTGAGGCACAAACCAAATTAATAAAAACAAAAGAAATATCAGACATAAGAAAAGCAAAATTGGAATTATACAGGGCATTGATGCTAAAAGATGTTGGATTAAGAAAATTTATGCACATTAGGTTAAAGCTTTATTTAAAGGAAGTTGAAACCAATCCAGCAAGGGCGATGTGGGGGTATTAAATGATAGTAACAGATTTTAAATGGGTGTCAAAAGCGGGCGAAGAAAGAAAGGGATATTATATGGATGGATATGAAGTGGAAAATTATCTTGGAATTAAAAGATACTTAAAAAAAGCGTGGGACGTCGTCGGAATTATTTCTGGTCACGGCAAAGTAAGGATAGGAAAATCCACAAAAGCATCGCAGATAGGTTATCTTATTGCTTGGTTGCTGGCGGGTGGAAAGATAGAGATAGAAAATAGAAAAGTAATCAGATGCGTTCCTCCAAAAAAAGAAGTTCATTTTAATTTGCAGGAAAATGTTGTTTTTTCTCCTCGTGATTTAGTTTCAGCCGCAGAAAAGTTATACACCAAATATGGTTCTAATCAGATTATAATTTATGACGAGGCAAGGGGAGGGCTGGCGAGCGACAGGGCGATGGAAAGCATTAACAAAACTATGTCTGAATGGTTTGAGCAATGCGGACAATATGGGCATATAATTTTATTAGTGCTTCCAAATTTTTTTAAGCTTCACGAGGACTATGCAGTTGCAAGAAGCTTATTTCTCGTTGATGTTTATGCAGATAAAAATCATAATAGAGGGTATTTTAATTTTTATAATGAGTTTCAGAAAGAAAAGTTATACTATTTCGGAAAAAAAAGAATTGGAGTTACTGCAAAGTATTCAGCCGCATATGAAAACTTTTGGGGAAGATTTAATAACTTTATGCCGTGGGATACTGCCGAATATCATCGTCTAAAAAAAGAGGCATTATCCAAATTAAAAGAAACTGCATATCAAAAGAAGGTAATAAGACAAAGAAATGCAGCGCTATATCTTCTTAAAAGATATTCTGGACTAACTCACGAAGCAATCGCACAGGAGTTGAGTATTATTCTTGGTTTTCCTTTTTCCATAGATATGATTGAGGGGGCGATTGGAACATTTAATCCTAAAAACACCGAGCTGTTATATAAAAACACTGAATTGTTACCCAAATCGAGTAGGGAAGTAATATCTTGACTTAATATAATGGTTATTTTTATCCAGATAAGTCCAATGATGTCTTTAAAACACTCATATTGAAGGGTTGCTGGGCAAAAAACAAAAAATTGCGGGCAGAAAACAATATACTATTATATAGTAGGGATAATTGTAAATAAATGGCGGTTAATAGTGCGTTCAATTTATAGCAATATAAGAGAGAGCAAGGCAGGAGAGCAAGGCAGGGTGCAAGGCAGGGTGCAAGGCAGGGTGCAAGGCAGGAGAGCAAGAATTTAACCAAAATGCGAATTTTTAAAGAAGGGTTTTATGTGTGAAATTCCTTAAACATTTCGTAGAAGATACAGAACACGAGCTTATAACTACTCTTAAATTAAAAGAAAAGTTTAAATAGTAGGTTACTTTCTATCTCCTATGGAAAATACAACAGAAGAAATAAAGCAAGAAGATAAACTTAAACTTTATTATGGGTTACCTATTGGTATATGTACAAAAAAAGAACATATCTTTGCTGAAATAAGAGCAAGAGCATTTTTTAAACAAGATAAAATAAAGGAAATAGAAAGTTATAAAAGAGAGCTTGCAAGAGCAAAAGAAGAAATAATAAGAGTAAAAAAAGCAATAAAGGAAACAAGGAAAAAAAAGTTTATGCCTCTATCTTATAAAAATTCGGTATTGCAAGTAAGAGAGAAGCATCAAGGATATAAAATAATTGAGAATAAGGATAGTATAAAAATTGAAAGGGGGTTAAAGGAAAATGATAAATAAAGAAATGATAACAAATAAACTTTTATCTGAATATTTAAATGCTGGTTATTTAGATGTGGAATTTTTAATAAATCTTATTAATGATATAGAAAATAAAAAATTTAAAATAAAAGGGAAAGAAGATTTTTTATTTTATGTAGATAGAGAGGGAGAGGTTATTAATATGGCTTTTGAAAGGTTAGAAGGTTACACAGAAAAGAAAGACATAAACACTTTAATAAATGCTATTTTTGAGCTACTGATAGATAGGATAAACGAAATTTACGACATAAATTTATCTTATGACGACTACGACATTTTTATAAATTGTATGGATAGCCATTTATCTTTAAAAGAAGAAACCTTAATAAAAATAGAACAAGACGAGATAAAAGCAATAATAGAGAATTTTAATTAAAATGAAGTATAAAGTAATAACAACAGACGAGATTTTAAGAAATAATCCGAGATATTGTTTATCTGCTCAAAGGGTTTTTAATAGATGTTTTGAGTGTTCAGAATACGAAAAGAAAACAAAACAAAAAGACGGCAGTTATAAAATAAAAATCTGTGAGAGCAGGATAATAAACACAGAATACGACAAGAAAAGAGAACAGATAAATAAATTAAAAGAACAAACAGCAAAGATAGAACAAGAGATAAAAGATTTATCTTAATTTATTTTTTTTTATTTAATAAATAACCCAAAAGAGAAAGACAGAACATAAATAATTTTATGTTTCAAAATTAAATACTCTTTTGGGTTTAAGAGAGGAGAGAGGTTTAAACCTCTCCCTTATTTTTCTTTTAAACTTTTAAAGAATTGGAAAGCAAAACCCGACAATAAGGGTGTATATGGAAAAATGGAAAAATGGAAAGATTAGAAAATATGGAAATTTCAAAAGAAGATACAGAAACAGAATTAAACTATATAGAGCAGACATTAAATCAGTTTAATTTAATGTTAAATGAACTGCCTTTAAAATCTGTTGCAAGAGAACAAATAGAGATATTTATAACTAAATTACGGGAAGAAAAGGAAAACAACGAGCAAATATTAACAGAAATAAACGAGAGTTTAGAGCATATAAGAGGTTATTAAATATGGTGTGGTATTCTCTAAAAATTGGAAATTGGAGTATAAGATATACTCCCTTAAATCCTATAATAAAAGAATATCCTTCTTGTAATAAAGACGGAAAACTTTTAAAAAAAGTTGCTGGAAGATTTGAAAGCGGATATTTTATAGATGAGAAAGGGAATAAATACGATACAGCTTTTAAATTGATAAATGGGAAACCTTATGCAAAGTTGCAGAAAACAAAGGAAACAAGTAATTATAAGGAAGTTGATATAAACGAAGTTGAAGATTTATTACAGGAACGGGTTTATTTAGCAGAATGTAACGAGCTTTTAAACGAATTAACAAACTCGGAAAAATCTTTAAAATTTGGTTTTACAAACGGAAACGGATTTAAAGTTTATAAGGCATACATATACCCTTCAAAAATTTATAAGGGTTATTTGTTTATGTCGCTTGGAACTACTCAAATATCAGAAATAATAAAAGAAATAAACGAAGTTAAAAAAGAAAAAAAGAAACTTGCAGAAATAGATATTTCACTACAAGGGATAAATAGAGCAAAGATAGAGGAGTTAATAACAATTTAAAATGAGTGGCTGGGAATTAAATTTTAACAAAGATAACGAGCAGGAATTAACCGAAGAAGATAAAAAACATATAGCCGAGAGCATAAAAAAGGGTTATACTTCTGGGGAGTTATGCGACATAGACGAAGAAGAAGAAGTTAAAGCAGATTTATACAGGAAATATAATTATTAAATTTTTTATTTTGTCTATCCTTTATTAAGGATACTGATGAGGCATAAGCCGAAACAAAATAAAAAAAGATGATAGATAAAAAAATATTTATGTTATGTGAAAGTATAAGAGAGGAAGATTTAAATTTTTTAAGTGGCGAGTATTTAGCAAATAAAAAATATGACGGAGAAAGGGTTATTTCTGTTATTTTAAATAAAGAGGTTATAATGTTTAATAGGAGAGGAAAAATAGTTAATTTTCATTTTAGAGAAATAGAACAAGAATTAAAAAAAGTTTCTAATTGTATTATAGACGGAGAAATAATAAGTTATAATAATAAATTTGAAGATTTGCAGAAAAGAGCATTAACACAAAATAAATTTAAACAAGAAGAATTATTAAAAAAAATTCCTTGTTGTTATATGATTTTTGATATTTTAAAATATGATAATGAAGATATAAGAAACAAGCCATTAAAAGAGAGAATTGAAATTTTAAAAAAAATTTTTAAAAAATCTTCTATTTTACAGGTTACTGAATTTAATAGCATTATAGATATGCTTTTTAAAGCAAAATTAGAAAATTGGGAAGGAATAATTATTAAAGAAATGAATAGCAAATACGAGAGCCGAAGAAGTAAAAAATGGTTAAAATTAAAGTTATGGAACGAAACAAGTTTAATTTTAACTTCTTATACTCCAAATAATGCAGGGTTTAGATGCGAGGATAATTTAAAAAATGCCGTTCAGATTTCAGGGAAGCAAAGTTTTAAAGTTGTTAATGAAATAAGAAATAAAGGCAGTTGCGAAGTTATTATTCAGTATTTAACTAAAACAGAAAGAGGAAAGTTTAGGTTTCCCTCGTTTAGAGGTTTAAAAAATGAATAATCAAGAGAAAGAGCAGTTAAAAAAGTGGAGTTTAAAGTTTTTTGAAAATAATCAAATAGGATTTGATATTTTTGATTTTGATGCGGAGATAGATAATAAGTTAAGTTTAGCCGAGAACAAAACAATTTTAAGAGAAAAAATAAGCAGTTTTCTTAATATGTATAATTCTGAAAAGTTAAAAAGAAAAGAAGCTGAAATTATACCACAGGAACAATACGAAATTTATACAACAGAATTAAAAAAAGAGAAAGAAGAACAAGCAAAGCAAGAGTTTAATAATTCTTTAAATAAAATTGCTGAAATAAAAACAACAGATTTATTAAAATCAAAATTTTTTCTTTTAAGTGAATATGTTAATATATTATGTAACGGGGATATAACGGGTTTAATTTGCATAGGAGAAACAGGCACAGGAAAAAGCTATAATATTTTAAAGGCATTAAAGGAAAATAAAAAAGAATTTGTTTTTTGTTCGGGTTTTTCTACTCCCTTACAGCTTTATAACTTTCTTTTTGAAAATTCAGATAAAATAATATTTTTTGATGACACAAAAAATATTTTAAAAAATGAAATTAGCATAGAAATTTTAAAATCTGCTTTGTTTTCTCCGACAGGAACAAGAATAGTAAAATATTCTTCTTCTTCTTCAAAATTAAAATATCCTCATCAGTTTATTTTTAACGGAAAAATAATTTTATCTTTAAATGATTTAATTTCAAAACAAAATGAAGATTTAAAAGCAGTTTTGGACAGGGTTTTATTTTATAATATTGTTTTTTCTTACGAGGAAAAATTAAGCATTTTAGCCGATTTAATAAAAATTCCTTATAAAGAATTAACCGAAGATAATAGAAAATATATATTTAATTGGATTAAAGAAAATACAAGCAAAGCAACAATTAACCTTAATTTTAGAACACTTTTTAAATTATATGAAGTTTATCGTTATAATCCTTTAAAATTTGAGGTGTTATCTAAACCTCTCATTAAAACTGATAAACAGCAAGAGCTTATATTAACTCTATTAAAGAAAAATGTTTCAGTTAAACAGGCACAAGAAGAATTTAATGAGATAACAGGTTTAAGCCGAGTTTCTTTTTATAGAATTAAAAAAGAAATATATATTTGATACTTTTGATACTTCTTTTGATACTTCTAAACTTAAATTATGCCTTATTAAGCCCTATAAACTTAAAATACGAAGAAGTATCAAAGTATCACGAAAAATGTGTATGAAAGGCATAAATATGAATTATGCCTTATTAAGCCCTATAAACATAAAATAAAAAATATTCATACGAAACACTTATATACTGATACCTTTTAGTTGAGTAACATTTAAGGCAGTAAAAAGTGTATTATATACTATACAAATTAAAGTGTATTATATATTATACATAAACCTTTTTACTATCCTTTTTACTATACACGAGTTTTAATTATTAAGTGGTAAGAAAATTTTATAAAATCAATTTTTCTTATTTTTAAATGAATACTAAAATATTGTTTGCTTTAATATTAATTTTATTTGTTTCTTTTTGTGTTTCTTTAATTTTTTATTCGGAAACTAAAAAAATTTCTGTAATAGAACCTTACTCACAGGGATGCGTGGATTATTTTTATTTGCTTACTTGTCCGCATTGTCAGGGAGTTAGACCACTAGTAGATACTTTAAGAAAAGAATTTCCTTCGTGGAAATGGACATATCATAATATAGAAGAAGAAGAAGAAGATATTCCCGCTGTTCCTCTAATTAAAATTAAAACTTATGATAACAGAAATATTTCACTTATTGGTTCAGATGAAATAGCAAGATGGCTTAAATGTGAGCTTGCTCAACAATCAAGTTTAGAATGCCCTACCTATACGAAAGATTATAATCATCAGACAAATAGTTGGTTTGTAAGATAGTTCATATAAGGGTGAAAAGACGAAATGATAAGAGATTTTTACACGGAAAAGAGGCATCATCAAAGTTCGCAAAAACCCAAGAAACTTCCTGTTGCAGTAACAGAAGAAGAATTTAGTTTATTAATTCACAAGACAAAGGAGATGAAACAGAAACTTGCTTTCTTGCTGGCTTTTAGTTCAGGGCTGCGAATTAGTGAAATAGTTACCTTAAAAAAAGAAAATATTGATATAAAAGAAAGAAAAATATTGATTGAGGAAGGAAAAGGCAAGAAAGACAGAATTGTGCCTCTTCCAAAAGGTTTTAAAGAAGTTCATTTAAAGTATTTTCCTATGAAATATGCTAATAAAAAAAGCGGTGTAAGAACCTTGCAGAATGCCTTTAAACGAGTGTGTATTAGTTCAGGATTGACGAAAACCAAGCCAACCATACATTTCCATTCCCTCAGGCACGGATTTGGCTCACAATGTGCGAAAAAAGGCATTCCTATTCATCATATAAGGACTTTAATGGGGCATTCTAATATCTCAACTACTAATGTTTATTTGGAACTAAATCCTCAGGAAGCCCTTAAATCATATGAAGATAAATTTTGATGAAATTAAAGATTTAAAAAAATTCTATAAGAAGGTTAAAATTTGTAAGATTTGCAAAAAAGCTTATGGAATAGATAGGGAAGAGAAAGAATATTTTAAAATTTGTCCTTTTTGCTTGAAAAAAATAGTAAATTCTAAAAGGAGTAAGAGCAAGCAATAGAAACATTTAAATAGTAGTGGTGGTTATAAATAATATGGAGTATAAAATAAAACAACTTAATGTTTCTGATATTAAACCAGATAAGAATCAACCAAGAAAAACTTTTGATTTTGAAAAATTAAAAGAGAGTTCAGAAACTTATAAAACTCAAGGCACTATTTCTCCGATTGAAATCGATGAGAATAATATTATTATTACAGGAGAATTAAGATGGAGAGCTTGTAAATTAGCTGGATTAAAAATTATTCCTTGTAAAATTCTTAAAGGATTAACTCCAGAACAAAAACTTGAAAGGCAATTAGTAGAAAATTTTAACCGCCAAGATATGAGATTAGTTGATAGTATCGACGCTGTGAAAAAATATATGAAGTCTATTGCGAAGGGCTCGGCAATAGGAAGTAATGCAGATAAGTTTATAGGAGAAACTGCAACAAGATTAGGTATTTCACGAGATTGGCTCTCTCAAAACCTCAAGCTCGACAGAGAAGCCCCAGAAGAATTAAAGAAAGCAGTTAAAGAAGAAAAAATATCTGTAAGTCAAGCAACAGAAATTATGAAGCTTCCTGATAAAGAAGAAAGAGAAGAATTAACAAAAGAAATTTTAGAAGAAGCAGAAGTTCCAGAATATAGAAAAATTAGAGAAAGAGTTAAAGATATTAAAGAAAAGAAAGAAATGAAGAAAGCAATAGAAGAAATAAAAAAGACAAAAGATTATTCTATTAAAATTACAAGAACAGAAGAACAATTAGCAGATTTAAAAGAAAAAATAAGTGATGAAATTCATAGAATAGGAAAATTAATGTTTTATATTGGACAAATTAGAAGAACAAAACTTTATTTAGAAAAACCAAAAGCAAAGGAAAGTTTTTTTAAATTTATAGATGGCTCAATTGAAAGAGTAGAAAAATGGGTGAAAGATTTAAAAAATTTAAGAGATAATCTTGAATTTGAAATCATAAAAGAATGAAACCAAAATTTATAAAACAGAAAGAATATTACATAAGAAGAATGGAAAGAGATGGTGTAGAAGTAACTGTTTATGCTCAAGAAATAAAATTAGAAGAATTAAGAATTAAAAATGAAAGTTAAATGTCCTAAATGTTCTTATGAATGGGAAACTAAAACAAAATTAGATTTTGTTACTTGTCCTAATTGTCAAAGAAAATTTAAAAAAATTAAATTATATTCAATCTATCTTGATGTAGAAATGGTTAAGAAAATTAAATTCAAATGCTACAACAAAGAAATTACAATGTCAGGATACATTCGAAAATTGATAGAGAAAGACCTTAAAAAAACAGAGATATTAAAACAATAATTAAGAAAAAATATGAAAATTTATAATTTAATGACTTGTGAGAACTTTTCAAAGTGTTTTGGAAAAGATTGGATAATGGCTTGGTTCGGATTATTGATTATTGTGATTATAATTATGCTGGGCAAAAAATGGTTTGGGGAGGAAGAAATTACTGGATATTCTTATAACTGGTTTTTTTCTATGATAGGGGCAATTATTTATTTTTTAGTTCTTTCTTTTTCTGGAAGTGCAAAACTCTCATTAGTTATCGGAATTGCAAGCTGTTTAATTGCGGGGTTTGTTGCAGGAGCATTTTTTGGCGGAGCAGATTAATTATTAAGTAGTTAGAAAAGTATTTAAATCGATTAATCTACAAAATTAAATGAATTGGATGTATTGGGTTATAATTTTAGTTACTGGAATTCTTGTTGCATTTATGATAAGCGGCTTAATTTGGAAAAGAAGAACGAAAAAAGAAAAATTATGCAATCATAATTTCAAGTATGAAGGGTATTTCATATATAAAGAGCATCCAAGACTTCTTGAAGTATGCAAAAAATGCGGTGTATCTATTCATATTCCAATTTACACGATAAGAAAATTAAGGGAAATTGAAGATGGAAACTAAAAAAAAAATAACAACTACAATAAGAATTTCTGAAAAAACTTGGAGAAGATTAAACCGATTAAAAAAAGTAGGGGAGCATTTTGAGGATTTAATAGTTAGAATGTTAAATGCAGAAGAAAGAAAATAAAATGAGCAAGGATAATTATATTTTTGGGGATGTTTGGGGAAATTTGATGGCAAAGACGACCCCTGCATTTCAAATGGAAAGTGCTATGATGTCTTTATTGTTTTTAATGATTGGAGTTTTATTAACAGGTGTTTATATTGTATTTTGGACTGACTTTGCAACATTTTTTAAAGTCTTGACGGCAATAAATTCTTTTTTTGGAGTAATATTTTTAAATTCCCAGCTCATTGCACTTTTTCAAGCTTATCAAGGAATGAAATCTGTTCAAAATATATCTCAATATTTGAAAGGAGGTTCAGAATGATAAAAAAACAAAAAAAAGAAGAAGATGAAGAAGAAGATGAAGAATTAGAAGAAGACGAGGAACTTGATGATGAAGACCTTGAAAAAGAGGAAGTTATAAAAATGAAACAGCCAAAAACAGAGCAAAAATTTCCAAAGAAAGAAGTAGTGAAAGCAAAAGATAGATTTTCAAGCTTTCATCTTCCAGAAAGAGCAGGAATACTTGATAATAGCACACAGCAAACCAGTGAAGATTTAATGAGCATTTTAGCAGAAATTAAAAATGCTTTGGACAGAATTGAACAAGCCGTAGGAGTATAATGACATTAACAGCTTTAGAAAAGAAGAAAAGATTAACTTTGTATATGATAATTATCTTTTCAGTTCTTTTGGTAGCAACTACAGAAATAAAAGTTATGCTGACAAGAATAATTTTTCAGATAATTTTGTTTAGCTCTCAGCTTTTGATTGTCAAATCTTTGCTTGACGACGTTTATCAGTAAAGAATTCATATGATTAAATTATCTTTTCTTTTTCCTTCCAATAATCAAATAATGAATTTTAAAGTTGATAGAAAAAATATTTATTACACTGATAATTTCTGGAAAAATTGGCTGAGAATAATTCCTAAAGATAAAGAATTTATCAGAAAAGTAATCGCAAGCAGAAATAAAATTCCTACTCAAATTATTACTATGTTTAATTTAACCAAGGAAGATAAAATGGAATATGAAAATGCAAAAACAGAAAAAGAATTAGCGGAAATAATCATAAAAGATTGCAAAGCAAAAGGATTAAGGTTAATATGGCGACGTTAGATAGAATATTAGATGCAATAATGCCTTGGCTTGTAGGGCTTGGATTAATTGGATTTTTTATATGGCTTTTAAAAGAGCCATTTAAATTAATGTTTAATTGGGCTAAAGATTTATTGGGATATGGAAAAGATGTTTTTCAGGAAAATATAACAGAAAATCCGATGCAGATTGTTTATAGATGATTAGTAACTTTTGAATAGTTAGAAAAGTATTTAAATAGATTAATCTACTGATAATTAAATAGGAGGTAAAAAAAATGGCAAACTTAAAAGAAGCCGCAAAGAACTATGAAGGTTCAATGAAAAATATTGCAGAACTGCCGAAAGTCAGCACAGAATTAGAAATTGAAGACAGAGAAGGAGTTAA
>Ga0214474_1000366_pt1 | contig 23043 bp, 21 predicted proteins | sample RVTome_2_FD_187335 | JGI IMG/M metagenome (GOLD analysis project Ga0214474, IMG submission 187335) | Soil microbial communities from uranium-contaminated site in the Upper Colorado River Basin, Wyoming, United States - RVT95D214 HiSeq ...
ACGCCAATACCTTCGTAATCGCCGACGTCAACGTCGTCTTGCCATGATCCACATGCCCTATCGTCCCTATGTTGACATGCGGCTTCGTCCGCACAAACTTCGGCTTCGACATCAGAGAACCTCCTTCTTTTTGGCTGGTGATGAAGACCCGGCCCCCTTACGGCGGGCGATGACCGTCTCCATGATGGCTGCAGGCACCGGGCTGTACCGGGCGAACTGCATGGTATAGGTGGCCCTCCCCTGGGTGAGGGAGCGCAGATCGGTGGCATAGCCGAACATGCCGGCCAGGGGGGCCTCGGCCTTGATGGTCTGGGTCCCCTTGTGCGCCTCCACCCCGATGATCTTCCCCCGCCTGCCGCTCAGATCGCCGATCACTTCTCCGAGAAATTCCTCGGGCAGCACCACCTCCAGCGACATAATCGGCTCCAGGGCGATGGGTCTTGCCTTAACGGCAAGCTCCTTAAATCCGATCGAGGCCGCAATCTTGAAGGCCATGTCCGAGGAGTCCACCTCGTGGTAGGAGCCGTCCAGAAGGGTGACCCGCACATCGGTGATTGGGTAGCCGGCAAGCACCCCGCGCTGCATCGCCTCCTGCACCCCCCGCTCCACCGAAGAGATATATTCCCGCGGGATAGCCCCCCCCACGATCTTATTGACGAACTCAAATCCCTTGCCGGACTCGAGGGGCTCGAGCCTCAGGACGACGTGTCCATACTGTCCCCTGCCTCCGGACTGTTTGATGAACCGCCCCTCTCCCTCCAGGGCAACGGTGATGGTCTCCCGATAGCTTACCTCCGGAGTCCCCACGCCGGCATCGACCTTGAACTCGCGCAGGAGCCTATCCACGATGATCTCCAGATGGAGTTCGCCCATCCCCGAGATCAGGGTCTGCCCTGTCTCCTCGTCAGCCGTGATGCGGAAGGAGGGGTCCTCCATAGCCAGCTTGTGCAGCCCCTCCCCGAGCTTATCGAGGTCCTGCTGGGTCTTGGGCTCTATGGCAACGGAGATGACCGGTTCGGGAAAGACGATGGATTCCAGGATGATGGGATGGGACTTATCGCACAGGGTATCGCCGGTGGAGGTCTCTTTGAGGCCGACCGCTGCGGCGATGTCGCCAGCATATACCTCCTTGATCTCTTCGCGCTTGTTGGCGTGCATCTTGAGCAGCCTGCCGATCCGCTCATTCCTCCCCCGCGTGGCATTGTAGACGGTGCTGCCGGCCTTGAGCGAGCCGGAGTAGATCCTCAGATACGTGAGGTGGCCGATAAAGGGGTCGGTCATGAGCTTGAAGGCCAGGGCAGAGAAGGGCTCATCGTCCGCCGGGCGCCTTTTCTCTTTCTCGCCGTCAAGCGTCTGTCCTTCAATAGCCGGAATATCAATCGGAGAAGGAAGGTAGTCGACGATGGCATCAAGCAAGGGCTGCACCCCCCGGTTCTTAAAGGCAGAACCGCAGAGGACCGGCACTATCTGATGCGCCACGGTGGCCTTTCTGATCCCCCTCCTGATCTCCTCCGGGGTAAGCTGAGCTCCTTCGATATAGCGCTCCATGAGTGCTTCATCCGCCTCAGCTGCCTTCTCTAAGATCCGCTCGCGAAATCTCTGGGCTTCTGCTCTGAGTTCCTCGGGTATCTCGACAACGTGGTAAGTGGTGCCTAAGGTCGTGGCATCGTAGATGATGCCTTTCATCTCCACCAGGTCGATGACGCCGGCAAAATCCCCCTCCTTGCCCAAAGGAAGCTGCAAGGGCAGGGGGGAGGCCCCCAACCGGTCCCGCATCATCTGGATGGTGCGATGATAGTCCGCCCCCACCCGGTCCATCTTGTTGATGAAGGCGACCCGCGGTATAGTGTATTTATCCGCCTGCCGCCACACGGTCTCGGACTGCGGCTCGACCCCGGCAACGGCGCAAAATATGGCGATGGCCCCGTCGAGCACCCTGAGCGAGCGCTCCACCTCCATGGTGAAGTCGACATGCCCCGGGGTATCGATGATGTTGATCCGGTGATCGCGCCAGAAGCAGGTGGTGGCCGCCGAGGTGATGGTGATCCCCCGCTCCTGCTCCTGCTCCATCCAGTCCATGATCGCCGAGCCGTCGTGCACCTCCCCCATCCGGTAGGACACGCCGGTGTAGTAGAGTATCCGTTCGGTCGCGGTGGTCTTGCCGGCATCGATGTGGGCCATGATGCCGATGTTTCTGACCTGTTCTAATGGCGTTGATCGGGCCACCTGCTGCTATTCCTCCTACCAGCGGTAATGGGCAAAGGCCTTGTTGGCCTCGGCCATCCGATGGGTGTCTTCTCTCTTCTTGATCGATGCCCCCCTGTTGTTGGCGGCATCCAAAAACTCCGCGGCCAGGCGCTCCTGCATCGACTTTTCCGTCCGCTCCTTGGCATACTGGATGATCCAGCGGCTGGCCAGGCTCGTGCGGCGATTGGGCCGCACCTCGACAGGGACCTGGTACGTGGCCCCGCCGACCCGCCTCGATTTGACCTCGACCACGGGCCTCACATTCTCCATGGCCTGCTTGAAGACCTTGAGGGGATCATCCTTGGTCTTGTCCCGCACGATCTCCAGCGCTTTGTAGAATATCTGTTCGGCCAGACTCTTTTTCCCCTTCCGCATGAGGACATCAATGAACTTGGCCACCAAGACCTCCCGGTATTTGGGGTCCGCTAGTATCTCCCGTTTCTTTACTTCTCTTCTGCGCGGCATCCTATTCCCTCGCTACTTGGGCTTTTTCGTCCCATACCGGGAACGGGATTTGCGTCTATCTTCCACCCCCAGGGCGTCCAGGCTCCCCCTGATGATATGATAGCGAACACCCGGAAGGTCCTTGACCCTGCCGCCCCTCACCAGCACCACGGAGTGCTCCTGCAGGGTATGCCCGATGCCGGGGATATAGGCAGTCACCTCCATCCCGTTGGTCAGCCGCACCCTGGCCACCTTGCGCAAGGCCGAGTTCGGTTTCTTCGGGGTGGTGGTGTAGACCCTGACGCACACCCCCCGCTTTTGCGGGCACTCCCTGAGGGCCGGGGAAGAGGTCTTCCTCTTGACCGCTTCCCTCCCCTTTCTCACCAGCTGATTGATGGTCGGCATCTCTTATAACCTTTCTTAATGTCGCTTAATAATCTCTTAATAATCGCGTACTTATCTCTTAATCCGCCCTGGTCTTTATCTTGGCAAGCGGCCCTTGCCCATAAGCGACAAAGACCCCTCTTCTTTCCCTCTCTCCTCCCTTCCAGGCTGGGCCTCGCAAGGGTCAAGAGAGGGAATTCCCTTTTAAACTAACTAGTTAGAAAAAGTCTTTTTCTAACTAATAAAAGAAAACCCTTTTAGACAGGGCTCCGACAACACTCCCAGACAGCCCGCAGAACCTCCCGATTGCTTCACGCGATACCCAGCTGAGACAATCAACTATACATAAGGTTTCCTCGGGCTATGCGGTTCATGATACAAAAAATAACAAATTTATGTATGTTTTTTTGTAAAACTTTATATTAATATCAACTTTATCATTTTTTGTCAAGACTTTCCGCGGCAAAATTCAGCAAGATAGAGATAAAATTTATACCATGCCCACTGCTAAGGGCCCTGCGGCCTTGACAAGAGGGGCTTTCTGCGAGATTACTATATCAATAGTCTATCCTGCCAAGGGCAGGACTTTAGGGGTCGAGGGCCTAGTGGTCAATCCCACCCCGCAATATGACTTTACGGTAGCGGGATGCCGCAAGCGGCAGGGGTCAAGCAAACCATATGCATTCTTCACTTGACCCTGCCCCCAGGGCATGCCGTATTCATTGATTTATGCAAAGCGTCCCTCTCCGCTTTCATAGAAATCTTAATGATGGGATGTCGCTGTGCGACAGAGCGGCACTAGAACCCTCCCGCTTTGCGGGACCCCGCTGTCCGAAAAGTCTAAATTAAGGAGCGGGGTTGAACCCTTTTGCTAACGAACCAGATGCTTCGCCAAATGCGCAGGTTTGCTCACCGAAAGGGCCAATATTGAGGATATCATGAAAGCTAATTCCTTTATAAAGCGGCTGATGGTCGCATTCTCCTATCTCACCCTCTTCTTCCCCAAGGCGAGGGGCAAGGAATTGCCTGCCTCTTCCCTGGCCTATTTCCCCCTGGTGGGCCTTTTGCTCGGTTGCCTGCTCTGGTTGTGCGCCTATACCCTGGATGGGATCTTTTATCCGGCAATCAATGCCCTCGTTCTCGTATCGCTCTTGGCCGTCGTCACCCGCGGCGTGCCCCTCGACGGCCTAGCCAGCCTCCTCGACGGTATGCGCAGGCAGGGGACGGCAAAGGAAATGGGAAGGGCCATGCGTTCTCATCAGCGGGGGAGCTTTGGGGTGATCGCCCTTTGCTTGGCCTTGCTGGCCAAGTATCTCCTCGTGAGCCAGCTGATCGAGGACGGCGCCTTGCCCTCCCTGCTCCTCTTTCCCACCCTCGGTCGATGGTCGATGGTCTGCCTGGTCTGGTTCTTCCCTGCTGCCCAGGAAAAGGGCCTTGTCGGCCCTCCTGCCTCGCAGGATTTCTGGTGGGCAGCGGCCATCACGCTCCTCTGCGCCCTCCTTACCCAGGGGCTGGCCGGGCTCGGGATCATGGTGCTTGTCTGGATCTTCAGCTATGCCCTCGGTCAATACTGCATAAAAAGGATAGGAAGTATAACCGGGCAGGTCATGGGAGCAGCAGTCGAGCTGGTCGAGCTCCTTTCTCTGGCAGCCATCGTGGCCCTGCTCAGCGGCCTTTGAGCCTCTGTCTTCTCTCTGAAAGATATTGTCGAACATCCCCTTGCCCTTGCTGACGTAAAACGTCACCGAAGATGACCAAGTATCGTCCAAGTCCCCCCTCTTGCCGCGCAGCCTGCCTAGACGGTCTTGTTTTCCTTGCCTTTATTGCATGACGTAACCCCTCCCCCCTGGCATAAAATATGTATGATAAAAATTGATCAACTGCCAGCAGGAGACACGGATGGATTCAGCAACCTTAGAGGGAATCATCAGATCTTTTCTTATCGCCTTGAGGATGAGGGATGAGTCGACCTACCGTCATTCCAAGAAGGTGATGTACTATTCCCTCAAGATCGCGCTTCAGGTGGGGTTGGACCGGCGGCAGCGGGAGCTGCTGAAGCAGGCCTCGCTCCTGCACGACATCGGCAAATTGGTGGCAGCGGATGCCGTGCTGAAAGGCAACGGTATATTAAAGGCCCAGAACTCCAGCCTGCTCATGAACCATCAGTCCCTGGGGGTGGAGATCCTCTCCGCCATCGAGGCATTCGGGGAGATCCTACCGATTATCAAGGGGCACCATGAGCGGTATGACGGAACCGGCTACCCCGACGGCCTGCGCGGGAAAAAGATCCCCCTCTTGTCGCGGATCCTGGCCCTCACCGACGCCTACGAAGCCATGATGCGGGTGCGCCCCTACAATACCCCCCTCACCCGTCTCCATGCCTGCCGGGAGCTGCAAAAGAATGCCGGTACCCAGTTTGATCCCCGGGTCGTCGAGGCCTTTTCCCGCTGCCTCCAGCTGGACCAGGATCCCCTTGTCTCCATCCTCATCGCCGAGGATGATATCTATCATTTTTATCTCCTCGTCAAGATGGCCTTGGAGATGGATTGCGTCAGCCTGGAGAGCGGGTTCAGCCTCCCTGTCGTCAATCAGGCGCTGTCCAGCGAAAGGTACGATATGATCGTGGTCGATACCTCGGTGACGTGGATGGACGGGATGGAGCTCGTGCACCTGGTCAAGGAGAGATTTCCCCTGCTCCGTCTGGCCCTGATGTCCGCAGGACGCTCCGTGGACCTGCGGAGGCAGGCGCAGGAGGTGGATGCCTTTGCCTATCTGCAAAAGCCGGTGTGCCGCGAAAATCTCTTCGACGTCGTCGATAGGATTGCCGAGGAGAAGATAGGCCTCTGACCCGCCAGTAGTTCCCGTCTCTCACGCCTGGTTGCAACCAATAGGCGCCTGTGCTACCCTATAGCTGCGTGCCGGGCTGCACACCCTTTTGCTAAGGTGCAGCCTTTTTCATCAGGGCACCTCTCATTCAATGGAAAGTGTGCTGCAAACCTGTGACCTGGGCAAGCGCTTCGGCAAGCGCTGGGCAGCCAGGGGCATCGACCTCGAGGTCCGCCGCGGGGACATCTTCTGTTTCCTCGGACCGAACGGCGCAGGCAAGAGCACGACCATTCGCATGATCCTCACCCTCCTCAAGCCCACCACCGGCACGGTGCAGCTCTTCGGCAAGGATCCGCATAAAAACCGTGTTGCGGCCCTCTCCCGCGTCTGCGGCATCGTGGAGAAGCCCGATTTCTACCTCTACCTCTCCGCCTCTAAGAACCTGGAGCTCCTCGGCTCCCTGACCCGTAGGATCACCGGGGATGAGATCATGGAGGTCCTCGCGCGCGTAGGGCTCACGCAGCGCGCCCACGACAAGGTCCGCACCTTTTCCCACGGTATGAAACAGCGGCTCGGTATCGCGCAGGCCCTCCTGACCAGGCCGGAGCTGATCATCCTCGACGAGCCGACCACCGGCCTTGACCCGCAGGGGATGAAGGATGTGCGGGAGCTCATCCAAAGGCTGGCGCACGAGGAGGGGATGACGATCTTCCTCTCCTCCCACCTCCTCTCGGAGATAGAACAGGTCGCCACCCGCATGGCGGTTGTCCATCGCGGGCAGGTGGTGGCCCAGGGAGCGGTCTCCGATCTGCTTGCCCAAGAAGCAACCGATTACTCTTTGCAAGTCTCTCCTGTCAAGCAGGCGCTCAAGATCATTAAGACCCTGCCCTGGGTGACGGTCCTTGCTTCCGGCGACAAGGGGATCGAGGTGCGCCTGGAGCCTGACCGCGCTGCCGAGCTCAACAAAGCGCTCTGCACCAAGGGGATTGAGGTCTTTGCTTTGTATCCCCGCCGCACCCTGGAAGACTTCTTCCTCAAGGTCACGAAAGGGGCACCGGAGATATGACGCTCTTCGGCTTTGAGGCCTATAAGACCTTCAGCAGGTGGCGCACCTACATCAGCTTCGGCGTGCTTGCCCTGATCGTCCTGATGACGGAGATCGTGATGCGGGTGAGCGCCCGAGAGATCGTCGGCAGCATGATGAAGCCCTTCCAGCGGGACTTCATCATCGCCGGCAACATCGTGAACGCCTGGTTCATCACGGCCTTTATCATGAACAGCCTGCACTTCCACATCCCCTTCTTCGTCACCCTGGTGGCCGGCGATATCGTCTCGAGCGAGGCCACTGCCGGCACCGTGCGCTTTCTCCTGATCCGACCTCCTTCGCGGCAGAGGATCCTGAATGCCAAATACCTGACTGCCCTGTTTTATACGGCCGGCCTGGTGATCTTCTTCGCCGTCCTCTGCCTTTGCCTGGGCCTGGCGCTCTTCGGCAGCGGCGACCTGATCATGCATCGTCTGGGGCAGTTCTCCGTGGTCTTCATTCCCGAGGCCGAGATCCCCCTGCGCATGCTCCTCGCCTTTGTGGCCGCGGTCTGGTCCATGACCGTGGTGGCGTCTTTAGCGTTTCTTTTCTCCGCCATGGCGGAGAACTCGATCGGCCCCATCATCGGCACCATGGCCGTGGTCATCTGCTTCCTGATCTTCGGCAACCTGCCGCTCGACTTCTTCCGGCATCTCAAGCCCTTTTTCTTCACCACCCATATGCTCCTCTGGCAGGGCTTTTTCGACCGCTCGATCCAGTGGCTCGCGATCGGGCAGTCCGCCTTGATCCTCGGCATGCACAATGCGGCGCTCTTCTTCATCGCCTCCCTGATCTACCGGAGAAAGGATATCAAGAGTTGAAAAAAATCCTTGCGCTCATGCTCTTTCTGATGCTGCTCTGGCCGGCCATGCCCCAGGCCCAGGACCAGAGAGAAGGTCTTCGCATCCTCCAGGCCCTGGAACGGAAGTATGCCGGCCTCCAGGATTACATTGTCGACATCCAGGTACATTTTGATATCGAGACCTTCCGGGCGCCTGATCTGCAAGCCAAGCTTTATTACAAAGTGCCTGACCTGCTGCGCATCGAATCCAAGAGGGTCGTCTTCTTTCCGCGCGACGGCGGCTATTTCAATCCCGCCCAGTTTAAGCAGGAGGACTATACCATCCTGTTCCTGGGTTACGTGACGTATGACAAAAGAAAGGCCGCGCAGCTCAGGCTTATCCCGAAGAAGATCAAGGGCGCTACCCAGGATATGGTCCTGACCATCGATACGGCCAGGCTCCTGTTGCAGGAGATGCTCCTGACGCAAACGGGAGGCAAGGAGGTGCGGGCAGTCTTCACCTACGGAACCTTCGGCGGCTTTGAGCTCCCCACCTTCACCCGGCTTATCTTGAACCTGCCTGCTGCCGAGCCGGGCATGGCGCAGGGCTTCGGCGCTATCCCGGATGGCGGGGAGGAAAGGCGGGTGCAGGGCGAGATCACTATTTCTTATTCAAATTATAAGGTCAATTCCGGCCTGGCAGACGTGCTCTTCAAAAAAGACAAATCCTGAAACAAGCGTGATCACGCGGTGTCGCTCGCAGCTGGCTGGTTGTAAAATTAAGCAGCAAGGGGGGCAGGGTTAGGTCTTTTTTCTTTTAGGCTACAGATTTTAGAGGATTTTGTCGGACCTTCCGTATCGAAATCAGGAAGCGGTTTTCCCTTTTTCATATTCCTTGTGGGTGAATTTTCCGGTTTCAATGGGAATAGCCACTTTTATCAGAAGGGTGAAGACGAGAAGACCCACCGCCCAAATTCCGAAGGAGACCATGAGTTCCAGGAAATTAGGGATATAGTCGGAAATCTCTCCTAAAGGATCCGGGATGAATCCCGGTATGACAAAACCGGGTCCTTTTTCAATCCACACCCCGATGATTATGAACAAACAGCCCAGATTGAGAGTGGTCAATCGTTTCCGGGTTTGGGGAATCAGAAAGAGGATGAAGGCAATGACATTCATCGCCATTGCCGCCCATATCCAGGGAACAAGGGGATGGTGACCGTGGAGGCCTTCAAAGAGATATTTGAATGAGTCGATATGGACGGTAGAGGAATAGTATTCTTTAAATAGTTCGGCGCCGAGGAGAAAGAGGTTGAGAAACATGGCATAGGCGATCAGCTCGGCAATCTTGAACAATGCCTTGTCCTCAATCCTGAAGCGGGATGCCTTGCGGATCACCTGAAAGATGATGATCATGATGGCGGGTCCCGAACACAAAGCGCTCGCCAGAAATCTCGGGGCCAGAATCGAGGCGTTCCAGAAAGGGCGTGCGGCCAGGCCGTTATAGAGGAAGGCCGTGACCGTGTGAATGGCGACCGCCATGGGGATGGAGATGAGGATGAAGGGAAGGATAAATTTCCAATTCGGTTCTTTCCGGTAGTAGAAGGTGACCAAAAGATAGACAGAGATGAAAAGGTTTAAGAACAAATAGCCGTTCAGGGCAAGGACATCCCACGCGAGGAGGGATTGGGGAAAGTTCATGATGCCGACGAAGGGGAGCATGTGCCAGAACCGGTCGAGTCTGCCAAGGTCGGCCATGACAAAGAGGATGGCCATAACAATGGAAGAGACGGCAAAAAGCTCTCCCAGAATGACAATTTCTTTGATCGGTTTGAACGAATAGATATAGGAGGGGATCACCAGCAGGACCGCTGCTGCAGCCATTCCGACCAAATAAGTGAAATTGGCGATGTAGAGCCCCCAGGACACCTGGTCCGTCAAGTTGGTTTCTATGAGCCCGGCATCATGCTGCCGTAAATAGAATAGAAGACCGACCAGGATGATAGCCATGAGAAAAAAGCACCAGGCGTAATAGGCCTTTCCTCCCCTTACCACCAGGATCAGAGTCCTCCTATAAAAATGCCATGCTTCCAATAATGTATTCTGCCATTTGCTCATCTGGTTCCTATGCCTCAAAGAAGTAATAAAACTTGGGCTCCGTATTCAAATCTTCTTTAAGCCGAAAGGTTCTTTTGTGGTCAATGATATATCTAATCTCGCTGTTTGGATCTAAAAGGTTGCCGAATTTTCTGGTTCCGGTCGGGCAGGCCTCCACGCAGGCAGGGTATCTTCCCATTCTCACCCGCTGGATGCAAAAGGTACACTTGTCCACTGACGATTTCATTCTCGGCCGATTCCCGAGGTAGTGGACAGAGGGATTTACCTCATCTTGGGGAATATTGGGCTCCCCCCAGTTAAAGAGCCTGCCTTTATACGGACAGGCAGCCATACAATACCGGCAACCGATACACCAGTTGTAATCGACCACGACCAATCCATCCGGCTCCTTCCACGTGGCATGGACCGGACAGACCTTGACGCACGGAGGATTTTCGCACTGCTGGCACTGAACGGGCATATAGGTAAACCCTTCCTCCGGTACCAGAGGCGGGTCGTAATAGTGCTCGGATTCGTCAAGCTTGGTCAGATTTCCTCTCTTGAGCCTGAGGACCCTGATCCACTGGGACTGACGTTTATTGCGGGAAGTATTATTTTCTTGTACGCAGGCATAGACGCACCTTCGGCAACCGATGCACCGTGAAAGATCCAGGCCATAGCCCCAGAGGGTGCCCGGAAGGGCCTCCTGCGTGCTGATCTGGAATTCCTTTCCGTATTTTTTCAGGTATCTTTGTTCCAGCTTGGCAATTACCTGCTTCTTTTCTTCGGGCGTCATTTCACGGAAATTTTTTTGCAGGAAGTCTTCGGCTTCTTCTCTCGAACAGGAGGAAAGAAGAGGAACCGAGAGGCCGGCCAAGGAAGTCAATGAAACGGTACGGATGAATTCTCTTCGGGTGTATCGTTTATCTTCCATTGTCCTATTCCAGAGGCCGGAGGGGCGGGGGCTCCGGTTTTATCGGTTTGAATTTCGGGTCATGAGGATTATGGCAATTCACACAAAGGTAATAGGTTCTTTTCCCCCCGGAAAAGTATCCTGTCCTTTTGCCATGAATGCCGGCCTTCCAGTCTCTATAGACATTGCCATGGCACTCGCCGCATAGTCGGTAACTCGCCGTGAACGAGATGAGCTCTCCATTGTAAAGTCTCAGTTTATCCCGGTTGTTTGCATTGTGGCAATCGAGACACCATCGCAAGTTCTCCGCATGGTGAAGCTTGATCTGTGTATGCTCTTCTTTGAGCTCCCGCCTTTTTCGATTTACTTCCAGGGAGGCGTGGCAGCTACTACAGGGAAAGATTCCCTCCGGCATGGGGGGGGGAGCAACCGGAAATTCTTCCTCCGCCCCTTTTGCAAAGGCAATAAAATAGATTCCTACCAGAATTGTTCCTAAGAGAATGGCTTTGGGTAATCTTCTCATTTTTGCATCATGAATTAAACTGACCTCACACCTCTCAGTGTCAGTTCGCTGCCGTTGCCCGTCTGTGAGTGGCGTCTTCCCCCCAGGGCGGGAGTATCTTGACGAGGGCGTAGAGGATTATAAAGGGAAGGACAAGAAATGCCAGCGATACCAGCAGCCCTTCCATACCTCCGATGCCGATTTTGTACGTGGTGAGGCCCCTGAAGCTTTTCGAAAACAACTGACCTCCGATGACCACGTTCCACCGCGTGGCGAAGATGCCGACCTGAACAAGGATGGCCGATACGAAATAGATGAGCCGCCTCAGCTCCGCGGGAAATCTAAAGATCTTGACAGCGGCGATGGCAATAAGCGGCAAGAGCATACCCAAGAGCACTTGTATGACGATGAGGCTTACGAAAATCCTCTGCGAGATCATCTGGCCGATGATTTTGATGGATTCCTCCGCTTGGTAGACCCGCTGGATAAAGTCAAGCCCCTCAAGGGTGAAATCGATAAGCATCATATAGAAAAGGAAGTTTGCCAGCTTATCAAGGCAGGCCATGTCGAGTTTTCGACGCCTAAAAAGTGTGATGACCATATAGAGAAAAAGCATGAGGGCAATACCGGAGACGGTGGCGGAGAAGAGAAAGACGATGGGCATGAGCACGCTGGACCACCAGGGGTTTGCCTTCACAGAGCCGAATATAAACCCCACATACCCGTGGAGGATAAGGGCGGAGGGGACACCGATTACCGTAATGACATAGACGGCCTTTTTATCGAAAGCAAGAGCCGCCGGACGTATGTCTTTTGAGTAGAGGGAAAGGACCCTCAAGAAGACCCGCTTCAGTCCCTTTTCTTTCTCGGCGCGAAGGATAAGCTCGTGACGGTGGTCAAACCATATCTCCAAAAGCAGAACGGCCATGAGGTACCAGACATAGACAAAGCCGAACATAGCCATGGCAGAAGTCACGCTGGGAGTGAGGAATATCTCCAAAGCACGTTCGGGCCTGCTCAGGTGGGCGACGAGAGGCAGTGGGGCCACGATGAGAAAGGCCAGGGCGGTGAGCAGCGACAACCGGTAGGTCGGCTGTACCTCCCTGACGTTAAAGACCTTTACAAGAGATGCCAGGATAAAGGCCCCTGCAACGAGTCCCGTTAAATAAGGGTAGATGACGACAAGGAGGCCCCAGTGCAGCTCGATTTCGTTGGGGAAGATATAACCCGTTACTTCTTTGAGAAGAGGCCAAAGGTTTGCTGTGCTGTGATCCACCTTATCTCACCTCCATATCGAGTGCCGCGTAATACACCTTCGGCTCCGTATTGAGTTGCGGCTTGAGAACCATGATCTTGTTCATCCGTAAAAAACGTCTCAGAGGGCTTGCCACCATCGACAAATCGCCGAAGACCCTTGCCTCCGTCGGGCAGACCTCAACACATGCCGGAGAGAGACCTTTCAATATTCGGTGGTAGCAGAAGGTGCACTTGTCGGCCGTTCTCGTTCTCGGGTTGATAAAACGCATGCCGTAAGGACAGGCGTGGATGCAATACCGGCAGCCGATGCAGTATTTCTCGTCTATGAGGATTACCCCGTCATCCGTCTTGTAGGTAGCCCCCACAGGGCACGTCTGGACGCAGGGAGGGTTATCGCACTGGTTGCAGAGCTTGGGGACAAAAAAGGACCTGAGGATCCTCTGCTCCTGGGTGTTGTTTTTAAAACCATCTTCCCCGCCGTTGGGACTGTCGACAATCACTTCTTCCTTTTCACCTATATTGTACCGTTCCACCCAGGTTCTGAAGAAGAAGGGTTCGTCGGGTACGTCATTTTCCTTTTTGCATGCGTCGACACACCGTCCGCACCCGATGCAGCGGTCCACATTTATTCCCATCCCGTACCGATGTTCTTTGGGGTTGTATTTTGTTCCATACCACCTCTCATACCCCCTTTTCCTGCTTGCGAAACTCGTCACCGTGGGCAGGAGAAGCAGACCCAGACCGCCGAGTATTAATTTGCAGAAGTCGCGTCTTCCCACTATCATGTGCCGCTTATCTTCTTTCTTCATTATCGGGCCTCCGGTAAGTGGGGATAATGGCACTGCCAGCAGAGATACTTCTCACCGTGTGTTGCCCCATCTACCCTGGAGATCTCCTGCACTCTTGAAGCGGTCTTGTCATGGCAGTCAAGGCAGACCTGACGGCTTTGCAGCCTCTGCGGGGGATACTCTCGAGGCCGGGTGTAGTGCCGTGCGGGCGTTGTATGGCAACTGGTGCAGTTGAGTTCGGCATGGTTTGAAAGGGCGAGGAGGCCTTGAATTTTGGCATGGCAGGCCTCACACTTTTTCAAAGGCTGCGGCGGTTTCGGGTCGTGCGAACGGTGGCAGGAAACACATGGCCTCGACGGGTTGTGGGAGTCGGCTACGACCTGCGGGAAACCGGTAGGCCGGGTAGAGAGATACTCGTGACAGAGCAGGCAGAGCGTTCTCGTTCGCGTCACCGTGGGCTTGATATTCTCAGGGTCTTCACTATGCGCTGAGGCAGGGGCATGACATGCCTCGCAGGCGACACCCCGGTGATATCCCTGCTTCAAGGTAGCACCTACCTCGTTGTGGCACCCCTCACAGGCCTCGGCGCCCGCGTATCTGATTGGCTTCTGAAGGTTCGCGGTGATCGAAGAGGCCCGATAATGGCCCAAATAGCCGAAGTCGGCAGGCACCAATATCCATCGAACCAGGAGATAACCGGCCGCTATGATAACAAGGGGCACCAGCAGGTGTCTGAGCTGTTCAGGGATTTTTTTCCAAAGCATCCTTATTTTTGACATTCCCCTACTCCCACATTGTAGCACATTATATGCACCTCGTTAAAATGTCAAGGTGTACGTCGAACAGATTGTCTGCCCTCCTCACTGGATGAGAAAGACTTTGGTGTTAGGTCTCCACTTTTCACAGAAAGATCAAGGCAGGTCTTGCCCTTTGCTTTTCCATCCCCCTGAGGCTGGATGGTAAAACACGATTCCTCCGTCCGCCGGCAGTGACAGGCCCCTCCCCCCTGGGGATCTTCGACTAACTGAATTTTTCAGTCAGGAGGGGCAGCCGCTATACCCGGATTTTCACCCGCGCATTAACCCCTTGATAACTGCATACTTCAAGTAGGAAGCCCTTGTGGCCTTCTTCTTCAGTCGGGACCGAAGCGTATTCCAACCACAACTGTGTTTCCAGTCATCCCCTTAAGAAAAGGCGGCAGGGGTTCTGCCTTTTTAATAGCGCGCATCGCCATCTGGTCATACGCGGCATTGCCTGACTTCTTTTCAAACCACGCCTTTTGAACCTTCCCATCTTTCTCTATGATAATGACGACGATGGCTGCCAGTTGGCTTTTCCCCTTGGGAAAGTTTTGCGGCAGGGCCCATTCCTGTTTGATCTTCTTCTCTACCATACCCGCGTGCACCTGCTCCGGCGTGCCTCCCCCGGACCCCGTCCCTGTCCCCGTGCCCGTGCCTGTGCCGGAACCGCCGCCACCGGCAGTGGCGACAATCGGCCCCTGCGATGGGCCCTTGCCTGCTCCTGTTGCCTCTTGCCCAGCGCCCTCTCGCTCGGCCACCCTCTTTTGGATCTCTTCAATGGCTACCTTTCTATGGATCTCCTCGATGGCCTCCTGGAGGGACCTGTCGGATTCCTTTTCCTTAGCAAGCTGCTCATCCTTTTTAGCATCGGGCGTTTGTTGTTTTTTAGGGACGAGGGAGATATCCGCCTTGGGAGGCTTTTCCATCTTTTTTTCCGGCTTCTTCTGCTCCGGCTGAGCAACGGCAACGACTTTCTCCGGCTTCTTGCTCTCCTCGGGCTTCGACTTCTCAGTTGCCGGCGGCACGGACAGGTCCTGGGCAGGGGGCGTCACGCCAGGGCCGCCCTTGGGAAGGCCGTCTCCCGGCGGAGAAAAAGGCATGATAGCAACCCGGTAGACAGAGGGAACGACTTTTGTAATCACGAGCCGCGCGCTGAGGCCCAGGACGATGATGAGGGCTATATGGAACAGGAGTGAGAGGACCCCTGCCTTGGGCAGGCCGCTCTTCTCTCCGCTTCGTGCACGTCTTTTCATAGGAGCTGAATGTTAATCGGGATGATTACCCACACAGGGATGGCAGCCTCGGCAGGCGGATCCCCTAGTCCTCTCATCTCTTGAGCTCGACCCCTAAACCGGGGTTCTCCACGCCTGCCTGTGTCAGGACATCCATCACCTGGATCACATAGTCATACTTGACGTTTTTATCTCCGTTGATGATCACCGAGACATCGGGGCTATTCTGCACCATTGCCTTCAGTTTATCCTTTAAGGCATCCAGGTCGATCCGCGCATCCTCAAGAAAGACCTCACCCTCGGCATTGATGGTGATGATGACGTCCCGGGATGTCTCCGCTGATTTTGTTGCCTGCGGCAGCTGTACCTTCATGCTGGATTGATAGATGAAAGGGGTGGCTATCATGAAGATGACCAAGAGGACCAAGACGACATCGGTAAAAGGGGTGATGTTGATCTCCGCCATCAATTGGGGTGTTTTTGTCCTTCTCCTCATATTACTTCCTGCCGATCATGTCGATCAATTCGGAGGCGCTCAATTCCATTTCGATGACGAACGATTCCACCCTCTTGGCAAAATAATTGAAGGCGATAACCGCGGGGATGGCGACGAAAAGCCCCGTTGCCGTGCAGATCAAGGCCTCGGCAACGCCTCCGATCACGATGCTCATCCCGCCGGCCCCTGCCGCGGCGATATCATGAAACGCCCTGATGATCCCGAGCACCGTCCCAAAGAGCCCGATATAGACCGCCGTGTTCCCGATGGTCCCCACGATGCCGGTAAAGCGCTCCAGTTTTGCGGTCTCGATGGTGATCTCCCGCTCCATCGCATGAGATATCTCCTTGTCACGCTGACGAAAGCGCTCGAGCCCGGAACAGACCACGGCGGAGAAAGGGGCAAGCGTCTCCTTGCAGATGTCGATTGCTTTGTCGATGTTGCCGCTTTTTAGGGCCCTGGCTATGGTTGCCATAAACACCGCCCTGTCGGCCTTTGAGAGCTTCCTGTAATAGAGTATCCTTTCTAAGAGGATGGTTATGGACAAAAAAGAGCAGAGCACCAGGATATACATGGTGAAGCCGCCGATCTGAAATATCTCCAGGAAGGTTTTTCCTTCAAGCATCTATTGTCCTCCTAACATGTGGTATTTTTTGAAATAAGGCGTTTTGAAGCCTCCTTTGCCCACTAATATTACCTCCGATTGTCGGAATTTGGCAAGACCTATATCCGGGCCAACTCCCCCTCGCATGCCGTTTCCCCATTGAACCCGTGCTCCGTTGCTGATATCGTGAGGGACGAAGCGCTTTTCGCAGGGCAATCCCACCAGCGCGGAGGTATACAATGGATAAGAACGCCGAGCAGAGATGTATCTTTTGTGAGATAGTTGCAGGGAAGGCCCCTGCGCACCGCATCTACGAAGATGAGCTCTCCCTGGGGATTCTGGACATCAACCCCTTTGCCGAGGGGCACTCGCTGGTCATCCCAAAGCGGCATGTGCCCTGGTGGCACGACCTTGCCGAAGAGGAAACTGAGAGCCTCTTCCGTGTGGCCAGGATCATAGCAAAAAAACTGATGAAGGCCTTCGTGCCGGAGTTTGTCTGCCTCTATGCCCGCGGCAGGAGGATACCCCATACCCATATCTTTCTGATACCGACCAAGAGCGGCGATTTCTTGGACAGCTTTTTCAACAACCTGGAGCGGGTGCAGGAATCTGCAGAGGAACTGGCCAAGCTGAGAGATCCGGCTGCGCTTGCGGCAGCGGCTCGAAAGCTCAAGCTAAAGGGTACAGAGGTGGTATAGAGATTTAGGGAAGCAAAAAGGCGATGTCCTTATCTTAAAATCCTTACATCGCCTCCTCCCCTGTCCCATTGAACCCATCGCCATTTGCTGCTATCTTAAAGAGGTCCCGCAAAGAAGGAAGGATATGGCATGTCCCTCACGAGAACCCTGCGGTTCCTCGCCTTGATGGTCTTTATCTGTGTGGTGGTGGTGCTCCTGGCCCGCAGCAGCATCTGGGAACTGCGCGCCAGGGCAGAGCAGGGGTTTACCCAAGGGCGAGTAATTGAGCTGCAAGAGGCAGCTGATGGCAAGGGCACTTTCCCCGGCCCCCTCTACCGCGTGAGCACGGCAAGGGAACTCATCCCCCTCGGCAAGAACAATCCCCTCTCCCGCAAACAGGGCGAGGAGATCCTCGCCTCGCTCACTTCCGGCCCAGGCGGCTTTCGCCACGGTGATATATACTGGGTCTACCTCCCCTTGAAGGACGGCACCTACCTCCTCTCCAGTACCCCCTATCAAGAGGTCATTGCCTGGACAGCAGGGTTTGAGAAGCGGGAGATCAGAAACGCCATCCTCGTCATGGCGGCCTTTGCGCTCATGGCCCTGGTATGGATGTGGGCGGACTGGCGGGCCATGATGGCGGCCCAAAAGGCGCAGATGGTGGAGGAACTGGAGCGCAAGGTCCAGGAGAGGACCGAGGCCTTGCAGAGGATGAACCGCCTGGCCAGGCTCGGTGAGTTCTCCGCCGGCCTGGCGCATGAGATCCGCAACCCCCTGGGCTCCCTGGTGACTGCTGCCAAGCTCCTCCCCGATGCCACAGGGGGCGAGCAGGAGGATTTGATCGGTGTGATCAAGCGGGAGTCTGCCCGCTTGGACCGCTTCCTGGCCGATTTTCTCGATTTTTCCAAGGACCCCTCGCCCAGGATCAGGATGAGCCCCTTGCACCCCATCCTTCAGAGGACCCTGGAGGGGTTGAAGAGGGACGCAGCATTCCAGCAAGTGCGCATCACCTTTCGCCTGGACCCGCAGGTCAAGGAGGTCCCCTGTGATGCGGAGCAGCTGGAGCAGGTCTTTGCAAACATCGCCCTCAACAGCGCCCAGGCCATGGGGGGGGCAGGAGAGCTCCTCATCTCCTCTTGCCGGAATGGGCGCTGGGCCGAGGTATCATTCCGGGACACGGGACCGGGTATACCTCCCGAGCAGAGGGAGCGGATCTTCGAGCCCCTGTACACGGACAAGCGGAAGGGAACCGGGCTCGGGCTCTCCATCGCCAGCCGGATTGTGGAGGCCCACCAAGGCTTTATCCAGGTGGCGAGCGACAGCCGCTCCTGGACCCTTTTTACCATCTCGCTGCCTCTGCAGGTTGAAGGATGACGGAAAAAGGAGACAAAGGCCATATCCTGGTGGTCGATGACGAGCCTTCTATGCGGACCACCCTCTCTATCCTTTTAAAAAGAGAGGGATACCAGGTCTCGCTCGCCGAATCAGGGGCAGCGGTCCTGCCCATGCTCGCGCCGGGCGAGTACGACATGGTCCTCACCGACCTCAAGATGGAGGGGATGGACGGGATCGAGCTCCTGCGCCACATCAAGGCCGTTGATCCCCAGGCCGAGGTCCTCATCTTTACCGCCTACGGGACCATCGCCTCGGCTGTCGAGGCGATGAAGCTCGGTGCCTATGACTACATCGGCAAGCCCTTTGATGAAGAGGAGCTCCTTTTGAAGGTAGCAAGGGCCCTCGAGCGCAAGGCCCTGGTCAGGGAGGTCCAGGCCCTGCGGCAGGAGCTCCAGGGACAGGGACGGATCGTTGCCGCGAGCAAAGAGATGCGGGCGGTCTTGGCAAAGATAGACCAGGTTGCCCCTACCGACGCCACCGTCCTCATAGAGGGGGAGAGCGGCACGGGAAAAGAACTCGTCGCACGGGCTATCCACCGGGGAAGCCCGCGCAGGGATCGTCCCTTCATCCCCATCAACTGCAGCACCTTCCCCGACACGCTTTTGGAGAGCGAGCTCTTCGGCTATGAAAAGGGCGCCTTCACCGGCGCGGATAAGATGCGCAAGGGGCTCTTTGAGGCGGCCCATAAGGGGACCCTCTTTCTGGATGAGATCGCCGATATGCCCCTGCCGCTGCAGGGGCGGCTCCTGCGGGCCCTGCAGGAAGGGGAGGTGAGGAGGTTGGGGAGCACACAGCCCATCAGGGTCGAGGTCCGCATCGTGACCGCCACCAATAAACGGGTCGACTCCCTGGTGGCCCAGGGCACCCTCCGCGATGACCTCTTCTACCGCCTCAACGTGGTCAGAATCTCGATCCCTCCCTTGCGGGAGCGGCCTGACGACATCATCCCTTTGGCGCAGCACTTCCTGCAGATCTATACCCAGAAGGCCAAAAAGGAGATAACGGGATTCGCCTCCGACGCAGCTCAGGCCATGCTCGCGCATCCCTGGCCTGGGAACGTGCGGGAGCTGGAGAACGCGGTGGAGCGGGGCGCCATCCTCTGCCGCTCCTCCTCCATCACCGCGCAGGAGCTCTCGTTGGGGATTCCCCAGATTGACACGAAATCAGACAAAGGGATCACCCTCAAGGAGCTGGAGCGACGCCACACCCTCGCTGCCCTGGAGCGGCATGGCGGCAACCAGGCCAAGGCAGCGCGGGAACTCGGCATCGCGCGCAATACCCTCTGGAGGCGACTCAAGGAATACGGGCTTCTGTAGTAGTTCCACCCTGTAACAACTGTTCCAATACGGAACACCATTTCTCTGTTCCCTATCAATTTCCCTAATAAAATTAGCTTATCACCAACCCTGATCGCTGGCACGACGATTGCTTAATTACAGTCTCTTTGAATAACAAGGTGACTAATCACAGGAGGATTGTCATATGAAGTACTCAGTGGCATGCAATTGGGATGAAACACTTCTGGATCGCCTGAGCAAAGAAGCCTCTTCCGTAGATTCGCTCTTCGGCCAGATCACCGACGATCCCTTTGGCGGGGGGCGCGGATCCTTCCTCGCGCCGAAAGGCGATCGTGAGCAGGCGAAGGCATTCATAGCCGAGGCGCGAAAACAAGGCTTTCACTTTAACTATCTCCTCAACGGCGCCTGCCAGGACAACCTGGAAATGACCCGGCAGGGCAACCGCACCCTGTTTGACCATATCGAATGGGTCGCCTCGACAGGGGCTGACAAGGTAACCGTCACCCTGCCGATCATGCTGGTATGGCTCAAACGCCATTTCCCGCAGTTTAAGGTGGTGGTATCCAGTTGGGCGCGCGTGGCCAATGTCAAGCGCGCCAAATACTGGGAAGATATCGGCGCGGATGAGATCATCCTGGCCGAGTATGCCACCCGTGACTTTGCCTCCCTGCAGGCGATGCGGCAAGCACTCCGCTGTAAGCTCGAGGTCATCGCCAATCCTTCCTGTCTCTATATGTGTTATCTCGATACGAACCATATCAACATGATGTCGCATTCGGCCCAAGGCGGCCACGTGAGCGGCGGTTTTGTCCTGGACCACTGCCAGGTATACTGCCAGCGATTGAAACTGGCCCGGCCTGATGAGCTTATCAAGGCACGTTGGGTGCGGCCGGAGGACGTCGGCGACTACGAAGAGATCGGGATCGATTCCCTCAAGCTCCTCGAACGCTTTCGCAACACCGAGACCCTCATGCAGGTGGTTCGCGCCTATGAAGACCGGCGCTTTGACGGTAACTTCGTCGAGTTGTTGACCCTGCCGCGCCGCAATGCCTACAATCCGCCGAATCTGGAATATCTCATTAAGCCTGAGCTGGTCAATATCGACTTGATGCTCGAGATGGCCGACATTTTCGGCTATTCCTTCTCCGATGTGATGCAGATAGATAATCGCGCCCTTGACGGCTTTTCACAACACTTCAAGACACACGATTGCTACCATAGCTCCTGCGAGGAATGCGGCTACTGCAAACGCTGGGCGGAAAAAACAGTGCGGGTGGATGAGGCGAAACGCCAAGCGATTCTTAAACGATTCGATCATTTTATCGAGGCCATCATCGAGCGCCGCACGCTTGCAGAAAATATGCCCCTGGATGTGAGCAACATTCATTTGAGCCCGGAAGCGGCCTCCGTGCTCGACAGTCTGATGGTCTTTGTGCCGCCGCCGCTCGCCGAGATCGCGCGGATGAAGACCATCAACGGCGCCGCGCAGATCACGGGCAAACACAAAAACTCCAAAACGAATCTAACGGTGGGCACCGGGGCGATTGTCCATGCCTTCTGGCTGGGCACTCCTGAGCCCTCCCGCGATCCGCTGCGGCAGGCACTCGAAGAGATGGGGCTTTGGCAGCACGTTGCGGCGGCAGAACAAGGAAAGGGGTGTTAAGCTGTATGAAGGCTAAAACTGCGAAGGCCGGAGCAAAAAAGATGGCCAAGAAACGCCTTGATTGTTTGCTCGTTCATACCCCTAAGTTTGATAATTGGTATAAACCGCTCGGGGATTTTATCTGGATCAATTACCTGCCGATGGGCATCCTCGCCTTGGCCGACAATCTTGAGCAACACGGCTACGCAGCTCAGATCGTGCACCTGGGCATCGAGTGGATTGAAGATCACAAATTTGATATCGTCGATTATGTCGGCAAGACCCGCCCTGCTGTCGTCGCTCTCTCCCTCCATTGGCACTACCAGGCCTACGACGTCATCAAGGTTACCGAGGCGATCAAGGCTGCATACCCGGATATCTTTGTTTGCACCGGGGGGTTTACCGCCAGCTATTACCATCGCGAGATCATCGAAGACTTCCCGTGCCTTGACGCCGTTATCCAAGGAGATGCGGAAGAGCCCCTACTGAGATTAGTGGAACAGGTGACGCGGAATAAGCGCGACTTACACCGAGTCCCAAACCTCACCTGGCGCTCTAACGGTAAGATCATCGAAAACGACGCCTTTTATTGCGCCACAGAGGCAGATCTCAATGCCTTACGTTTTACCAACCTCCCTCTTCTTAAAAACTACAAGACCTATGTCGATTACTTCGGCCACCCCTTTATGTGGAAGAAGAGTTTTTCCAAGGAAGCCAATTTCCACAAGCTTTCCATCGGTTCCAAGACCTTTCCGCTGGCAATCGGCAGGGGATGTCCCATGACGTGCACCTGGTGCGCCGGCAGCGTTCTCTCCCAGCGGTTCATCACCAGACGCACCAAGCCCATCTATCGGTCGATCGATAAAATATTGGAGTCCATCAACGAGGCATTAGCATACGGCTACGAGACAATGTACGTGGTCTTTGATCCCTACCCCGACAACCATGAATTTTTTATCGAGCTCTTCGCCAAGATAAGAGAGAACAACATACACTGCGAGATGGTTTTCGAATGCCACGGCCTCCCGACGCGACCGTTCATGGACGCATTCCATGCTACCTTTCCCCATGCGGATTCGTTTTTGTGCATCTCCCCGGACACGGGATCGGAGCGGCTGAGGCAGTTGCACAAACACTGCTCTTATTCCAATGAAGAGCTTCTCGATCGTTTACAATATTTACAGGAGTTGGAGGTAATGAGCGAGGTCTTTTTTACCTATGGCATCCCCGGAGAGACTCCCGATGATTTACAGGAAACGATCAGACTCAAAAGGTTCATCAAGAGAAACTTTAAGAACGTCCGCTGCATCCGGGTCCTCTCCATCGAGATTGAGCCAGGGTCTCCCTGGCACATGGACCCACAAAAATATGGCATTACGCATGATCGACCGCACTTCAGGGATTTTTACCGCGCGCATAGTTCCAAGTATAATCAGACCTATTCATCATTGGGCTATTTCATCCCGGACTATTTTCCCCCTGGTGATGGAGTTACGGACATCAGGGAGTTTGAACAGGCCCTGCAACGGATTAAATGCAGGCATTTCTGCTTTGTCAACCCCAATGCGAGAAGGTC
>Ga0214474_1000367_pt1 | contig 23034 bp, 16 predicted proteins | sample RVTome_2_FD_187335 | JGI IMG/M metagenome (GOLD analysis project Ga0214474, IMG submission 187335) | Soil microbial communities from uranium-contaminated site in the Upper Colorado River Basin, Wyoming, United States - RVT95D214 HiSeq ...
CGGCTCTTCCGTTATTGTCAATTCTGAGAGCCGCACCGAATGGGTATATGAATCAGCATGTCTTTACTCGTCGTGGATGCCTCAAACAGAGCACGCCAAGCCGTCACAAGGTGATAGTCTCGACAGGTACTACCGCAGCCTTGCACAGATTCACGCGCTGACCATAGATCTTCTCGACGTCGAGGACATCAGCGCTCTTCTGCAGAGGATCGCCGAGTCAGTCAGGGAGACATTCGGATTCGGCAGGGTCAGCCTATCAATCCTTGACAGCAGCAAAGGGGTCTTCACAGACCACGCGATGGCCGGCTACTCTGCCGAGGATGAGGCGGAGGTTAGGAGAAGGGAGGACGCCTTCTCAATCGAAGAGATGCTGGCTGACTTCCGAGAGGATTGCCGCATATCCAAGAGCGCATACTTCATCCCAGCTGAGAAGCAGAAGAGTTCGTTAGACAGTTTTGTCGTCGTTGACGATAGGGAAGCAGCCTTGAAGCCTCGGAAGACCCCGGATTCGTGGCACGAGTTGGACCTTCTATATTTCTCCCTTCAGGACCGGCGAGGCGAGATGATCGGGTTCCTGCAGGTGGACTATCCTGCGGATGGAAAGATCCCGAGCATGGAGACCGTGGCGGAGATAGAGCTGTTTGCGGGGATCGCCGGCGTGGGGATAGAGAATTCAAAGTATTACAGGCGCGCCCAGGACCTGCTGAAGGAGAACGAGGCTAAGACAGAGAACACCCTGAAGCTGTTGGAGCTCACGAGGAGCGTTCTGAGGCTCGACGACGTCGATGTAGTTCTCCAGAAGGCATCTCAGGCGATGATAGATGCGTTCGGCTATCGCAAAGGCGGGGCATCGATGTTCACACCTGGTTCAAATGAGGTCACGATACACGCTCTTGCTGGATATACGAAGGAGGAAGAAGCGATCCTTCACAAGAGCATCATCTTCAGGGACATGGTCCTCGTGGACTTCAAAGAGGAGTTCAGGGTCACCAATACTGGCTATTTCGTCCCGGGCGAGAGCCAAACCAAGGGTGCGGAGGGGTTCGTATTCATCGAGTCTCCGAACAAGGCCTTGGAGCCCAGAAAGACACCGGACAGCTGGCACGAGCTCGATCTGCTGTACTTCGGTATCTACGATCGGACGGGCAACATGATAGGTTACATACAGCTGGATTACCCCGTCGATGGCAAGATACCGACCAAAGAGATGATGGAGCAGATGGAGGCCTATGCGAGCATCGCATCCATCGCAATCGAGAACTCCCGCATGTTTGAGGAGACCAACGCCGCGAGGAAGCAGGTCAGGATGTACCTGGACCTTCTGACGCACGATGTGGGCAACTTTGTGAACCCCGTCGCTGCGTACGTCGAACTTGTCCTGGGAACGACCCCTCTCACGCCGGTACAGCACAAGTACCTATCGTCTGCCCTCGAGGCCACCAGGAGCATTTCGCACCTGATAAGGAACGTGAGGCGGTCTGCGCAGATGCTCGAGGCGTCTCAGGTCGAGTTGGTGCCAAAGGATCTGACCAAATCACTCCATCAGGTGTCGTCCGACGCGAAGGGCGCCTTCCTGAGCAGAAAGGTGAACATCAAGCTCAGCTTGCCCCAGGAGAACATGTGGGTTCTCGCAGACGAGCTCCTTGATGAGGTGTTCTACAACCTTCTCAGCAATTCGATCAAGTATGACGAACACGAGGAAGTCGTAATTGACGTCAGTCTCGACGAAGTCGAGTTCGAAGGCAAGAGATATGCCCGGGTCAGGATAACTGATAGGGGGGTCGGTATCCCTGATGATCTGAAGTCGAAGATATTCACAAAGGGCTTCAGGGACCTCCACAGGATCGAGCGTCCCTCTCTCCAGAGATCGAGGGGTGCTGGAATGGGTTTGTCGCTTGTGAAGTCATTGATTGACAGGTATAACGGCAAGATATGGGTGGAGAACAGAGTTTACGCGGACCATTCTATGGGCAGCGTTTTCCATGTGATTCTACCGATACCTTGAGCGACCATCATCCAACCTGCTGGGTAACAATTTATATCGACCGGATGCATGCAGTGCCCGGTGCCCCTGAATGACGAGGTCTGATGAGGTCAAGCTGATCAAGAAGAGGTTCGGTATTGTCGGCAGGGATGTCGAGCTTGAGAAAGCCCTCGCCGCCGTCAAGGCCGGACGACATCTCATGATCGAAGGGCCGGTGGGAGTGGGCAAGACTGTTCTTGCAGTGGCGATCGCGCGCTACCTTGACAGGCCAGTAGTCAGAGTCGACGGCGATGAGAGGTACACGGAACAGAAGCTCTCAGGTTGGTTCGACCCGCCCATTGTACTTGAGAGGGGTTACGTCAAGGAGGCGTTCATCCCAGGCCCGTTGACGTCCGCCATGCGTGAAGGAGGTGTTCTGTTCATGAACGAGATGAACAGGATGCCAGAAGGTGTGCAGAACATACTGCTGCCCGCCATGGATGAAGGAGTCACAGAGGTGCCCAAGGTGGGCACGATCAAGGCACGGGAGGGGTTCGTTGTCATCGCGACACAGAACCCAAGGGAGTTCGTCGCGACGACAGCCATCTCGGAGGCTCTCTCAGACAGGTTCGAGCTCATACTGCTGGATTATCAGCCCGAGGATGAGGAGGCCCTCATAGTGCGCAAGAGCTTCCCGAGAGCATCTGAGGAGCTAATAGCGCGCGCAGTCTGGATTGGTCGCAGGACCAGGAGTCATCCGAACATCAGGAGGGGAGCTAGCGTACGCGCCCCGATGAGCATCACACAACTCTCCTCTGGCCTGTCGTCCGACCTTCTCGAAGGGATCAGGAAGGCTGCGCATATGTCCCTCCCAACGAGAATAGAGATGAGGGAGGAGTCCAAAGCGACAGCCGATGAGGTTATTGACGAGATCGTCAACGAGTGTTTCGCGTTGCCGCCTCCCTCTCCGGGTGCGCCTTTGAGAGATGAGAAGGAAGAGGAGAAGAGGCGGAAGAAACGGCAGGAGTTCCCCGAAAGGAGAATCGACGTCGCGGACCTCGTCAAGGTGCTTGAGGAGAGCTCTCTGGAAGATATCGAGGGCTCGGACGATCTCGGCTGGGCAATCGCTCAGAAGTATCCCCAGCTGAGGTTTCAGTTGAGGGATGCTGCCCTCGTCGAGCTAGCTAAGAGGATTGCAGTCAAGGCCACCATAAGGAGAGTCCTGCAGTTGCTGGGGCCCGTGTCAATCCCCACTCAGCTGGTAAGGGAGGAGTTCCGACCGGGGACCGACTCGGAGATTGATGTGGACAGTACTCTCGAGAACATTGTGGATAAGGCTCACTTGGAGATCTCAGACATAGTGGTCGAGAGGAGGCAGCCGAGGAGTACTGCGGTCGCGCTGATGTTGGACGCGAGCCTGTCGATGAGCGGCGACAAGCTCGCCATCGCCACAGCGTCAATTGCTGTCCTAGCTTATCGCCTTAAGATGGTGGATTACCTCCTGATTACGTTCAATGATCGACCAACAGTCGTCAAACGGTTCCACGAGGCGCGCAATCTTGACGATCTGATATCTCAGCTCCTCGACTTCAACGCGACTGGATACACGAACATCGAGTGGGCTCTGGCCAAGGGAAGGGAGGAGCTCTCTCACTCCGAAACACGCAACCGCGTGGGAGTGCTGGTGACGGATGGCAATTTCACGGTCGGAGATGATCCATCCGTGACGGCTTCTGCTTATCGCAGGCTTTTCGTCGTCATGACAGAGAGCCATGACTGCCGGCCAGAGGTCTGTGAGGCGATTGCCCGCAACGGCGGCGGGAAGATGTACGAGATATCAAGTTATGACGAGATGCCAAGGGTTCTGTACAAGGTTCTCAGAATGGTGGCGCTCGGCGCACCCCCCAACTTGCACTAGCTATGACAGAGCAAGATTCTTGGTCCGTTCTGAGTTAGTCTGTTCGTTAATACGCCCGAATCATGACCGGAATGCAGACACAGGCGTCGCTATGATGGTTGCCCAATGTGTGGCAGGTCCGGAGCTGTCCCGCATGGCGGCCGTCAACCCAGGCAGGTGACCAACGCTGAAGTAGACGTCCTCCGTGCCTAGAGAATCGCCCTGCCAGGCGATGTATACGCATCCATCCTCAACCCCCGAGCCCATAGTGGGTTTCTGGAACATGTTGTCCGAATCTGCACTAGCAACCAGAACGCTCTGAGCGAAGTAGGACTCGTCCGCTCTCTTGTATGACAACCTGATATCTGTGCTTCCTTGTCTGTCATCGTCCCAAGATACGATGACGTTTCCCGTGGGATCCGCGACTACTGCTGGATGACACTGCCAGGTCCTCCTGCTACCATCACTGATGAGGACGTCAGTGCCTAGAGGAGCTCCTGATTGCGAAATGAACCTGCCGTATATGTCCCAGTCACCGTTCCTGTTGTCCTCCCAGACTGCCACCGCTCCTCCTTTGGGCATTGGTGCGAGAGCGATATTTCTCTGTATACTGCCCGGAGTCCCGGATGCATCGAGCCTTGCTGAGCTTCCGAAGGTCTCACCATCGTCGTCAGATATGCAGACATATGCATGGGGCGCACCCCCAACGTTTTCGAGGAATGCAGCAAAGAACGTGTCATCGTTGGCCGTCAGCGATACTCCTGTCTGGGGATTCGCGAGTCCCCTGCTCATGTCCAATTCAGACGTCGGGGAGAAAGAGCTGCCCCTCGTGATTGAAGTTGTCTTCCTGATTCTCAGAGCACCGGACCTGTCATCTGTCCAAGCCACCACAATAGTCCCGTACTCGGACACCGCGATTGCGGGGCGTTCCTGCCAAGAAATCGATGTGTTGGAGTCGTCCGCCTTCTTGTTCGGGTCGAAAGAAGCGGCGTTGTTGCGAGATATGGAGAAGTAGATGTCAAAGTCATACTGGTACCTGCGATTGTCCTGCCACACGACATATACGATGCCTCTGTGGGAGGCGGCTGCGCTAGGATCAAGCTGCTTCGAGCTCAACCTTGTGGAGTCGTCTACCCTGTCGTTCGCTTCAAATGACAACCCGCCATCGACAGACCTCGCACTGTAGAGATCCTCGTAGCCGCTTCGCGCATCCTGCCACACGACAACGATGTCCCCTCTTGCTGTAGTAGTTAGGTAGGGATTCGCCTGATTTCCAGTTGTGCTGTCATTGACAATGATTGGGCCGTCAAATGAAGCAAGATCTGTGCCTAATGCATCAACAGGAGGGAAGAAGATGTTGATGACAAAGACAAGAGCGACAAGAATCGAGACCGAACCGACGGATACGCTCGGAAGAGTTCGTCTAAGAGCAGTCCTGCCATTGATGCGCCCGGAGATTGCTAATGCATTCTGAAACGCCCCACCATGTCCAGTCAAATGCTCCCCCCTTGCTACTGCTTTGAAGAAAATTGGAGAAAAGGGTTTTGCCAGGCCGCCGGTGAATATCCCTGCGGCCTGTCTCGGATGCTCAGCCTAGGCTTCCTCCGACCTACCGGCCACTGCCACTGCCGCCAAGGCTCCGATTGCGATCAAAGCGATACATGACAGCACGGCTAGTGAACTCGTTGTGGCTGCCTCGCCGCCTTCGACCACTACCGATGAGGAGGGCTCGATGGCCGCTGCCTTCGCTGCGCCCGGGATGACGTTGAACTCGATCCACGGCGCGCCGTGGTACAGCAGTCCGCCTGAGCGCGGGTTGTCAAAGGTCGCTGGACCAGCTATGGTCAGCGTCTTGGTGGCGGAGTTCCACATCGGAGTCAGGTCTATCGGCGCAGCAGGGTTCGTCAAGGAGTATCCTAGCTGGACGTCGCCCCAGACAGTTATCGGGTCGAATCCAGACGGGTCGCCCGTTGACTGGATTTCGTCATACACGGATGTCTCCACGCCGGCGCCCATGTAGCCGATGGCGGATCCAGTTGGCATCTGGATGATGAGCGTGTCGTGCTCGCCGAGGTTCATCCTGGATGGGGTGGCTTCGTATGGAACTGGTTGCGAGAACCACACGTCACCCGAGTTCCAGCTCTGGTAGAACAGAGGCTTGTACGGCGTGTACTCCGAGGGATGGCCGGTCTTGGTGATGTAGTCCACCCTCAAGGGCTCGAACGTCCATGCAGCACCATCAGCTGTGCCGTTCGCTTTGTTCGCGTGCATGCTGTACTGTGCGACGGCGTCCATGTTCAGGTCGCCCATCGAGCTGTCCATCGTCACCTGCATCGAGAAGTCCTCCATCCACGGTTGGTGCGTAGATATGTCCTTCTCGTCGAGCCATCTGGTCATCAGTATCTCGTAGCCGTAGTTGATGTGCCCGATGCTGAGCACAACATCTCCCGAACCGTCTACTGTCAGGTCCATAAACAAGCCGTAGTCGACATAGTCCCACTCGTATCCGCAGTATATGTCGAGCCTGACGTTGCCCTCATTGAGGACCCAGTCCAGCCAGCTGTCCTTGTATGTCGCCTTGTTGGCGGTCCACCATGTGGATGGGGTCGCAGTCGTGGGCATGCCGAGCCACTTCTCCGCAGCCGCCCGGTTCATCGTAACGCTCAGGGTGGTCCCAAGGAAGTAGCCGTCATTGAATCCAGGGAACCATGTGTCGCCGGGCCAGTCCTCCTCCCAGTTCCATGTCGGCAGCCAGTAGCTTGCCCACCAGGCGTTGTCAAGGTACTGGAAGTAGATATCCATAGACGCCTGTGGGTCTGCGGCGGTGCTCGAGCCAAGCACTGGCATGAACTCAGGCGAGTCCGTTGTCAGAGCAGAGACATTGCTCGCATCGATGTTGTACCTGTAGGGCGTGTATATCAGCCCCTGGTATCCGTACTTCACGGACCTGCTCGGGAGGAACAGCAACGTGTTTGCTCCCGGGGTGCTCGAGATCACATAGTCTGTGCCGTAATACGGTATCCTGCCCCACTCCAGGTTCGTCCACCACTCGCCCCACGGCTCCTGGCCTACGTCGTAAACTCTGTAAGTCTTCTCATAGACCGGTGCCGGCAGAGACACAGTCACATCGAGGGTCTCCGTGTCAGTCAAGCCGTAGTCGTCTGTGACCAGCAAGGTGATCGTGTACGTGCCAGCCATGGCGTAGGTGTGTGTGGCGTCCATCGTGGATTCCGTACCACCGTCATCGAAGCTCCACGCGTACGAGTCTATCGCGGAGTCGTCAGTCGAGTCGGACCCGCTGACCGATACGGTCAGGTCCGTCTGAGAGACAAGCGCAATCACCGCTACTGGTGGCGGGTTGGGAGCTACGGTGACCTGCTGTGAGGTAGTTCCAGTCTTTCCGCCGTTGTCCGTGACTACCAGCGTTATGGTGTACGTTCCACCCGACGCGTAGGTGTGAGTCTTCGACACGCCAGTTCCACTCACTCCGTCTCCGAAGGTCCATGCATACGAAACGATCGAGCCGTCATCGGTCGAACCCGCTCCGTTCACCAACACGTCGAGGTACGTCTTCTGCACCGTGAACGACGCAATTGGCGGGTTGTTGAACTTCACAACCAGCTGCTTTGTCAGCGATGCAGTTGCACCTTCGTTGTCAGTGACGGTCAGCGTGACGTCATATGTGCCGTCAGCTGCGTACAGGTGTGTCGTCGTCTTGCCGGTTCCGGTTGTTGTGTCGCCGAAGTTCCATGCCCATGCTTGAACCGTTCCATCGGGGTCGTAGGAAGCTGATCCGTCGAACGTTCCGAGCCTGTTGCCATCAGCGCTGGCCGTGAAGGCCGCGACCGGCGGCAAGTTCGGCTCCTCCTCGACAGTAACGTCCTTCGACAAGGATCCCGTCAGTCCGTCATCGTCAGTGACCGTCAGCGTGATCGTATACGTATCGGCCATTGCATATGAGTGGGTCGTTATCTCGCCGGCTCCGGTCGTTGTGTCGCCGAAGTCCCATGCCCATGCGACAACCGATCCGTCTGGGTCGCGGGACGCAGTAGCATCAACAGTTACATCCAGCCAATCAGCGCTCACTGAGAAGTCCGCGATTGGGTTCTTCTTCGAGGCAACGCTGACGTCGTGAGACACTGAGCCAGTCTGGGATGCCGTATCTGTAACGGTCAGGTTGACTTTGTAGGTGCCATCCTTGGCATATGTGTGTGTGGTCATCTCGCCCGATCCCGTTGATCCATCCCCGAACTCCCAGTCCCAGCTGTCTATGCCGTAGTCGTCATCAGATCCGGAGGCGTCGAAGTCGACCACAAGCTCATTGGCAATCCAAGTGAAGGCCGCTGTCGGCGGGTCGTCGGCGGGCATCGTGACTGTGATCATCTTCGTCTCCGTGTCCGTCGCTCCGTCGTCGTCCGCAACAGTCAACGTGACTGCCTTCAGCCCCTCCGTCATGAACGTGTACGTGGCCGTTGGTCCGCTGGCGGACGCTTCCCCAGCGAAGTCCCAGTCCCACGAGACTACCGTTCCATCGGAGTCCGTGGATGTTGTTCCATTGACTTTGACTGTCAAGTCCTTCTGGTCGTATGTGAAGGCCGCCACTGGAGGCTCATTTGGCTTCTCCGCTGCGGTGACCATCTCAGTCGCGTCGTCAGTCGCGCCTAGGTTGTCAGTGACAGTCAGCGTGACCCAATAGTCGCCAGGCGTTGCGTAGGTGTGGGTGGCAATCATGTCCATGCCGCTTTGACTTGAGCCATCGCCCCAGTTCCAGGAGTAGTCATCGATGGATCCGTCAGGGTCGCTTGACATTGTTCCATCGGCCGTGACTACCATATAGTCCATCGATGTGGACAAGATCGCAATCGGTGGCTCGTTCTTGGTGAACGTGTCGCTCACCATGGCATAGCTGTCGCGCGGCCCGTTGGGCGTCACTGTGATCTCGTACGTATGACGCATAGCCATTGACACAAGGCCCGAGTAGGCAATGCCCATCGGGTATGCTTCAACTGCCGCGAACCGTATCCGCTCGTGCCAGATCTCCTCTGGAACGCCGGACGAGTTATCATAGACATCGACGACCATCCATCTGAGGCCATGGTTGTCTATGGTTGCCTTCCAATCTCCATAGTCATCAGGTACATAACTCCACGTCACGGCGCTGTTTCGCGGTCCCTTCTCACCCTTGACGATGATATATTCACCGCCAGAAGCGAGCGGAACAGCTACTACCATCACCATGACGGCGCACATAAACAGAGCTGCCGCTGTTCTCTTCAAGGATTCTTCCTCCTCCCATGAGGCCCCCACACGGGCAAACAAGTAGAACTACTGAAGGCTACCTGCCCTCAAGTCCTCCCCCCGCGTTCGCCCAACGCAAAGACCGTCTCGACTTTCCGCCAGTGAATAATCAGCATCGTATAAAACCATTTCGTGAGTCAGTCCTGCACAACCGCGGAGCGAATGTACGGAATAGTTCCTTCACGGCCGACCCCTCTTAAAGACCGGGCAACTTCGACCTAGGTTTGTTCCCGTTCCGACATTCGGGTACAGACGCGAAACCGCTCCTATGCGACGTGCTGTGAGCTTGCCTCTGCAGACCCGCAAGGAGTCGGTGCGGCTGGGCTGCTGTGACCGTGATCATAGCCCTCGCGCGGGCCTAGCTGGAAATAGTTTTATGAGCTCAGAGTCACAATGCAATCGGACATGGCCATAATCCCGAAGAAGATGTTCTTCATCAAAGGTGTAGGCAGACACAAGTACGAGCTGCAGTCGTTTGAGATGGCGCTGAGGGACGCTGGGATAGAGAAGTTCAACCTGGTGTCCGTATCGAGCATACTCCCACCCGGATGCGGGATAGTCACCAGGGAAGAGGGCTTGAAGGAGATGGTCCCTGGACAGATTGCTTTCGTAGTCATGTCGAGGAACTGCACGAACGAGCCCAACAGGATGGTCGCCGCATCGGTTGGGTGTGCGGTCCCTGCGGACGGCACTCATTACGGATACATCTCTGAGTACCACTCGTTCGGTTCGAATGCTGAGACCGCAGGACACTTGGCCGAGGACCTCGCCGCGACCATGCTCGCGACGACGTTGGGGATACAGTTTGACCCCGAGAAGGACTGGGACGAGCGAGAGGATTTATACAAGATGAGCGGCAAGATCGTCAAGAGCTTCAATGTGACCAAGACGGCGGAAGGCGAGAAGTCCGGGGACTACACCACGGTCATAGCCGCTGCCGTGTTCATCTACGAGAGCTAGATCTGCTAGAAGCAGTCATATTCTAACAGGCTGATTCCCAGACAGCAAAGGAGGGAGCCTAATGTCTAGAACCGGCAAGAGCGTCAGGAAGGCTGGCGGATTGCGCGACGGGTTCAGCGACAAGCTGGAGCCTCTGTCTCCTCTTGATCTCACGAAGTACAGGACCGTTTCCGAGCTCGTCTCGGGCATGTCCAAGTGCAGCTTCGGCGCGAGGAGCCTGGGCGAGGCCGCAGACGTGGTCCAGCAGATGGTGGAGGACAGGGACTGCCTGAAGGTCCTTACGCTGTCAGGAGCGATGACCCCTGCCAAGATGGGCCTAGTCGTCTGCGACATGATCGACTGGGGAATGACTGATGTGATAATCTCGACGGGAGCGATTATGGCTCACGGGATGGTCGAGTCCACAGGCAGAGCTCACTTCAAGCACAGGGAATCGATGAGCGATGTGGAGCTGTACACGAAGGGATACAACCGGATCTACGACACGATTGAGTTGGAGTCGAGCCTTGACGACATGGAGGTCATCTTCCGCAAGGTCATGGAGATTGCGGAGAAGAAGGACTCCTTGAGTAGCTTCGAGCTCAACTGGCTGATAGGAGAGTACCTGGCCAAGAACACCGGAAAGGACCAGAGGGGCATCTTGAAATCGGCCTATCTCAGAAAGGTGCCGGTCTATGTGCCTTCGTTCACGGACTCGGAGCTCGGATTGGACTTCGGTGTCTACATCCGTAGGACTAAGCTCCAGAAAGGTGTCCCAGTGCGTTTCGATGCGTTCGCAGACCTCGAGGACTACACCGACCGCGTGCTGAGGTCCAAGAAACTGGGGATACTAACGATCGGCGGGGGCGTGCCAAGGAACTGGGCGCAGCAGGTCGGGCCCTACCTCGACATCATCCAGAAGAGGGTTGGCGCGGGCGGTGGGTTCAAGCGGTTCGACTATGCGGTTCGCATATGCCCCGAGCCTGTACACTGGGGAGGTCTCTCAGGCTGCACGTACTCAGAAGGCGTCTCCTGGGGCAAGATAAGGCCCGAGAGCGAGGGGGGGCGATATGTCGAGGTCTACTCCGATGCGACCATTGCGTGGCCGATAATCATCAAGGCTGTGATGGAGCGGCTTGAAGCCAAAGACTGGAAAGGGTAAACTAGATCAGAAATCCGTCCTCGCTACCAGTCGTCTACGGGGTCGTACCACATGGTCTTGGTGCCCACTTTCGCCCGCATCTTCCACTTGAAGCTCTTCGGCTTGTTCTCGACATAGTTGAGCAGCTTGTCCACGCGCTGACCGACAACCATCTTGTCTTCTTGGGAAAGCTGCGGGTATTCATATGCCGCCTTCTTCACCTTGGCCAGGTTCATCGTCGCGGTGTAGTACCATCCCCAATCGTTGAACATGTCCGCACTGTCAAGGACGTTGAGGTTGATCGTTTCTTTGTCCTCCGTCCCCACATCGTGCGCCCTAAGAAGGACTATCAGGTCTTTGATGTCCTTCTCGTTTATCTTGACTATCTGCAGCTTCTGCAGCATGAGTTCGCCCAGGGGGACGGTCGGCGAGTCTTTCTCCAGCCTGCCCTTGTACTCGACCGTATGGTTCATCGCGAGCCGGTCGTAGAAGATCTCGATCATGGGCACTCTCCCGCCGAAGAAGATGTGCCTGGTCTTGCCGAATTGGTATAGGAACCGCGGGTCCGTCTTGTAGCCTCTGCTCGTCGCAAACTCCATGAGCGCGTTTCCCTGCTTACCATATGCCACGAAATCGATGTCTGTGAACGCTTTCTTGCCAAGCCTCGCGAGATTCCTCCAAAGCTCCTCGCAGTCCATGCTATGCATGTAGATGGCCATTCCACCCATGACCCTGAGCGTAAGCCCCTTCTTACCTGCCTCATCGACCAATGTTCGAGCCTCGTCTAGGAACACCTCGGGTTTTGGATACTCCTCGATCGGTATGTCCGCAGGCAAACGTACTGTCATCTCATCACCTCATTTCACCAACATCCGCTGCAACTATCCTGATGTGAAAACGTAGCTCTTCATCTTTGTGTCTGATAGTGTAAGAAGCACGCCTTTGAGAATGCCTTCGCCGTACTCGCTTCCCGGGTTGACGCAGAATGTCTTGCCCACATACGAGACAGCTTTCGATTCGTGAATATGCCCGTGAAGGCCAAGGAAAGGCTGGTATTTCTTTATCGCATCATACACGGCCTTGCTGCCAACATGCTCGGTCTCGCCCGCTGACTGCCTCATATCCTTCAGCTTGGGGGCATAGTCAAGCGGTGTGCCATACGGCGGGTCGTGGAAGTTGAATATCGCTCTGGGCATGTTCTTGATTGTCCCAGTCAGCTTGTCGATGTTGGCTGCCATCTCAGGCTCCTGCCATTCGCGGGGTGTGTCCCACGGCGTTGGCGACGTGTGCGCTATGGTTATCATCTCATACCCGAGCACGTCGACGTTCTTCATCGCACATGGGCGCATGACAATTGATTTCTCAAGGATTGCATCCATCTCAAGCGGGTCATCGTTGCCTGGAGCCATGTAGATTGGTGCTCGGCTGCTCTTGAGCTTGTCATCGGCGAGCTCGACCCAATGCTGGAGCCTTTCGTTGATCAGCCTGTGGAAGATGGTCATGACCTCGTCCTGGTGCTCCCGCAGGTGACCTGCCTCCTTCTTGTCTGTGACATATGGATAGAAACCGATCGCGTTGATCTTGGTGATTTGGTTGTCCAGCTCGGTCTTGTTGTTCATGTGTACGTCTTGGCCCAGGAAGTTGCACTCGTAGGAGCCGTTCCCGTTGTCGAATATGGGAACGACCATCTTGCCAGCGAGGTCCCCTAATGCAATGGCCACGTCTGCATTATAGATCGAGACCGCGCTGATGAATTTTCGAAAACACAGCTCGGAGCCGTGCAAGTCAGTGACGAAGAATAGTCTGATGTTTCCCAAAAACGCACCTTCATTTTCTCCAGCTTAGGAGCTTGAGAAGTAAACGGGAAATCCGTATTTAACCGTATTGTCCAGCAAGGTCGGAGGCAATTCCGTAATGCATGCGCTCGCTGCTCGGATTCGTTCTCTCCGCGGGGCATGTTGATGGGCAGAAACGCGGACTTCGGCGCGGACATGCAAGGAACCGCTATTGGAGGCCGTTCAGTCGGGGGCACAACTGCAGAATCATGTCGCTAGAATGAGTGAGGAACAGAAATCTGGCTCGCCCATTTTTCGCTCGTGTAGTCTCGCAATCTTAATATCGATTGTGAGCCCTAACGAATGTCAAGACATCGTATGTCCGTACGATTCTCAGTGCAAGAGGGGTAGCATGGATCTGGGTCTTCCGGAATGGGTAGCCGATTGGGCAAGGGATGTGCCAAAGCTTATCGTGCCCCCGCCAGGGCCGAAGAGCAAAGTGATTATCGAGAAGGACAGAAGATACGTTTCACACGCGTATGATAGACTGTTTCAGTTCACGATGACCAAAGGATCTGGCGCCGCGATCATGGATGCGGACGGGAATGTGTATCTCGACTTCTCTTCGGGTATATCCGTGATGAACGCTGGCTGGAGCAATCCCAGAGTAGTTGAGGCCATCAAGACTCAGGCCGAGAGGCTGGTCCACTCGCTCGCAAATGACGCTTATTACGACAACGAGGCGGACTTCGCGGAACTGCTCGCAAAGATCTCCCCGGGGGGGGCTCTCGAATCCACATTCTTCGGAAACAGCGGTGCAGAGGGAGTCGAAGCGGCAATCAAGCTGTCTAGGTACTACACCAAGAAGTTCGGCCACATAGCTTTCTGGGGAGCGTACCACGGGAGGATTGGGAACGCGCTCGCGATGGCGAGCCGTGTCAAGTACAAGTACGGCCACGGCCCATTCTCGCCGGGCATGTACTTCGCCCCGTTCCCATATTGTTACAGATGCTGGTTCAACCAGGAATATCCTTCGTGTAACATGCTCTGCATCGACTTTCTTGAGAAGGGCATCCTGGAGTTCGGAGGGCCTGCGAACGATGTCGCCTCGGTCTTCGTAGAACCTGTCCAGGGGGAAGGGGGATACATCGTGCCCCCGAAGGAGTTCCTGCCCAGGATGAGGAAGATGTGCGACGAGAAAGGCATAGTTCTCGTCATGGACGAGATCCAGTCCGGCCTTGGTAGGACGGGCGAGATCTGGGAGTGCAACTCCGCCAAGGTGATACCAGACATACTGATTACAGGAAAGGCCGCGGGTGGCGGTATCCCAATGGGCGCGATAGTTGCCAAGAAGCAGGTGATGGACGTGTGGCGACCCGGCTCCCACTCATCGACATTCGGAGGGAACGGGCTGAGCATGGCCGCGGGCCTGGCCCAGGTGAGGGAAATTCTGGAGCAGGATTTGGCCACAAGGTCGCGGGTTCTAGGCGAACATGCCATGAAGAGGCTGGGCGAACTCAAGGACAAGTACGAGCTCATCGGAGACGTCAGAGGAAAGGGTTTGATGATAGGCGTAGAGATCGTCAAGAGCAAGAAGACCAAAGAGCCGCTCTATGTGCCCCAGATACAGGGACTTGCCTGGAGGAAGGGCCTGATGATGATAACTGCTGGCATGTTCGGCAACGTGTTCAGGATCGCCCCTCCCCTGATCATATCGAAGGCGCAGCTCGACCAGGGCATTGACATATTCGAGGAAGCGATCAAGGAGACCCAGGCCCAGATGTGACCACGAGCCTCCCGGCCGTCAATAGGTCGCGGGACATAGACTATTAAACGCCGGATGCCATTGCGGCCCCCTGCTCGAAGAATGAGTGCGAATCGCATGTTTCGGCGACAACAGAGAGAAGAGGATTCAGAGACCACCTTGGCTAGGTGCATAGTGCTCCTGGACGACATACGCGCATATCGAAGAAAGGACCCGGAGCATATCGAGGCCCAGTTCGCCCCCCTTAAGAAATCGCGTTTCAAGGACATCTATGATATGTGGACTAAGGCGCGACCGGCTGCTGAGAGAATCGTCGACATGCCGCTGAAGATACCAGGTGCGAAGGAGACGATCAGGCGTCTTGCTTGGCTCAAGGTGGCGAACAGGGTTTTCCTGATAGGGTTGATATTCTTCATCGCATTGCAGATAGTCCCAATCTGGAGACGGACTTTCGGCAGTGACTTCCTAAGCGGCAACGGCCTGATTCTGACGGGAGTATTCGTTGTCCTCTGGGTGGTTTCGATGAACATCGCAACCGTTATGGACTACAGGCTCCGCAAGAAGATTATCGCCTACGAGGAAACCACCGAGGACAAGTACGCTCCAGAAAGGGACAAGATGAAGGAATGCGTCGACAAGATGATGAAAAGCCTTGCAAGAGAGATAGGGAGGACGAAGGGGAATCCAGACTACTTTGGTCTGGTCTTGTACTTCGATGATTACGACAACATAACTGTCATCGACAAATGGAAACCGAAAAGCATGTTCTTCTTCAAGAAGTCTTACAACCACTATCAAGTGGTCCCAAAACCATAGATGGTCCGCCCTCTCGCTGAAATTTCGAAAAGAAGAAAGGTTTGTGGAAAGGGTTTGAGTTGGGTTCGGATTCCCTCTCAGGCCGGAGGCAGCTCCTTCCAAGCCAGCGTGAGGTCGATGCCCTGCTTCTTCCAGTGTCTAACCCAGATCATGTACCACAGAACGCCGAATATCCATATCGTTACGTAGACGGCAGCGCCCCAGGTCGATATCGCACCAAGCTCTGGCTCCGTGAAGAAGTAGTAAATCAGGATACCCACGAAGAGCAGGTTAATCAGAGAAGCGATGGTCAGGACGAATACCGGTCCTATCCTGAATTTGTATGGCGACGCTTCCCAGATAGTCTTCACCTTCTTCACATACGGGAACAGCAGGCCTGATACTGCCATGACACCCCACGCAGACATCGCCTCGAGCGCCACGATGGCGATTGCATCGATCGCTTCCGCCCAGTACGCATAGACACCGATGCCGATCTCGCTCATGACCAGCATGATGATGTTGTTCTTCACCGGCGAGTGCCACCGCGGGCTGACGTCAGTGAACCACATCGGGCCCAATCTGTCCATGCCCCACGCGAACGCCGCACGGCTGAATGCGATGTACGATATGGGCATACATAACAGATTGAAGAATATGAACACCGAACCTATGCAGAACTGAGCAAACCCGTTGTCAGTCAGGAGCGATATCATGCTGTATGTGTTGCTTCCAGTTGATAGCTGGAACGCGTCTAGAGACGCTCCTTCATCTGCGTTGTCGATGTAGGCGATCGCACCCAAGAAGTCCTGGTGCATGACGTTCACTAGGCCCCACGAGAACCATATCAGGAACACGGCGGGTATTACCGCTGCAAGGACCTGTCCAAGGATGATGTTCCTTTGAGGTCGTTTGACTTCACCGCATATGAAAGTTATCTGATAGCCATATGCGGTTGCCCAGGCGATTGCCGGGAACAGAGCCAGCGTCGCCCCAAGATCCATGCCTGGCGTGTCTGCAAGGTCTACGCCGTCACCCCGCACGGCCGCGATGGTCTCGTTGTATAGCATCGAGCCGTCCTCCGTCGCCTGCGCGTCGTACGCGTTGACGAAGTCAGTGTTGCTGCTCATCGTCAGGACGATGCCCGTCACGATCAGCGTGAAGAACGCTAGGAGCATGATCACCCTCTGATTCATGTTGTACACCTTGAGGCCCATGACGACAATGAAGAAGCCCCAGATGTTGACTAGTGATGCTATGATCATGACCCCTTCGGTCGACGCACACCAGTCAATCGCGCTTTGGTCTGCATGTATCGATGCCAGGAGTGATGTCATTCCTGGGTCCGCGCAGAACGGCGCCAGAGTCGCAATCCAGAAAGTCATCACGAACCCTGCATTCGTCATCGACATTGCGATGCCTACAGCAGGGTGGAGAATCCTTGAGTTAGCGATGTAGTCTCCGCCGCTCCTTGGCATCGATCCGCCCAGGAACCCCCAGACGAACGCTATGCCGAATATGCACATCAAAGAGGCCAGAATGGAGCCCACCAGCATGTTGCCGTGTGGTGAGATGAAAAGCCCCCAGCTTGCCATCGTCCAGATGCCCACGCCTAGCGTGTTGTTCATGAAACCGATTCCGAACGTGTCAAGCAACGACGCCTCACGAACTAAACCGCTAGCTTTTCTTGCAAATACTTCTCCCACTCTTAGTTCACCCCCAAACCATTGCGGATGTTGCTCCGCATGCTCGGGGATGTATCGGCTTGATGATATTTCAAGTGATACGTTTTTCGAAGCAATTTCGAGTCCAGTGGAAATGCAGGTCGATTCCCGGGCTTTTCTGCAGATGCCGATGCATATCCCTGCATAATATGCAACATTAGTCCGGATATGGTTTGCCTTGCGCTCGTGGTTCGGCACAATGGCAGAAGTTTGCGCTAGACACTATCTTGCACGGCGCCCCACCATTTCCGTGTCAAGATTAACTAATGCACAATGCATTTATGGCATCGATGGAGAGGCCTTTCAGGGAATCGGAGAAGCTCGTGATTTACGGGCTCACTCAGGACGCTCATCTGACCGATGCGTCACTAGCCAGGCGGTTCGGGATGAAGGAGAGCACAGTCTCATCCGTTCGAAGGCGGCTTATGGACTCGCGCAACATATACTTCGCGAACGTGCCTTCATTCCATAGGCTGGGCTGCCGCCTCATCGTGCAACTGTACGGGTCGACGAACCCAGCGGTCCCGAAGGATGTCAAGGACGCATCTCACCTAGGCTTCTTTGACGAGACTCCAGAGATATTCGACAGCGTCTCCGGAGAAGGCTTCATAATGATGAGCGGAGCGTTCCAGACTTTCTCCAGCTACCTCGAGGCGATGGACAGATACGAGAAGCATTTCATGGGCGTGCACGGCGCCGAGAAGGCCGATCTGAAGGCTGTTTTCTTCCCGCTCGATATATCGCGGGTCAGATACTCGTACAACTTCTCGCCGGGGCTACACAGGATATTCAACCTCGACGTACCCGAACCAGAGCCTGTCAGGCCAGAGCTGTTGAGAGTGGAAGAGACTGAACTCTCGCTCATGGAGAAGAGGACTCTCATTTACCTGGCAGAGTACCCGCACGCAACTGACGCGCAGATCGCGCAGCTCCTTGGCAAATCCAGGCAGACCGTCACCAACGTGAGGAAGCGGCTCGAGAGGAAGGGTATGTTCACCAGGGTCTGCATACCGCTGCTCCTGACCTGGAGCATTGACCTCATTGCGTACGTGCATCTCAGGTTCCGGCCGGACCTCGAACTAGAACAAAGGGACGAGCTGTCGATGGAGGACTGGGTCAGCCAGTCTTGGTACACCGCCGAGCGGGAGTCAGAAGCGTTCATGACGTACATGTTCAGGGACTACAAGGACTACCTGAACGAGATGCAGCGCATGATGCGGCCGCTGCTGGAGAGCAACGTGCTCAGAGGAGATCCACAGATTTTTCTTGTCTCGACCGTGGCAGCCAGGGAACTGAGGGACTGCCATTTTGCGCCGATAGTAAGGAGGTTGGTTGGCCTCGGAGGGGAGGCCGTGCCATCGTCGGGCCACTCCAGAATAGGACTGTGAATCGCCTCACACGCAACAACGATAATCTACGAGAGCAGTTGATACCACGTCTCAGTGAGGAGCCCAAATGGAAGGTAGCGGTGTACATATCCGCTGGATGAGCGTGGAGAACGCAATGACCAAAGAGGTCACCTGCGTCAAGTCGTCCGAGAGGGTCAGGGATGCCTGGCTCATCCTCATGGAGAAGGACATTTCTGGCGCCCCGGTCCTTGACGAATCGGGCGCTTTGGTGGGCGTTCTCAGCGTGACCGACATTTACAGGGCGATTGTAGACAGGGTCCTGAAAGCGAAGGCCCTTAGGGAAGCCACCAGGAAGATTGAGGATCCGGCCGAAGAGGACAAGGAGGAACTGCGAGAGATGTCTCTCGCCATCAGAGCCGTGAACGAATTGGCGGTATCTGCGCTCCTTCCGAAGGAACAGAAGCTCTTTGTGCTGGGTCCGTTCGATTCGGTCGAGAGGGCGATCAGGTTGATGGCGGAAAACAACGTCAACAGGCTTCCAGTGGTGAAGGATGGAAGAGTCATCGGGATAATAACGCGGCAAGACATAATTCACATTGTCTCTAGAGTGAGATGACCCTGTTCTGCGATTGTGTCTGAAAGAAGAATGAGATCATCCAGGCGGTTTCGCTCCGACCTGGATGAGCTAGTTTGGGTTTGCGCCTACTCTAACCAGGGGAACTTCTGTACGAGCTTGGTGCTGGCCCACCACTTGCCCAATCCGAAGTACTTGCCAGCCTTGGTGGCACCTAGCAGGAGGAAGGCGAAGATGTTGATGATGTGGTCGTCTGTTATCGGGTTGTTATCTGGCGGAATGTTCGTGGTGTACAGCAGGAACATCATCAGAGCGCCGCCGATGGCAGCGAGTCTCATGCCTATTCCGAGTATCGTGGCTACACCAATGGCCAACAGACCCAGCATGAACAGGACGTCAACCACCGTGTTGCCCGCAATGCCCTGCCAGAGGTCTGCAAACACTCCGCTTGTCACGAAGCTCAGATAGCCTGTCGTGGGTGATCCACCGTTTATCCATGCCCGGTCGCTCGCGGTCGCGTAACCTAAGCCGAAAGTTTTGTCCAGGAACGCCCAGAGCATTGTCCACCCGAGTACGAGCCTCAAACCGACCAGGACGATTTTGTCGTATCCGAATTCCTTCAGTTTCTCGAAAGCCATTTGTCATGCCTCTTGCCTTAACGGCGTTAACATCTACTGCCCAGCCTACTAATATCCTTTTCACTTGAAAGGTACGGGTGCCAAAGCCAGACAAACATGTAAAGCGTTCAGTCAAGAACTGATTGCCAGTTCGACAGAAACCCCTTTCCTTTCTTGCCTGCTCACAGGCCGGGGAGCATCCTCAGCGCCTCTTCAGCGTGCTTCTCAGCATTCAACTGCGAGGAGAAGACAAGTCGCACGATGCCAGCTTTGTCTATCACGAAGGTGACTCTTCCGGGGATGAGCCCAAGAGATCTTTGCACTCCGTACAGCTGCCTGACCTTGCCCTCGGGATCGCTCAGCAGCCTGTAAGGCAGGCCGAGCGAGAGGGAGAATATGCTGTGAGATTCCTCAGAGTCTGAGCTGACTCCAAGGACCTCTGCCCCCGCCTCCTTGAAAGCTGTGAAGTTGTCCCTGAACGCACACGCTTCTTTCGTGCACCCGGGGGAGTTGTCCTTCGGATAGAAGAACAGCACAACCGGGTTCTTCCCTCTAAACTCCCGCAGGCTGACCGGCTCGCCCGATTCAGTGTTCAGTGTGAAATCTGGCGCCTCGTCCCCCACGCCTATTCTCTTTGCTGGCATGCTACATCTCCACTCCTTTGCGGAGAGTCATACTTAGAGGGAATATAGTATCTAGCCCGAAAGCGCCTTTCTAGAAGATAATCGACAGGCAGGTGACTGCCCCGTCGCATTTCTCGAACTCGCTCACATCTATGGTTCGGACATCAAAGCCTGCCTGCCTGACGATCTCCGCTGCCCTCGGTCGTCCGGCAGGCATCAGGACGACCTCTCCCACTGCTAGTGTGTCCGCGGCGTACTCCTCGCCTTTTGGGGTGACCAGTACGCACAGGCCTCCAAGCGCCTTGTGTCCACGGAACTTCTCAGTGGCTATGACCGTCCCGCGGCCGATGAATGTCACATAGCTCTTCAAATGCATCATCTCGGGATCGGCCACCTCGTCGACCTGGACCTCGAGCCAATCCCTCATCTCCTGCACGCCGTCCGGATTGGTCCTTTCGCTAATCCCGCTGATCAACCTGTCTGGCAGATGGATAACGTCTCCCCCTTCGACGGTGGCCGGAGGCTCTGCATGTCTCACTCTCTTATACTGGCTCAGCACCTCCTCGACAGGGCCGATCTCCCCACGCCGGCTATCCATTGCCATCCTGCAAATCAGAGCTTTCCCTTTGTGGACGACCGCGTTGTCCTCCACGAAACAGGCGTCCGCATGGGCATCGTCCGGTGGGATCGAGACGACCTCCAGGCCGAGCTCAGCGAGCGTTCGGCAGTACTCCGCGTGCTGCTCTCGCGCTCGTTCCAGATCGACTGTATCTCTCATTGGATGACACGAGATGCATTTCGTGAAGCTCTTCCCGGGAGCTCTAGTGAGCGCTATCTTCGGCGTCAGCTCATCACCCGTCGAAAGGACAGGGCCGCATCGCATAACCCGGAGAATAATGTTAGGTCGCTTGGGGTGAACGTTCGTTCCTCGAAGCATATATGTATCTTAGTCTAGATTCGCTAGCAGCCAACTCAGAGGGGTGAACCCGATTGACGAAGATTGAAAGGTCCCGGATCAAAGAGCTTATGCGAAGTGAGGAGAAGACGTTCCTGAAGGAACACACGAAGTCGAAGAAGCTCTTCGAGCGGGCCAAGAAGTCCCTCCTAGCCGGAGTACCCATGAACTGGATGGTCAGGTGGGCGGGGCCATACCCCATCTTCGCGAAGGAGGCGAAGGAGCAGTACATCACCGATGTGGACGGAAAGAGGTACCTCGACCTGTGCCTGGGCGACACCGGCTCGATGTTCGGCCATTCTCCGAAACCAGTCGTAGACGCAGTGCGGAAGCAGATCGCCAGAGGCATCACGATGATGCTCCCGAACGAGGATTCCGTATGGGTGGGCGAGGAGCTCTCCCGCAGGTTCGGGCTTCCATACTGGCAGATCGCCATGACGGCCACGGACGCGAACAGGTTCTCCATCAGGCTGGCTCGAGAGGTCACGCGGAGGCCATACATCCTCGTCGTGAACGGCTGCTATCACGGAACCGTGGACGAAACGCTGATCACGATCGAGGACGGGAAGGTCGTCCCGAGAGGAGGCAATATCGGCCCTCCGGTACCGCCCTCGGAGACTACGAAGGCTGTTGAGTTCAACGACGTCGGCGCGCTAGAGGAGGCCTTGCGGCCAGAAGATGTCGCCGTCGTTCTGTTCGAACCCGCGATGACCAACAGAGGGATCATACTCCCGGACCCTGGGTATCATGCCAAGCTCAGGCAGCTGACGAAGAAGTATGGCTCGCTCTTGATAATAGATGAGACGCACACGCTCTGTTGCGGCATAGGCGGCTACACTAGGGAGCACGGTCTGAAGCCGGACATGATCACCATGGGCAAGCCCTTGGCGAGCGGTGTCCCGGTAGCAGCGTTCGGCATAAGTCAGTACGTGTCCGACAGAGTCATGGACCGCATACTGTCTGACGGCACGGACGAAAGCGGGCTTGGAGGCACACTCACCGGGAACGCGCTTGCGGTCGCCGCGATGAGGGCCACTCTCAAGAACGTGATCACCGAGAAGGCGTTCAAGAAGATGATGCCCTTGGCGGTCAGGTTCGAGAAGGGCGTTGACCACGTCATCAAGGAGTTCGACGTGCCTTGGCACGTGACCAGACTAGGTGTTCGGATCGAGTATCACTTCATGCCGAAGCCACCGAGGAACGGGCGCGAGGCCGAGGATGCAAGGGACGGTGAGCTAGAGAAGCTGCTGCATCTGATGGCGCTCAATAGAGGAATTCTGATGACGCCATTCCACAACATGGCGCTCATATCGCCTTACACGACCACCAAGGATGTGGATCTACACACCAATGTGTTCAGGGAGTCGGTCGAGAAGCTAGTTGAGTGAGCCGGAAGATCGGCGTAATGAGGAGCTGGACAGCATGCAGGCGAATCTGGGGCGAGCGCTTTCCATAGTCGACCGATATCTCAGGTCAGTTACTGGACCGAAAGGGTATCCCGCGCTCTCCGTGGCCATCACCGACCGAAAGAGGCTGCTCATGAACTCGGCCTATGGCTACGCGAACCTGGAAGGCCGGAAGAAGGCGACCCCGAAGACGCTGTTCGAGATTGGCTCTGT
>Ga0214474_1000368_pt1 | contig 22984 bp, 26 predicted proteins | sample RVTome_2_FD_187335 | JGI IMG/M metagenome (GOLD analysis project Ga0214474, IMG submission 187335) | Soil microbial communities from uranium-contaminated site in the Upper Colorado River Basin, Wyoming, United States - RVT95D214 HiSeq ...
CCTCTTGACTCTCCGCTATACTTGTCCTTAATAATATTAGCGGATTCAACCTTCCCGAAAGGTTCAAAAGCCCCCCGCACATCCTCCTCAGTGATTTCTGACGACAAATTGCCTACGTAGATGTTCACTTTTGCCTCCTTTTTTCGTGCCTGGTTAATATTTGTATCGCCTCACGATAAAGTATACACTACTCCACCTCTCCCCCCCTGTCAATAAGACGGGCAGAACGATGTAATGGCTTGGACACGTGATACCTCGGTGAAGAAAGAAGCGCAGGATGTCCTGTTCAGAACAAGAACTGGATGGATTGCCGGGCCAGGGCCAAAAATGCCGAGGGCAAGATCCCCATGTTCAGCACCCCCCATACCGATATAATAACGGCCAGGACAGCCGCTGGAGAGAAGCTACCGATAGCCAGCTCCCGCTCCGGCTCCCGGAAGTAGATGTAGATGAGCACCCTCAGGTAGTAATAGGCGGCGACGGCGCTGTTCAAGACCCCGATGATCGCCAGCCAATAATAATTGGCCTTCACCGCCGCGCTGAAGACGTAGAATTTGGCCATAAAACCGGCCGTGGGGGGCACCCCTGCCAGGGAGAACATGAAGACGGCCATGGCAATGGCCAAGAGGGGGTGGCGATAGCCGATCCCTGCGTAATCGTTGATCAGGGTATTCTCCTCCCCCTTCTTGCCCAATAGGATCACCACCGTAAAGGCCCCGATGTTCATAAAGACATAGGCCAGGAGGTAGAAGAGGATGCTCGATATGCCCAGTTCGTTGCCGGCTGTAAAGGCCACCAGGATGTAGCCTGCATGGGCAATGCTGGAATAGGCGAGCATCCTTTTGATATTGCTTTGGGAAAGGGCGATGATATTTCCCACCGTCATCGTGGCCACCGCCAAGATCCACATGATCTCGGTCCAGTGGGCCTGCAAGGCCGGCAGGGCGTAGAAGAAAACCCTGACAAAGGCGGCGAACCCTGCGGTCTTGACCCCCGTGGCCATAAAGGCGGTGATGGAGGTGGGGGCACCCTCATAGACGTCGGGGGTCCACATGTGAAAGGGGACCAGGGCGAGCTTAAAGCCGAATCCCACGATGAGCAGCGCGACTCCGGTGATGAGGATGGGCAGGCCGCTGATCCACGAGCGTTCGGCAAGGACCCGACCGATCCCGGCGAGATCGAGGGTGCCGGTGGAGGCATAGATCAGGGCGATGCCGTACAGCAGAAAGGCCGAGGCGAATGCCCCCAACAAAAAGTACTTAAAGGCCGCCTCCACCGATCTCGTGTCGTCCCGCATGATGCCGGCCAAGACATAGATGGAGATGGACATCACCTCCAGCCCCAGAAAGATGATCAGGAGGTTGACCCCGGAGGCCATCAACATCATCCCCACGGCGGCAAACAAAACCAAGACATAATATTCGCCGAACCCTATCCCCTCTTGCTTGGCATAGCCCAGGGAGGCCAAGATGGTCAGCAGGGCGATGATCGCTATCACGACCTTGAAGAAGAAGGAGAGGGAATCGATCCTCACCATGTTGCTGAAGGCGCTGACCTCCTTGCCGATCCCCCAATACAGGGAGACCATGGCCACAACCACCCCCGCGACGGCTGTATAGCCGAGGAAACCTCTCTTTTCGGAGCGGACAAAGACGCTCATGAGCAAGATCACCAAGGCGAAGCCGGTCAGCACCAACTCCGGGGCAATCACCAGAAGATCTGACAATGTAACCTGAACTTGGAAGAGCTCCATCTCCTGCCTACTCCTTTACACCGATCTTGAAATCCACCTTCGAACCGGGGACTTCCTCAGTCGAAGGTGATGCTCCTTGCCCTGCGCCGGATGAGGTCACTGCTGCCTCATACCTGGCCTTCACATCGTAGAGGAAGTGTTGCACCGAGAGGTCCATCTTCTTGAAGAAGAACTTGGGAAAGACCCCCATCCAGATGATCAAGATGATGATGGGTATCAAGGTCACGATCTCCCTCGTGTTGAGGTCCTTGAGCCCCCGGTTCTCCTCATGCGTGATGGCGCCGAACATCACCCGTTGGAACATCCAGAGCATATAGGCTGCTGCCAAGATCACGCCCGTAGCGCCGAGTATCCCGTACACGGGATTGGCCTTAAAGGTCCCCAAGAGGATGAGGAATTCTCCCACAAAACCGTTTGTCCCCGGCAGGGCAATGGATGAAAGGGTCACGATCATGAAGAAGGTGGCAAAGACCGGCATCACGCGGGAGAGGCCGCCAAAATCGGCGATCAGCCTCGTGTGCCTGCGCTCGTAGATCATGCCGACGATCAAAAAGAGGGCCCCCGTGCTCACCCCGTGATTGAGCATCTGATAGACGCTACCCTGCACGCCCTGGACGTTGAAGGCGAACATCCCGAGCATCACAAAGCCGAGGTGGCTCACGCTGGAGAAGGCCACCAGCTTCTTGAGGTCTTCCTGCATCATTGATACGAGTGCGCCGTAGATGATCCCGATGAGGGCCAAGACGGATATGATGGGGATCGCCTTAAAGGCGGCGACGGGAAAGAGCGGTATGGCGAAGCGGATGAACCCGTAGGTCCCGAGCTTCAGGAGGATGCCGGCCAGGATCACCGAGCCGGCAGTCGGGGCCTCCACGTGGGCGTCGGGCAGCCACGTGTGAAAGGGGAACATGGGGACCTTGATGGCAAAAGCCAGGGCAAAGGCAGCGAACATGAGGTACTGGGTCTTGGCAGGCAGGCCGGCCTGGTAGAGCGTGAGCAGGTCAAAGGTGTACTCGCCCGTTGCCTTCCCGTTGAGGAAGTACAGGGCGAGGATGGCCACCAACATCAAGACGCTCCCTGCCATCGTATAGAGGAAGAACTTGATGGCGGCGTAGATCCTCCGCGGTCCGCCCCAAACCCCGATGATGAGATACATGGGGATCAAGGTGACCTCCCAGAAGACATAGAAGAGGATGAGATCCAGGGAGACCAAGACGCCGATCATCCCCGTCTCCAGGATGAGAAAGGCAATCAGGTATTCCTTTACCATCCGCTCCACCGCCCGCCAGGAGCTGAGGATGCAGAGCACCGTCAGGAAGGTGGTCAGGAGGATCAAGAGCAGGCTGATCCCATCGACCCCTATGGCATATTGCACCCCCCACTCGGAGATCCAGGGCACCCGTTCCGTGAACTGCATCCCGGCCGCTCCCTCATCGAACCAGATGAAGAGCGGGAGCGAGATGACGAATTCCACGAGCGTGATGACCAAGGCGGCACGCTTGAGCGACTCCTCCTTGGCCCTGGGTAACAAGAGGAGCATGACAGCCCCTGCCAGGGGGAAAAAGGTAATTGCGGTCAAGATGGGAAAGCCCAGAGGGTTCATGAAAGCATCCTCACCTGATTAAGAATATGATGATGATCACGGCGCCCAGGATGATGCCGAGGGCGTAATTCTGTACGTAGCCTGTCTGGATCCTGCGCAGCACGCTCGCCAGCCAGAGCATCAAATCAGCCACCAGGTTCACGCTCCGGTCCACGACCCCGTCATCGAACCTCCGCCATAAGAAGGTGCCGAGCTTTTTGGTGCTGTTGACAAAACAGGCGTCGTAGATCTCATCCACGTAGTACTTGTTGAAGACGATGGTATAGATGGTCTTAAACCGCTCGCCCAATCGCTTGGGTACCTCGGTCTTCCAGATATAGAGATAAAAGGCGATGGAGATCCCGATAATGGCTATGGCCACGGAGACGCCCATGAGGAGGAGTTCCATGTTGACGCCGCTGCCCACCGCTGCACCTGCGCCGGCAAAGGCCGGCCTGACCAACGAAAAGGCGGTATGCCCTGTGCCTTCAGGCAGCCCCCCCAGCACCGGGGCGAGAAACTCATGGAAGAAGTTCCTCCCCCCGAGGATGTGGGGTATCCCCACATATCCGCCGATGACCGAGAGCAGGGCCAAGACCATGAGGGGAATGGTCATGATGGGAGGGGACTCATGGATGTGCTTCTGCACCTCCTCCGAGGCACGGCACCTGCCCAAAAAGGTGGTGAAGAACAGCCTAAACATATAGAAGGCGGTCAACCCTGCGGCCACGGCCCCGACGGCCCAGAGATAAACGTGGCCGTGGCTGCTGCTGAAGGCCTGCCAGAGTATCTCATCCTTGCTGAAGAACCCCGAGAAACCGGGGATACCCGCAATGGCCAGGGTCGCCATCAAGAAGGTCAAGAAGGTGATGGGGGTGCGCTTCCATATACCCCCCATCCGCCTCATGTCCAACTCGCCGCTCATGGCGTGCATCACGCTCCCTGCCCCCAGAAAGAGGAGCCCTTTGAAAAAGGCGTGGGTCATGAGGTGAAAGATCCCTGCGCTAAAAGCCCCCACCCCGACCGCCAGGAACATATACCCAAGCTGGCTGATGGTGGAGTAGGCCAGCACCCGCTTGATATCGAACTGCAGAAGCCCCATGCTGGCGGCATAGAGGGCCGTGGCTGCTCCGACAATGGCCACGACAGCCATGGAGATCGGGGCCATGCTGTACAGGAGATGGCAGCGGGCGATCATATAGACACCCGAGGTGACCATGGTGGCGGCGTGGATCAAGGAGCTGACCGGGGTGGGACCCTCCATGGCGTCGGGGAGCCATACATAGAGGGGGATCTGGGCCGACTTGCCTGCCGCCCCCACAAAGAGCATCAGTGTAATGATGGTCGCGGTCGCCGTATCGAGGAACGGGGCCTTGGCAAAGACCTCGTTGAACCCCAACGTCCCCAGATTGGCAAAGATCAAGAAGATGCCCAGCAAGAAGCCGAAATCCCCTACCCTGTTGACCACAAAGGCCTTCTTGCCGGCATTGGCAGGGGCATCCCGATCGAACCAAAAGCCGATAAGGAGATACGAGCAGAGCCCCACGCCCTCCCATCCGACGAACATAAGGAGGAAGTTGTTGGCCAAGACCAGGGTGAGCATCATGAAGACGAAGAGGTTGAGGTAGGCGAAGTACCGGGTGAAGCCGGGATCATCGTGCATGTATCCCACGGAATAGATGTGGATGAAAAAGCTCACCCCGCTCACCACGAGGGCCATGACGATGGAGAGGGGGTCGACCTTGTACCCGATCACCGTCTTGAAATCTCCCGAGACGATCCAGTCGAAGAGAACCTTATCGGGCACGGCAGCCCTGGCCTCAGGGGGGAGCTTGAGCAGGCTGAAAAAGATCAGGATGGAGAAGAGGAACGACAGCCCCAGGGCCAAGCACGCCACCGAGCCGACAATCCGCTTGTCGAGGTCCAGCCACTTCCCGATCAGGCCGTTAAAGAGAAACCCGATCGCAGGAAAGAGGGGTATCAACCACACCAATTCGATCATAGGATGCTTCCTTCCATCTCACCACTTCAAGAGGTTTATCTCATCCATCCTGATGGTCTTGCGTCCTCGAAAGAGGAGGACGAAGATGGCGAGCCCAATGGCCGCCTCAGCCGCCGCCACCGTCATCACGAAGAAGACCATGAGGACGCCGTCCAAGGAATTCAGATAGTGCGCGGCGGCTATAAAACTGAGGTTGACGGCGCTCAGCATCATCTCGATGCACATGAAGACGACGATGGCATTCCGTCTGATCAAGACCCCCACCGCGCCGATGGCGAAGATCAGGGCGCTGACGATAAAAAAGTATAGAGGCGTCACACTGGGCGGCATCGCTGCTAACGCTCCTTTTTGCTCAGGATCACGGCCCCGATGATCCCCACCAAGAGGATGATGGAGGCCAGCTCAAAGGGGAAGAGGAATTTTGTAAAGAGGAGGCCCGCAATGGTCTTGATATCACCGAGCTCGGCTATCCGCTCAGGCGTGAATTCGCCTTGTTCCCCCGGCAAGGCCCGGACAGCCACTCCAACGATGAGTTGCGCGAACAGAATAAAGACTAAAACCATGCCGAGCATCTTGGCAAGCGGGACCGGGATCTTGCGCCTCCGCTCCTCCTCCTCCACGCTCAGCAACATGATGACGAAGATGACCAACATCATGATGGCACCGGCATAGATCATCACCTGGATGATCGCGATAAACTGGGAGTTCAACAGCAGGTAAAGGACGGCGATGCAAAGAAAATTGAGGATCAAAAACATGGCCGAGTGGATGGGGTTGCGCCGGGTGATCACCATCACGGCGGCAAAGACCGCCGCGAGCGAGGTCAGGATGAAGACGATCCAGTAAAAGATGTTCCCCGTCATGGCCTATCCCCCTCCGGTGTGTTGGCCAAGAGTCTCCCCTTGTCGAGGACGAGGTCCTCACGCCGGTAATCGACAAACTCGTAGTTTCTGCCCAGCTTGATGGCATCGACCGGGCAGGCCTCAGCGCACATGCCGCAGTAGATGCACCTGACGGTGTTGATCTCATAGATCTCCGGATACCGCTCTCCATTATCCAGCTCCACCGCCACCAAGCGGATGCACTGGGAGGGACAGATGGCTACACAGAGCCCGCAGGCCACGCAGCGGGTATCGCCTCGCTCGTTGCGTTCGAAGTAGTGCACCCCCCTCCACCGGGGGGAGACCTCCCGCTTCCTCTCTGGATATTGAATGGTTATCGGGCGGGAGAAGAACATGGCAAGGGTCAGCCTCAATCCCTTCAACAGGGCAAAGACACTCGTAAAGAGCAGTCCGATTCCCCTTATCAGTGGCATAGCCATCGCGCTTACATCCCTCTTAAGACCATATATAACCCCGTGACCACTATATTGGCCAGGGTCAAGGGCAGCAGGAACTTCCACCCGAACCGCATGATCTGATCATAGCGCAGCCGTGGAAAGGTCCCCCGCTCCCAGATAAAGAAATAGACGAGGATGCCTGTCTTGGCCACAAACCAGATCCACGATAAAGAAGGCGGCAGGTTAAACGGCCCATCCCACCCGCCGAGAAACAGGGTCGTGGCGATGGCGCAGACCGCCACCAGATGGGCGTACTCCGCCATAAAGAAGAGGGCGAACTTCATGCTGCTGTACTCTATGTTGAAGCCGCAGGCCAGCTCCGCCTCCGCCTCGGGCATATCAAAGGGCGTCCGGTTGATCTCAGCGAGCGCACAGACGAGGTAAAAGATAAAGGCAAAGGGTTGATACAAGCAGTTCCAGTGCCACCCGGCCTGCTGTCGTACGATCTCAACCAGGTTGAGGGTACCCGAGATCATCAAGACCCCCATCACGGAGAGGGCCAGGGCCACTTCATAACTGATCATCTGGGCTGCCGCCCGCAAGGCGCCCATGAGGCCGTATTTGTTATAGCCGGACCAGCCACCCAGGACGATCCCATATTCCCCCAGGGAGGCGACGGCAAATACATAAAGCAGCCCGATATCGAGATCGGCGATGGTAAGGGCAACCCTCCTGCCGAAGAGCTCTATCTCATCCCCGAAGGGGATCACGGCAAAGAGCGAGATGGCCGCCGTGATGCTGATCATAGGGGCAATGACAAAAAGGGTTCGGTCCGCCCGAGCCGGAATCAGATCCTCTTTAAAGAAGGCCTTGATCCCATCGGCGATGGGCTGGAACAGGCCGAAGGGACCCACCCGATTGGGCCCGTACCGCACCTGGATGCGCCCCAGTATCTTCCGCTCGGCCAGCGTGAGATAGGCCACCACCAGCATCAGGACGGCGAAGACCGCCACCACCTTGACGATATGCTCTATGAGGAAATAGGCCAGCTCCATCCTCTCTCCTTACGCCTTTTCCACCCGGGCAGGTATGCTGCCGTACGCAGGTACGTGGGTTCGGGAATCGCAATTCGGGCCCACCAGGTGAGCCGCGTCCACATCGTAAAAGGAAAGAAAGAGGCAGAGGCAATCCTTCCTCATCTCCTCCGAACATTTTACCGCCGCCACTGCCTCACCCCAGGGGGTGACGATTCGTACGCCACCGCCGTCTGCGACGCCTATGCGCTTGGCCTCCTCGGCGCTCATCTCCAGAAAGCAACGGGAGACCTTAGCCAGCCCCTGGGCCCTCTTCTGCTGGCTAGCGCCGATGAGGTGGCTTTCGAAGATACCTTCTATGGAGAGGAAAAAGGGATATCCTTTTTCTCCTGGCGAAGGTTGCGCTTGGACGGCGCCGAAGGCCGCCTTCTGCAACACTGCACCCTTGCTGCCATCCCTGTGCTGGGAGGCGTGCGCATCAAAGATCATTCCTTTATATAATGGATTGATCTTTGTCATCTCTGCAAAGACCCTTGCCGGGGAGGCAGCAGACATCTCCTTGCCCATGAAAGAGGCCACATCCGATAAGATCTCCCCGGTCCACCGCAGGCCCTCGGGGGGCTCTAAGGCCCGGCGCAGCTGTTGCACCCTGCCCTCGCAGTTGGTGAAGGTGCCCACTGACTCCGCAAAGGAAAGCGCCGGAAGAAAGACATGTGCTTGCTCGGCTGTCTCCGAAAGGAACATATCCTGGACCACCAAAAACTCCAGGGCCTTGATCCCCTCCTCCGCCAGCGCCCTGGGGAGGGTAATAAGGGGGTTCTCCCCGATGACGAACAAAGCCTTGAGCCTTCCTTTGGCAGCTGCTTGAAACTGCTCCACAGCCGAAAGCCCCTTTTTGCTGCTCGGGCCATATCCGGGGAGAAGGGCAGGCGCAGCCCCCATCTCGACGGCCCCGACCATGTTGCTCTGGGGTCCCACAAAGTGAAACCCTCCCCCGTCGGTAAAGGCCCCACACAGCAGGGCCAGGTTGGCCAACGCCTTTATCTGATCCACCCCGTTCAACCCCTGACCCAGCGGCGGCGAACAGAGGAAGGCCGGCCGTTTCGCCTGCGCCAGGTAGTGAGCCGCCTCCTGGAGGAGATCAGCTGAAACGCCGATCTCCTTCGCCGCGGCAGCAGGGGTGAACCCCTTGGTTGCCTCTTTGAGTTCCTTGAATCCCTTGATCTTGTCCGCTTCCGGTCCCCAGGCCTCTTTATCTTTCAGGAGGAGGTGGATCATCCCCTGTGCCCAGATCGCCTCTGCGCCTGGGCGCAGGGCGAACCAGCAATCCGCCTCCTCGGCCAATCTGCCTTTGCGGGGGTGCAGCACGATGAGGCGCGCCCCCTGGCGCCACAGGGCCTCCCGGACGCGATTGGCGGCAATGATGTTGTTGTTGACATCCAGATCTCCCCCGGCGACCACGATGCAGTCGCTTTCGGCGATTGCCGCGAGGGTGTAGGGGAGATAATCCCTCCCTAGTACCTCTTGTATAGCCAAGCGGTACGGCTCCAAGCAGAGCTGGCCGGTGCTATCGATATTATGCGTCCCCACCACCTCCCGCATGAATCGCTGAAAGAGGTAGGCCTCCTCATTGGTTGCGCGCGGGGAGATCAATCCCCCAACGGCCTCAGGGCCGCTGCCCAGCACGACCTTGTTGATCATGGCCGCGATGTAGGAGAGGGCCTCATCCCAAGGAACCTCCTTCCAGGAGCCGCCCTTCTTGATCATGGGGGCCGTGATCCGCTGGGGGTGGTGGAGGAAGTCATACCCGAAGATCCCCCGCTGGCACAGGCTCCCCCTATTGGCCCCTACACCTGTTGGGGCCGTCACCCCGATGACCCGGTTCTCAAAGCAGTTGAGCTCCAGTTGGCATCCCAGGGAGCAGTAGGGACAGGTGGTGAGGACCTTCTGAGACTGCCAGGGGCGGGCCTTGACGCGGCTGACCCGCTCGGTCAGGGCTCCGACCGGGCAGACCTGCAGGCACTCCCCGCAGGAGATACAGGCATCGGGGTTCGTTACCCCCACCTGGGCCTCGTTGCCTGTACCGATGAGGTCTATGGCATGGGTGCGGACGATCTCATTATCGGCCCTGATGCAGCGCAGGCACATGACACACCGATCCCCCCAGTATCTGATGAGGGGTGTGGCGAACTCCCGCATCCCCTGGGTGCTCCTTGTTGCCTGATACTCCTGTTGATCGATGCCGAACGCAAAGACCAGATCCTGCAGCTCACACGCGCCGCCTGCGTCGCACTGGGGACAGTCCAGGGGGTGATAGGTCAGGATGAGCTTGAGGGCGTCGCGGCGGATGCGGTCCAACCTCTCCGTCTGGGTATGGACCACGATCCCTGCCTGCACCGGGGTGGTGCAGGCGGTCATGGGTCTCTCCGCCCCCTCGATCTCCACCACGCAGAGGCGGCACGAGCCGATGGGGAGCAGTTTGGGATGGTAGCAGAGGGTGGGGATATAGATCCCCTGCTCCCGCGCCGCCTCCAGGATGGTCTGGCCAGCCTGCGCCTGGATCCTTCTGCCATCAATGGTTATGGTAACCATCGCCTCGCTCATCCTATTTCCCTATCGCCAGGAGACCCACCCGATAGCACCTGAGGCACCGCGCAGCCTCGCGCATGGCGGCATCGGTGGGTAACCCCTTTTCAGCCTCATCAAACGTCCACTTCCGCGTATCCGGGGGCAGCATCTCCAGCTGCTCCCGCTTCATCCCAGCGATGATCCCGATATTCTCCTCGGAGTCGTAGACCCCGATCTGGGCCATCAGCCGCTCCAACCGTTCGTCATCGCTCGCCTCCACCTGCTTCCCCTGCAGGTAGAGGTCGATCATCTCCGCAGCCAGACGGGCATTGCCTGCCGCCCGTACCAGGACATCGGGGCCGGTCACGCAGTCCCCGGCTGAGAGGATCCCGGGTTGAGAGGTTTGGAAGGTCTCATCGTCCGCAGCCACCGTGGACCACTTGGTAGCCTTGATACCATCCTTTTCTTCTATAAAGGAGAGGTCCACCCGCTGTCCGATGGCCGGGATCAGGATATCGGTATCGACGACAAACTCCGAGCCTTTGATAGGCACCGGTCGGCGTCTGCCTGATTCATCCGGCTCCCCCAGCTCCATCCGGATGCACTCCACACCCTTCACCCGCCCCTTGTCCTCGATGATCTTGGTGGGGGCGCAGAGGTACTCGAACCGCACCTGCTCCTCCTCGGCGTCGTGGATCTCCACGGCATCGGCAGGCATCTCCTTGCGGGTACGCCGGTAGAGGAGGTTGACATCCTCCTTTCCGATCCTGAAAGACGAGCGCACGCAGTCGATGGCGACGTTTCCGCCCCCCACTACGGCAACCCGCCTCCCCTCGGGATAGGGGTCCTGCCCCTTGTTGATGCTGTAGAGGTACTGCACCCCGGGGATGAAACCCTTATATCCGGCGTCCTCTCCTTTGACCCCCATGGGCATGGAGCCCTGGGCCCCCACGCCGATGAAGATGGCTGCGTATTCCTTTTTTACATCGCCGAGGGTGATTGCCTTGCCCGCCTCGGTATTATATCTGATCTCGACCCCTAACAAGGCGACAAGATCCGCCTCTCGGCGTAAGACAGGGCGCGGGAGCCGATAGTCGGGGATGCCCACCGCAGCCATACCGCCTGGCTCGTCCCATTTTTCAAAGATGGTGACGGGATATCCCTTCAGGGCCAGGTAGTAGGCGCAGGAGAGCCCTGCTGGTCCCGCGCCGATGATCGCTACCTTTTCGTCTTTTTGTGCCTGAGGCGTCGGGATTAAAGGTTTCTTCTTCTTTTCCAGCTCATAATCGGCCACGAACCGCTTGAGGTGCCTGATGTCGAGGGCTTCCTCCACATTGAGCCGGCGGCAGTTGGACTCGCAGGGGCGCACGCAGACCCTCCCCAGCGTCCCTGCCAGGCAGGTCCGCTCCCTGATGACCCGCAGGGAATCGACGAAGTTGCCTTCGGCGATCCGCTCTATGTAGGTGGGGATGTCCAGGTGGGCCGGGCAGGCATTCATGCATGGGGCGGTGAGCTTTGTCAGGTACCTGCCGCGCGGGACCTTTCTCTTGTTCTTAATAGCACTTTCAAATTCACTGCGATAGTGTTGCAAGGCCGCCAGCAGCGGCACAGGCCCGGTCTGTCCGATCTGGCACTTGGAGCCCTCCATAATGGAGCGGCCGAGGGCCTCCATCTGATCCAGATCCTTCATCCTCCCCTTGCCCTCGGCGATGCGCTCGAGAATCTCGGCTATCACCTTGGTCCCGACCCGGCAGGGAAAACACTTGCCGCAGGCGATTGCCTGCACCGCTTCCATGTAGGCCCGGCACATGTCGACGACGCTGACCTTCTTTGCACGGATGGCAAAGCCGTTCCATCCCATAAAGGCCTGGATCGGGACGCCGGCCTTGAACTCGGCAGGCAGCTTCAATTGCACCGGCTGGGCCGCTTTCTTCCCGGCCTTACTCCGGTTATCGACTACCTCACCTTGCCAGGAGCTGAAGATTACGTCTTCCATCTTTACCTATCTATCTCCCCCAATACGATATCGATGCTCCCGATGACGGCCACCACATCGGCCACCAGAAGCCCCTTGATCATCTCCGGCAAGGCCGCCACGTTCACAAAGCTGGGTGTGTGGATCCTATACCGATAGGGCCTGTTGCTCCCATCGCTTACCAGATACCACCCGAGTTCCCCCTTGGGGTTCTCGATACTGCAGTAGACCTCTCCGGGCGGCGGCAATATCCCCTCGGACATGAGCTTGAAGTGGCGGATCAGGGCATGAATCTCCTTGCCCACCTCCTCCTTTGCCGGCGGCGTCACCCGCGGATCATCAATGCGGATTCGCCCCTTGGGGAGCCGCTGCAAGGCCTGCCGTACGATGCGGGCGGACTGCCTCATCTCCTCCAGCCGCACGAGGTATCGGTCGTAGACGTCGCCATTCTCCCCGATGGGGATCTCGAACGTGAACTCATCGTAGCCCGAATAGGGAAAGGCCTTGCGGATGTCCCATTTGACCCCAGACCCCCTGATGACCGGGCCAGTGAGGCCCCAATTGATGGCCTCCTCGGGGCTGATAACCCCCACGTCCTTGGTCCTCTTCAGCCAAATGATATTCTTGGTAAGGAGGGTCTCGTATTCGCGCATGCGGCGGGGGAATACATCGAGAAAGGCCTTGATCTTTGCCTCGACGCCGTCCGGTAGATCAGCAGCCAGGCCCCCGATGCGCAGAAAGCTGGGGGTCAGTCTGGCCCCGGTGATATCTTCCAGGATGTCGATGACCGTTTCCCGCTCCCGAAAGCAATAAAAAAGGACAGTCATGGCCCCCATGTCCAGGGCATGGGTGGCGAGCCACAACAGGTGGGCTGCGATGCGCTGCAGCTCAGCCATCATCACCCGGACGTACTGGGCACGTTTGGGGACCTCGATCCCCAAGAGCTTTTCAACGGCCAGGACATACGACAGGTTATTGGATATGCCCGCGGTGTAGTCCAGACGGTCGGTGAGGGTGATGGCCTGTGTATAGGTCATCTGCTCCGCCAGCTTTTCCACGCCCCGGTGCAGGTGCCCCACGTAGGGCACCGCATCGCGGATTACCTCGCCATCCAGCTTCAGGACCACCCGCAATACCCCGTGGGTAGCTGGGTGTTGGGGACCCATGTTCAGAATCATCTGCCGCTCACCGGCAACCTCCTCCGGCATCGTGGAAAAGGCATCAGGTGGTTCCGCCGACACCTCATAGCAATCGAAATCCTCGCCCTTAACGGGGAAGTCCTTGCGCAGAGGATGACCCTTGTATCCATCCCAGGTCAATAAGCGGCGTAGGTCATGGTGCCCCTGAAAGGTGAGACCGAACATATCGTAGGCCTCTCGCTCAAACCAGGCAGCCGCCTTCCAGACCGACTCCACTGTGGAGAGGGATTCCCTCTCACCCACCGCGGTCTTGAGACGCAACCTCGCGTTGCGCCCCATGGAGTAAAGGTGATAGACCAACTCAAATCGCTTCTCTCGACCAGGATAATCGACGCCGCAGATATCGGTGAGAAAGTCATACGAGAGGGCAGGCTCTTGAGCGAGGAAACGGCAGATGGGGAGAATCGCCTCCTTCTTGACCACCACGGTCTCCTCCCCCCGGAATGAAAGGATATCGAGAACAGCTTCAGGGAACTGTTCTTTCAACTTGCGAGGGGCGATTTCAACATTCGACATAAGATGTCGCTCCTACCGAATCTCCTCAACCCTGAGGGGGCGAACCTCATCCTTTCGGTCCAAGAGGCTCTCCGTGGAGATCTTCTCCTGCAGCTTGATCAGGGCCGTTAAGAGGGCCTCCGGTCTGGGGGGGCACCCCGGTACATAGACGTCGACGGGGATGATCTGGTCCACCCCCTGCACGACGTTGTAGGTCTGGAAGATCCCTCCTGAGCAGGCGCAGGCGCCATAGGCGATCACCCACTTGGGCTCGGGCATCTGCTCGTAGATCCTCTTGACCATGGGGGCCATCTTCTTGGTGACCGTCCCCGACACGATCATGAGGTCCGACTGCCTGGGGGAGGGCCGAAACACCTCAGCACCAAACCGCGCGATGTCGTAGGTTGCAGAACTAGTAACCATCATCTCCAGGGCGCAGCAGGCCAGGCCGAAGGTCACCGGCCAGATGGAGTTCTTGCGCGCCCAGTTGACCAGCTTGCTGAGGGAGGCCGTAACGATGTTATCACCAAGCTTGACCTCTATTCCCATTCCCCTACTCCTATATTTATTTCTATTCCCATTCTAGGGCTCCTTTTTTCCAAACATAGATGAAACCGATGAGAAGGATGAAGACAAAGATCATCATCTCCACAAAACCAAATACCCCGAGCTTACGGAAGACTATTGCCCAGGGGTAGAGGAAGACCACCTCCAAATCGAAGACGAGGAAGAGCATGGCGATGATGTAGTACTTGATGGGGACGGCTTGATGGGTGGGGCCGAGGGTGATCATCCCGCATTCATAGGGTGAGGCCTTGACCGGATTAACCCTTCGGGGCCCCAAGAGGTGTGAGACACCGACTGCAAAGATAGCAAAGAAAACGGCGAGTCCGATTAAAAACAAGACAGGCACGTATGTGTTGAGCATCAGTTCTCCCCTATGGTATAGGAATTTGAGGACGACGACGCCACGCCCAGGGCGTGTTCACAACGCCTGTTCTCATATCCTATCGATCCACAATTGTCAAGGGGGAATCGTAATTTTTGGTCGTAATTTTTGGTAATTTTGTAAAAGTAAACTACCCCGCCAAGGGCGGGACTTTAGGGGTCAATCGCGCCGACAGCGGGATTTTAGGACAAAGATCGCACTAAAGACGAGTTTGTTGCTCCCTGAATGGGATAATACTATACCCCGAACCCCTGGCTCAAAAGCTCAGAGGCTGTGAGATTTGGGCGGGTTGACGCCCCCTGCTCAGGAGTCGGGGTTGCCCCCCGAAATCATCGTCGGTAACAATACTTCCCTGATAATCCTCATCAGCGGCGCAATAGGCATCCACTGAATGCAACGTTAGCGGCATCCTTTTAGTAAAAAAGATCAGATAGAGCCATCCAATTCATCGGCTACTGGTTTGTTGCATGCCCTGCAGCGTTGCGCACCTCTGAAAAGCGGTTTGCCGCACGCAGAGCAATGATAGCGTTCACATTCTGCCCGGGCCCATTCTACGCTGCCCTTCTCATTACCAAGCTCGGTTACTTTAGCCCGCCATAGAGGAATCGTTCTTTTCATTACTCGTACGCCGGTGGCAAAGCCGAAATTCTCTATCATGCTGCATGGCCATTCCACACATTGATGGCATGAATAGTATCCTTTTGATTTTACGCAATTCCTTATCGCGCACTGCTTGCAAAAACCATAGAGCTTCTTCGGCGGATCGATCTGCATACACCCTAAACATGCCGTCTCTTCTGGTTTTGTTCCATAGAGGTTCCCCATGATAGCCCTAAATTTTTCATTTCCGTCCCTCGTTGCTATGTAAACCCCGCATGCACCACAATATAATCCGCATGGCGCCATTAAATCCTTGTTTTTAATTTCTTCTTCGGTCCACCCTTCCATAGGTATACCTCCTTAATTTATATAGTATACGTATCATGAATCACAAGGGTATTCTTCCCAATCTTGCCAAGCCCTGCAAGCTCCGCATAACCGTTCGGCAATGACGCAGCGTACTGGCCAGCCCGACTTGACGGGATGGTTATGTGCAGTACAATCTCTTTGGACTCCTCAATTGCCAAATTTAGGTTGGCGCTTTTCAATAAATGCCTTAAGACCTTCTTTTCCGTCTGAATGATCTGCACAGTCGGAGAGCCCCTCTCTTTCTAATTCCAAGTGTGACTCAAGGGAATGATTGAATGAATCGGTAATTAATTTTTTTGACCATCCGAAAGAATATGTCGATTTTTCTAAAAGTATGTTCAGCATTATTTTGGCTTCTTCCAATACCGTACCATCATCAACAACTTTGGTTGCCAATCCCCACTCTAATGCCTGTGCCGAAGGAATCGGATCATCAAAGGCCGCAATTTCCAAAGAACGGGAAAGTCCTATAATTCTCGGCAAGATGAATGTGCCACCACCATTAATGCACAATCCGTTTGACGTATAAGCCTGTCTTAACACTGCGGATTTTTCCATGATGCGGAAATCACAAGCTAAAGCCAATGAGAAACCAGCTCCCGCTGCTGTTCCGTTGATTGCAGCTACGACCGGCTTTTTCATTCGCCTGATTTCTACTATGGCCAAATGTAATTGAGAGGCGAGTGTGTGAAAGGATATCCCTGCTCTTTCAGAAAAATCAAGCGCCCATTTAAGATCTCCTCCGGCACAAAATGCTTTTCCCCTGCCAGTAATGAAGATACCTCTCACAGAACTATCTGTGGCCAATTGTGTGAGACATTGTGCAAATTCTGTAATCATTTCAAGATTGAAAGCATTATAAGCTGCAGGTCGATTTAAGGCTACTTCAACAATACTTTTATGATGCTTAACCGCAACTAATGTATTCATAGCACCTCCATAAGATTTTTTGATTTTATTTTCAGGCATATCTCACACGCATCGGAAAGATCGCTTTTAACTGCTTTCAAGATAATGTGTGCAAAATGATATAACTGGGTCAGCAAGAACTCGGGCGGAACCCACATAAATTGGTTTCGGCGGATTTGATATCTTGCCAAGGTCGATCCCATTAAAACTTGCGCAGGCGTTTTCAATGGCAACAATCCTGTCTGACTGATGTCGCACAGCCATTCCGGTTTCGGTTACGGCCTCATTAACTGCGTTGATATCGAAAGCCGGGCCGAGTTTAAGCTGAATATCCATAACCGTATTGTTTGATGCGAGCAAAGTAGCGAAGAGTGAACGGGAGTCCTTGCAATCCCATGTTATTTCTGCTCCTATGGCACTATTAAAATCATGATAAATCTTGAAAATTGCAATAGCTTCGACAGGGTCTATATATGCGGTTCTATTATTTTCTGGCGTGAATACCCAGATTTCAGAAAATGCCTCAACTTCAGTCGGAGTGTAATTCCAGTGCATTAGCCATACACAATACCCGCTGGAAAAATAGATTCCGGGGCATAAAAAACCCTTAAAAGGCAGGAAATCTTTCATGTGACCTCCAAAGATGATTACAAATATTTCTTAATTTTCTAATTTTCCAGAACCATAATAATTCTCGCCAGCGGGGCAATAAGTTTCTGTTTAACACAAAGTTTGGCGTATCTCCTTAGCAAAAAATCAGATAGTACCATCCAATTCCTCGGCCACCGGTGTTTTACAAGCCCTGCAATGCTGTGCACTTCTGTAAAGTGGCTTTCCACATGATGGACAATGATAGCGTTCACATTCCGCCCGTGCCCATTCAATGCTCCCCTTCTCATCGCCGTATTCTGCGACCTTGGCCCGCCATAGGGGAATGGCTCTTCCCATCACCCGTGACAACGACTTCCTGAGGGGAGCAGGAACAGCATTGATATATTCGCCGTGCAACATATCTGCGCAGGGCCATTTTTCACATTGGTGGCAGGAGTAAAACCCTTGTGACCTTGCGCAATTCCTGATCCCACAATTCCGGCAGAAGCCAAAAAGCTTCTTCGGTGGATCCTGTTGCATGCAGCCGTAACATTTTGTCTCTTCAGGTTTCGTCCCCCAGATGCTGCTTATAATAGTCCTGAATTTCTCACTGTCATCCCGCGTAGCTATGTAGAGCGCGCAGGCGCCGCAAAAGATCCCGCATGGTGCCCTTAACTCCTTATTCCTAATTTCTTTTTCAGTCCATCCTTCCATTGGTATACCTCCTTAAAGGAAGATAATAGCCGCCGAAGAGGACGGCCAGAGAAATTACCACATAGGCTGCTGACCTGCTGAAGGTCGTCTTCTCCATATCCTCCTGCGTCCAGACGCCGTTGTACGCAACCTGATATTAATAAAAATGATAAAGAAATAAACTTATAAGTCCAGATATACCGGCACCTACAATAAATATAAAGGAATGAACATTACGAAAGACATTTGATTTCCATTTTTTTGCAACTAAGTGAATTATCAAATGAAAAACTAAAAAAGCATTCCAAAGTACCCACAAAATGATATTATTAAAATTAATTACAGTCCATAAATAATAGAATAAAAAAAATGTCAGAGGTATATGAATGTAAAGATATATAAGATATTGCTTTTCCTCCTTAATTTTCCTCAAGAATTTAAACATCCTCCATTCTCCTCGATAGCAAGCATCAAGTTCGTGCATAAAAACAAACATAACATTAACTAAAGATAGTGTTATTATTAGCTCTTTCATGAGATAGACCTCCTCCTATAAAATAACGTTATATCTATCCCTAGATAATCCTGTCAAATTGCATCCACCCTGAAGCAGATTTCTGCGTTTCCGCTTCACTAACATTTTCTCAATCTCTCTATCTCCATGCACCGGCTGTGGAACAACAGGAGTGTGGAGCATCTTCTTTTGCCATGCTGTTCAGCCGAGGATGGAGAAAATAATATATTGTGCGTTCAATCTCCCCAAAAACATCCCGCAGCTCAGGAAACTGCAAGAACAGATGCATTCTCTCATAAAAATCAGCCTGTGCGTATTGTATCAATATTTCTTTGGCTCGCTCCATGTGCTTTCACCTCTTTTTTCCCTTTTTTACTTATCCGGGTTCTTGCGATCTTCTACCTTGATCTCCATAACAACACGCCCCCAGCCGCCGCATTGAATGCCGACATCGCCGCAGCCTACTCTCTTAAAACGCATTTCATTGGGATCAACGCCGGCATAGAAAAGTTCAGTTGCCATGGCAATCAAAATCTGCATGGCGCTCATCGTGCCGAAGCAGATCCTACTGGGGCAGAGCTTGGTTAAAAGATTCCCCGATCCATCAAAATAAAATTTATCGCCAGCTTTATGCCTGCTGTTGCAACCATGCGCCTCCACAACTTCGATGACCATCGTTTTATTCATCAGGGCAGGCGCCTTGGAAATGACATCCGCATTTCGCGGATTTTCTCTGAATTTCTTCATCTCCTCATCGGTGTAGCCTAAATGTTTTTGATAGAAATTCCATACATCTTCGTTAATTTTCATCTTATCTCCTCCTCTGATAGTTTATTTATCAAAGAAAAACCTATAATCACGAAAGCATTCACCGTCTGTGTACATCATACATCCTGTCACTTTGGGTTTCACTTCGTATTGTATGCCCAGGGTGTCGAGCCAGGTATCGATGCGCAGCATGATACCGCATTCATAGCCATCAATGGCTCCCAGCCCCTTTACCCCCTCGTAAGCAAAGCAGGACTTCCATTCACCATGCGTCATGTTCTTGGAAGGAAGGCTATAGGTATAGTCCATAAATTTGCCGGTAAGACTCCCCATGGTTATTTCAAAAAAACGCTTAAACTCATCCCAGGTATCAAGGTTCCCTGCGCCTACGGCTTTTTGGATGCGTTTGATCTCTATCGCTGCCATGTCCCTGATCGCCGCTTTGTTTATTCTGTTGGTCTGCTCGATGCCGCATTCCTTTAAACAGTTATAAAACCACATGGCATCGTGAGTCATCCAGTTCTTGACCAAAAGTTCCTTTAGCTCATCCTTTTCAACAGACTTCATATGACGACCTCCATTGGCTTTCAAAGTTTATTCAAGCGATTGATGGGAACTGAACCTATTTCCACAGGTCCTGTGTCATTTCTCCCAATAAAACAGGCTCAAAAGAATCAAAATGGATATCCTTCACCATCCGCATATTCTTCCACAGGATATCGTGTCCCTTGGTCCCTTTGGCTAGTTTTACGTGCTCTTGCCACATGGCGATCTCTTCTTCTGTTCCTTCCCGCCTTTTCCCCACCTTACCCATCAGCCTCACTGCCGGGGGGGGTTCGAATGTACCACTCACCAGCGATTTTTGCCAAAACTGCGGGTTGTTATTTACTACCAGTATGCATACCCGCGGATCGCGCTCGAGATTTCTTGACATATTGACTGGAAACTCATCAAAGTAAAAGCCCGTCTTGTCCTCGCGGAGGAACAGTGCCCCAATAGGCGTTACACGGGGAAAGCCATCCGCGTTCAACGTTGCCACTGCACAATGCAGAGAACTGCGGGATTGTTCAAATATCATTTGAATTATTTTCCAATGCTTGCCGATTTCTATAATGCACCTCCTCACTTCTTGAGATAAAACTACTGCAGCACCCGCTCCCGAGCGATAAGCGCCGCTCCTAATGCCCCGACTGTATCCGGCTGCTGGGGATGACGAATTATTTCATGAATACTATTTTTTTCTTCTTTTATCGACTAACATGTCCACCGTCTTACTTCCATATGATCTTCGGCTCATTGCGCAGCGGTATACGATGATATTTATATTTAGGATATCCCACCAACATGGTGCCGAAGGCTTTGTTCCCTACGGGGAAATCCAGAGCTTTGTTGAGGGGCGGCCAGTTCTCCACTGCCAGACTGAAGTAACCGGCCCAGCATGCCCCGAGCTTCAGCGCAGAGGCGGCGAGTTCAAGATACGTCAGAGCGATCGTGCAGGCATTCTGTATCATCTGATCTTGTACGGCCCCATGGACGATGATAATGTGCGGGGCATTTCGGCATACCCAGTCCGAGCCATCATCCCAGGCTTTCACGATCCGATCCATGTGAAGGCCTGCGACTGCTTCCGCATGTTCCCTGATAATGTACCTTATCCAATCAATTACCATGGCGGCATATTTATTTACGTTATTTCTATCATAAATGACCATCCATTCCACCGGCTGCGCATTGCTGCCGGATGGGGCATACCGTGCAATGTCGATGATCCTTGCAAGTGTTTTACGGTCTACCGATTTATCTTTATAAGTACGGATAGAACGTCTGCTCCGGAGAAACGCTTGGGCCTGCGCCGTGCTCGGAAGCATGCGCCCGTTAACCTTCGGAAGATTTTCCGCCTTCATGTCCCCAAAAGAAATCGCGCCGTGCGGGCATGTTGCCATACAATGACCGCATCGAATGCACAATTTCTCTGCGTCTTTAGTTTCTGTTGGGAGCCTGTTCGCATCAGGCGGATTAATAATTCCCAGCGGACACGCAGCAGCACAGATTCCATCCTTCCTGCATTTTGTTTCGTTTATGGTAATCCAACTCATCTTTTACTCTCTAATTGTGATCCCTCTCTGATGCACTGCCGATAACAGCGGTAGCCCTAACCTCCACCAGCAGCGCAGGCAATACGAACTCTTTAACGCCGATGGCCGTCCAGGCAGGGTAGTCTCTGGTAATAAATTCAGACTTCACCTTGGAAAAAACCGCCATGTCCTCCATCGAGGTGTGAAATGTCGTCAATTCGACAACATCGGCCAATAATGCTCCCGCGCCTTCAAGCACCCGCTCCAGGTTCTGGAAGACAAGCCGGGCCTGGGCTTCAATACCTTTCCCTGCTTGCAGCTTTTCGTCGATGCCCACCTGCCCGGAAACCCAGACCTACCGGCCTACTCTGACCGCCTGGGAAAACTGCATGTGCCTGTAAATTATTTCCGTGCCGCGTGGATTGATAAGGATTCTTTCTTGCATCGGATTCGAATTTTCCTTCGCTTCCATAATTACCTCCCGCATTATTAAATTTGTCTGTAAGCGGGGACGAGATCATCAATAGATTTACCCAGTCTGCGGATGGCGATATCACAAGTCTTCCTGCCAGGCTGTGCCTGGGAGCGCAGTACAACAAATTGACCGCCGATGGTTTCGAGCAAGGCTCTATCGAACTCCATCAACTGGTAGCAGGCGCGGACGTCCCCCGTGCCGCGCAGCGGACACCAGCCATGTGTCCTGGCATAGACCGTGTCGACATCCACACTCAGGATCTCCTGCATCCCTTTGAGCGGGAACATCCGCTTCCACTCGTTGCCGATTTCCTCCATTTCATTTTTTTTCTGCCCGCGTCTGGCCCTGAGCACGCGGCGGACATTGGCGCGCTGGAGTTTCCGAGATAGGCGGTCCCACCGCAGGCGTGCGGGTATACAGCTTATGACGAGGTTGATCTTAAAAAGAGCAAAATAAATCATCCTGTTGAGTTTCTTTAGCAACTTCCTCATGCTTCCTCCTTTCCGCGCAGAAACAGCAACCCAATAGGCGTTATATGCGGAAAACCGTCCGCGTTCACCGTTGCTACTGCACAATGCAGAGAACTGCGGGATTGTTCAAATACCTTTTGAATCGTTTTCCAATGTTTGCCGATTTCCATAATGCACCACCTCACTTCTTTAGATAAAACTACGGCAGCACCCGCTCCCGCGCGACAAGCGCCGCTCCTAATGCCCCGACTGTATCCGGCTGAAGCGGGACGGAAATCTCGGTGTCCAGAGCAGAGCTGAGCGCCCGTACTACGCCGTGGTTGTGCGCTACTCCGCCTGACATGGCGACCTTGAGTCCCGAAACATCTGGTGCGACTCGCTTGACCAGGGCGGCGATACGGGAGGCGATGGCCCGGTTCAGGCCGGCAACGATCTCGTTGACCTCGACACCGTCGGCGATCAGAGAAACCACCTCGCTTTCGGCAAAGACCGTGCACATGCTGCTCAGAATAAGGTTTTTCGCAGCGCCCTGGTCGAGTTCGCAGAGCTCCTCGATGTCCACCTGCAGTGCCCTGGCCATGGCTTCCAGGAATCGCCCGGTCCCGGCCGCGCATTTGTCGTTCATGGCAAATTCTAGAACCCTCCCTTCGCCGTCCAGCCGGATCGCCTTGCTGTCCTGGCCGC
>Ga0214474_1000369_pt1 | contig 22963 bp, 17 predicted proteins | sample RVTome_2_FD_187335 | JGI IMG/M metagenome (GOLD analysis project Ga0214474, IMG submission 187335) | Soil microbial communities from uranium-contaminated site in the Upper Colorado River Basin, Wyoming, United States - RVT95D214 HiSeq ...
GTCCCAGGGGCACCACTGAATTACTGTCAAAGGTAGAGGTAAAGAACATGAACAGCTTCAGAGCCGTTTACCGGGCTCTGGACTATGAAGCTAAACGCCAGCACGAGGTGCTGGAAAAGGGCGGCAAGCTGGTACAGGAGACGCGGGGCTGGGTGGAGGCAAAGGGAATAACCGTCAGCCAGCGGAGTAAGGAATATGCGCATGATTACCGCTACTTCCCTGAGCCTGATTTGCCACCGCTGGTCTTCAGCCGGGAATGGGTGGAGGAAATCAAGTCGCGCCTGCCCGAGCTGCCAGATGTCAGGCGGGACCGCTTCATTTCGCAGTACGGCCTGCCCATGTATGACGCCAACTTACTTATCGATTCAAAGGCGATGGCGAACTACTTCGAGGACTGCGTTAAGGTGATGACAGCATCTTCAAACGGAGCCGACCTGTCAAAGAAGGCAAAGGCTGTGAGCAACTGGCTGCTGGGTGATTTCAGCCGGATGCTAAACGCCACCAACACCAGCATCGAAGATACGAAGGTCAGCCCGAAGCACCTTGCGGACATGCTGGCACTGGCAGATAAAGGGATTCTAAGCGGGCCGGTAGCTAAAGCGGTCTTCGAAGAGATGTTCCTCAACGGCAAGACGGCGAGCGACATCGTAGCCGAGAAGGGGCTGAGCCAGATAAGCAGCTCGGAGGAAATAGAGAAAATAGTAGCCGAAGTCATAGCCGGCAACAGCCAGGCGGTCTCCGATTACGGGGCGGGGAAGGAGCAGGCACTGGCTTTCCTTATCGGACAGGTGATGAAGGCGACCAAGGGGCGGGCTAACCCCGGCGTGGCGAAAGAAATACTGTTACATAAACTCGGAGGGAAACAGAATGACTGACTATCTACTTATTGCCCAGATTGTGGTAGCTATAGCACTGATTGCGGTGCTTACGTTACAGGTAAAGGGTGGTGGGCTTGGAGGCATATTCGGACAGCCGGACAGCGTCTACAGGACGCGGCGCGGCGTGGAAAAAAGCCTGCTCCAGATTACCATCGCCTTGACTGTTTTACTTGTTGGCATCTGCATCTGGGTTGTGGTCATCAGCTAACAAGAGAGAGTTGTTTATCCCCCTCACTCTAACTCTCTCCCTCCAGGGGAGAGAGGATTAAGATGAGGGTGGGGATAGGTGAGATTCTTCGACAGGCTCAGAATGAGCGGGAAAAAGGGAAATGACGGGGCAAATAAATGAGAATTAGCAGGAAAATTTACTGGCTGCCTCTACTGGCGGTGGGACTGACGGCAGTCCTGTGGCCCTGTTCCATGCTGGCTCAAGCAGATAAGACAGATTTGACTTTGATGGTTGTCTCCGACGGCTACTACAACAGGATAACCGCCGGGCAGGAAAAAACCATATTCCTGGAGATCGGTAACAATGGCAATAAAGAGCTCACCAATATCCGACTGTCCGCTGATTCACCGAAAGGCTGGACTGTTGAGTTCAGCCCGGGGCTCATAGATAAGCTGGCTCCCGGTAATTTTCAAGTGGTTGATATCTTGCTCAGGCCGGCAGAGGATGCAGGCGAGGCAGAATATACCGTCGTCCTGATTGCCGATGCCAATGAAACACGCAGGGTGACCAGCGTCTATGTGAGAGTGGAATCGGCATCATTATTCTGGGTGTGGGTAGGGGCAGGGATAGCCGCTTTATTAATTGCCGGTTTTGTTCTCATATTTATGCGCTTCGGTCGGGAATAAACTTTCAGGCTAATTGAAAGCTATTCATCATATGAAGGGAGGAAATATGATTGAGAGAGTACACGAGCATATTATAAGTGAGCTTGGTGCCAATACTCGTACCGATACCATTTTTGTACTAACTGCGATTGTCCTGAACCTCATAAGCCTGGGTATTAATTCCGGGATTGCCTCTTCGGAACCAAGCGCGACAAACACGATTGTGATGTTTACCTTCGTCGCCCTCATAATAGTGATTAACTTTGTTGCCGAGATCGGACTGATTAGAGGCAGGCAGATGAGGAAGAAGCTGCTGACCGGGCTGCTGAAGATGTATAAAGACCAGGGCGTAGAAGGTTATTATGACCCATCGCTGTTGGGCGATTACAAGACCAGGTACAACCTTTTCATGCTCACCGTCCTATTTACGGGCTTGATAGCCATTGTCATACCTTTTGTTATAAGGTAGATGCTTCGCTTCTCTCAGAATGACAGGCGAGAAGGGGGAGGAATGACAAAGGGGAAGTTGAGAAAATGCCGATAAAGCTAACTACACTGGCTGAAAACACCGCAGGCATACCCGGACTGCTGGGCGAGTGGGGACTGTGTATACTTGTGGAAGTAGACAACTATAAAGTGCTGCTGGACACAGGACTGGACACATCTGCCGCCTATAACGCCGCCGTCATGGGCATAGACCTGTCTGCGGTTGACAGGATAGTACTGAGCCACGGACATCGCGACCATACCGGCGGCTTTCAACGTGTGCTGAACGCAGTTAGAAAGAAAATCGAGGTGATTGCCCACCCTGACATCTGGGCAGCCAAATACTCGCGCACTTTCAGTAAACGAGAGCAGTATGCCGGCATACTCTTTGCCAGAAAAGCGCTGGAGGGTTGGGGGGCTTCCTTCAGGCTCACCGCAGAGCCGGTCTGGATTACCGATAACATCGTCACCAGCGGCGAAATTACCATGAAAACCGAATACGAAAAAATCGACCCCGACCTCTTCGTGAAGGAAAACGGTGAGCTTCGCCCCGACCCGCTCAGGGACGACCAGGCGCTCATAATCAAAAGCCCGAACGGATTGATAGTCATTCTAGGCTGCGGGCACAGGGGCATGATAAACACCATACATCATGCCCGGAAGGTAACCGGCATGGAGCGCACACACATGGTCATCGGCGGGACTCACCTTATCCATGCTTCCAGAGAACAAATGGACCTTACCATCGCCGACCTGAAGAAGCTTGGCATCGAGAAGATAGCCGTTTCCCACTGTACCGGACTGCCGGCAGCCGCCAGGTTGTTCCAGGAGTTCGGCGATAGTTTCTCCTTCAACAACGCCGGCAGCGTTATAACTATTTAAAACTCCATTTCACCCTCACCTTAATCCTCTCCCGTCAAGGGAGAGGGAAGTAGAAGAGAACTCCCCCCATCAGAGAGGAGGAAAATGGATTCTCTCTCCAAAGAAGCGAGTCAATATTCCTTTATTCTCTCTCCCCTGGAGGGGGAGAGCTAGAGTGAGGGGGAACAAGACCAAAATGACAGATAAAAATGCAAAATTATTACGGGATTATATGCACCTTGTAATATTTGCTCGAGGAATTGAGCGGCTCGTTGCCATGGGCATAGGATAACTTTATGGTAGTATCACCCACTTTGAGAGCGTTAAAGGTAAACTGCTGCGAGCCGGTGGCGCCTGCCTGGGGTACACTATACGGCTTGTATTCACTGCCCTCCAGGCTGACGAAGTCGGGGTCATAATAGTCCAGCTCCCACTGGAAGCCTGTGGCCGGGCTGGCATCGAGGTTGATGGTAAACGGTTGCCCGGCTATTACCTGCTGCTGAATTTGAGGGGAAACCAATTCCGCCGGCGGCTGTCCTGTGGCAGGTGCCGTCACCACCACGTTGGTGAAAGCACTGACCTCTCCGGAGGCGCTAACTGCCGTGAGCGTGTATCTGGTCGTTCCAGAAGGTATCACGCCTTTGCGGTCCTGATGCTGCACTTCACCAACACCCTGGTCAATGCTCACCGAGGAGGCATCTGTAACATTCCAGACCAGAGTGGCGATGCCGCCGGGCATGACTGCATTAGGGGTGGATTCAAAATGGTTGATAACTGGCATATCCGCTGCCGGAGGCGAGGTGGAAACCGTTACCGAAGTATCGGCAACGGTGACACCTGACCGGTTGGCGGCTGTCAGCTCATAAACTGTGGTTTCATCAGGACTTACGGTGCGGCTGCCGGTGGCGGGTACCGTACCCAAGCCATGGTCGATAGTCACGGTATCGGCGCCGGTTACCTTCCAGTTAAGAGTGCAGGAATTTCCCTGGGATACATGCGCCGGATTAGCGTAGAAATGGTTTACCGTGGGACGGGCGGGCTGAGGAGCCGCGCAGGCAAAGACAACCAGTAGCAAAAACAAAGCTACCAATGCAAAAACTACCCTCATAATTACCTCCTATCTCCATAGTGTTAATTTTTTAAGGTAGCACAGGCGGGGTTAAAGTCCCGCCGATACATTTCCAATTATAGGGTGCGCTTCCATACTGTGCCTTTGGGCGTATCTTCGAGAGCTATGCCCAATTCGGCAAGGCGGTCACGTACCACATCAGCAAGCTGCCACTGCTTGGCCTGGCGCAGCTCCTTGCGAACATCAATGAAGAGTTGAATAAGAGCTTCGGCATCCTGAGGCTCATCACTTTTAATGGCATCAGATAATAACGACTCAATTTTAACCATAGAGTCGTTACCAGCCCCCGGCGCCTTCTTAAACTCAAGGCTAAGCTTGCCTACAAGTTCCACAAAAGGTTGAGCATCAAGCGGCGGCTTTGCCGGCTCCTGCAGAGTGAAGCCTAGTACTCCAGCCAGCTCCGTCAATGTACTCAGAGCGCTGGTTACATCGTAATTCTCTTCACGCCCCCTGTTAATCTCCCTGGCTAAGTCAAAAAGAACCGCCACTGCCTGTGCGGTGTTGAAGTCATCGTCCATGCTCTCGGTAAACCTGCCTTTGAACGGCTCGGTATCGAGTGGTGACTTGCCGCCAGCCTTTCCTCCGTCCCTGGTAACCTGTCGCAGCCTCTCCATGCCAACCTCGGCTGCTTTCAGCGTGTCTTCGCTATAGGTTAGCGGACTGCGGTAATGTGAGCCGAGTACAAACAGCCGGATGGCATCGGGGCTGTAGCGCTCCAGAGCCTGTTTTACCGTTATCAGGTTGCCCAGTGATTTGCTCATTTTATTCTCACCCATTTGCAGCAGCCCGTTATGCAGCCAGTGCCTGACAAAAGGCTCGACTCCGGTGAAGCTCTCGGACTGGGTTATCTCGTTCTCGTGGTGAGGGAAAATCAGGTCCTGCCCGCCGCCGTGGATGTCAAGGCTTTTACCCAGGTATTTCAATGCCATGGCACTGCACTCTATATGCCACCCGGGCCTACCCTGCCCCCAGGGACTTTGCCAGGAAGGCTCGCCCGGCTTGGCTGCCTTCCACAGGGCGAAGTCCAGCGGGTATTCCTTCTTGCCCTCTTCGGCAGAACCACGGGATATAATGTCATCCAGAGCCTGGTGAGACAGCTTGCCGTAGCCGGTAAAATTCTTCACCCGGAAGTAGACACTGCCTTCGGAATCATAAGCATAACCCTTGCTTGTCAAGCCCTGTATCACTTCGATTATCTTGGGTATTTCCTCAGTCGCCTTCGGGTAGACATGAGCTCGTTGTATGTTCAAAGCGTCCATGTCCCTGAAATACTCATCAATATATTTTTCAGCCAGGGCCGAAGACGAAATGCCCAACTGGTTGGCCCGGTTTATTATCTTGTCATCGATATCAGTAAAGTTCTGGACATGCTTTACCTTATACCCCTTGAACTCAAGATAGCGCCTGATGGCGTCGAATATCACGTAGCTCATGGCATGGCCGATATGGCAATCATCATAAACGGTAACTCCGCAGACATAAATATTTACCGTTTTACCTTTGGGACGGAAGTCCTCTTTCTGTCCCGACAGCGTATTAAATACTTTCATCTATTTTCTCCGAGGTGAACGTTTAGCAGCCGTCGTGGTTTCAGGCTGCTTATCCTTCAAAGCCTTTTCCAGCTTAGCGATCCTTTTTTCCAGCCTCTCAATCTTTTCCCAGACCGGGTCGGGCAATTTCTCCACGGTATCGGTATCAGGATTACGGATTTCAACTACTCGACCGGGCACACCGACAACAGTAGCATTTGCCGGCACTGAAGTTATGACCACAGAACCGGCGCCTACTTTTACATTGTCACCGATGGTGATAGCTCCGATAAGCTTCGCTCCGGCACCCACAACCACGTTGTTGCCCAGAGTAGGATGTCGCTTCTTTTTCAGCAGGCTCGTGCCGCCCAGAGTGACTCCCTGGTACAGGGCGACATTATCTTTTATCACTGACGTCTCACCGATAACCACACCCATGCCGTGGTCGATGAAAAAGCCCTCACCAATCTTAGCTCCGGGATGTATTTCGATGCCGGTAAAGAAACGGCCGAGGTGCGAAATCAGGCGAGGAAAAAAGGGGACACGCCAGTTCCATAGAGTATGAGCCAGGCGGTGACACTGCCGGGCATGGAAGCCGGGATAGGCAAAAAAGACCTCGAAAGCGTTCCTGGCTGCCGGGTCATGTTCGAAGACCGTCTGTATATCCCTTTTAACGCTACTGAAGAATCTCATAAATTTTTTCCTGCAAATAGAAATTACTTTGTCTCCTCCACCAGAGCTACGGCATAAGCGGCTATTCCCTCCACCCTGCCGATAAAACCCAGGCCTTCAGTTGTAGTTGCCTTGACCATTACCTGCCCCGAATCAATCCCCAGGGTGCTACCGATGCGGCTGCGCATATCATCGATGAAAGGTGCTATTTTAGGCTGCTCAGCGACAACGACGGCATCGATATTTCCAACCTTGAAGCTTTTCGCCTTGAGCAGCTTATTGGCCTCTTCCAGCAAAGCCAGACTGGATATATCCTTATACCGGGGGTCCTCAGGTGGAAAATGTTTGCCGATATCTCGAAGCCCTGCGGCGCCAAGCAGAGCGTCAATTATAGCATGGGTCAGAACGTCAGCATCACTATGGCCGGAGAGACCTTTATCAAACGAAATCTCCACTCCGCCCAGAATTAACTTGCAACCCGGCGTCAGTGGATGTACATCATACCCAATTCCAACTCGCATCAGTCTACTTCTTCCTGATTATAAGCTCAGCCAGAGCCAAATCTTCAGGGCTTGTGATCTTTATATTGTCATACGACCCCATATAAAGCTTTACCTTATAGCCCAATTGCTCAACCATGCCGGCATCGTCAGTAACATCACCTTTTATTTGCCCATGAGCTTTAGTTATTATATCAAAGCGGAAAACCTGAGGTGTCTGCACCGCCCATAATTCCTGGCGATTGAGCGTTCCCTTGACCGTCAGGTCGCTGCCGCCAAGCTTAACGGTGTCTTTAACCGGGACCGCTACCACTGCTGCGCCTGTTGGCTGAGCCGCCTTCAAACCATCACGAATCAAATCCAACGTCAGGAAGGGACGGGCTCCATCATGAATGACCACCCAGTCACAGCCCTTCAGCTTATTGAGCCCCTGTCTGACAGAGTCCTGCCTCCGGTCGCCACCGAGGCATACTTCCACCACCTTAGACCAGCCCCGTTCAGCGACCAATCTCCGTCCTAAATTCAGCTTACTCTCATTCAAAACGATTACTATCTGGTCGACCAGTTCGCAAGTCTGGCAGACATCCACCGACCAGGCCAGCAAAGGCTTTTCAGCCAGGGACATGAAGACTTTATCCATACCCATTCGCTGGCTGCTGCCGGCTCCAACAATGACGACTCCTGTTTTAGACATGCGGCTCTTCACCTGAATGTCCTGATTTCCTCGGGGGTCTGACAAGGCCCAGCCTGAGGGCTTCAGCTACAGTGCCTGCTGTCAGCAGCTCGATGCCTTTGACACCGGATGAAAGCCTGGCTGAGATTTCTGGAATCAGGCAACGCTTAAAGCCCAACCTGGACGCTTCGGCAATCCGCCTCTCCAGTTGAGGCACAGCTCTAAGCTCGCCGCTGAGACCCACCTCACCGAGGGCCACGAGTCCCTGGGCAACCTTGGCATCCCAGTGGCTTGATGCAATTGCCAGCGCCATGCCCAGGTCGGCAGCCGGCTCACCGATACGCATACCACCGATAACATTGGTTATTATATCCTGATTGGAGAGATTTACCCCGGCTCGTCGGCTAAGCACGGCAGCTATTAAAAGCAGCCGATTAAAATCGACGCCATTGGCAATGCGCCTCGGCGGACCGAAGCCGGTAAGGCTGGTTAGAGCCTGAATTTCCACCAGTAGAGGTCGACTTCCCTCGAAGGTGGGTACCACAGCCGAACCAACTGCTCCGTCTCGATGTGACACCAGAAAAGCTTCAGACGGGTTAGCCACCTCTATTAAACCTCCACCGCTCATCTCAAAAACGCCGACTTCATTGGTGGAACCGAAACGGTTCTTGGTGCTTCTCAATATACGGTAGCTGCTGAAGGTCTCACCCTCGAGATAAAGTACTACGTCAACTATGTGCTCTAACACCCTGGGTCCGGCAATAGCCCCGTCCTTGGTTACATGTCCGGTTATAAGAGCAGGAACTCCTGCCCTCTTCGCCCACCGCATAAGCCTCAAGGTGCACTCCCGTATTTGGCCAACACTGCCCGGCGTTCCGGTTAGCGCCTCTATGTAGACAGTCTGGATAGAATCGACAACCACCAGATTGGGCGACAACTCTCCCAACCGTCCCAGTACAGCTTCAAGATTAGTCTCGGGAAGAACATAAAGTCTGTCACCGCCCACACCAAGACGTTCCGACCTCAACTTAATCTGCTGGGCCGACTCCTCACCGGAAACGTATACTACCGTACCTCCACGCTCAGCCAGCGCTGAGGACGCCTGAAGCAACAGGGTAGACTTTCCGATACCCGGGTCACCGCCGACAAGGACCAGCGAACCCATGACCAGCCCGCCACCCAGAACCCGGTTAAACTCAGTAAAAGGAAAACTCAGACGGGGATACGCCTCGGTTTTCAGCTTGGAAAGCTCACTGGGGGCATTCTCCTCAGAATACAGCCATGTAGCTGTCTGGCTGGAGACGGTAACAACGGTTTCTACGAAGCTATTCCACTCCTGGCAACCAGGACAACGGCCTAACCACTTGGGGCTCTCTTTGCCGCACTGCTGACAAACAAAGACAGCTTTGGATTTAGGCTTATTCAAATTATCAACCCCTCAATCAATGCCAAAACCGCCGAGCAACAAATTTGAGTATTAAAAAGGGCGGGGGTTCATAATGCTCAGTCCCGCCCTAAGTAGAATCAGACTATAGAGAATCTGGAATCACGCGGTTCAATTCAGTTCTTGTGCTGCCCCCTCCGCTGATAAGGCTGCAGCGGCGGCTCGAATCACAATGTTCTCACCGTCATAGTCCACCTTCAAGGTATCGCCGGGGTTGAACTCACCACGGAGTAGAGCTTCAGAGAGCTTATCCTCAACCTCATTTTGAATCACACGGCGCAGAGGTCGTGCTCCAAAAGTCGGGTCGTAGCCCTTTTCACCCAGAAAATCACGGACAGCATCGGTGATTTCCAGTTTCAGATTCTTTTCGCCTACCGTCTTAGTCACCTGAGCGAGCATAAGGTCGACGATCTGGCGGATTTGCTCCTTACTCAGGGAATGGAAAACGACCACTTCATCGATACGATTTAGAAACTCAGGGAGAAAGGTCGTCTTTAACTCAGCAAGGACTTTCTCCTTCATCTTATCGTATTCAGTGTGGCGATTCTTTTCTTCATCGGTACGGGCGACAAAGCCGATGCCCATAACGCCTTTTATATGCTTGGCACCCACATTGCTGGTCATGACCACTATGCTGTTACGAAAATCAACCCTGCGCCCTTTAGCATCGGTCAGATGACCGTCATCAAAAATCTGGAGCAATATATTGAAGACATCGGGATGTGCCTTTTCAATTTCATCGAGCAATATCACGCAATATGGCTTTCGCCTCACCGCCTCGGTCAGTTGCCCTCCCTCGTCATAGCCCACATATCCGGGAGGAGCGCCAACCAGCCGAGCCACAGTGTGCCGCTCCATAAATTCAGACATATCGAGCCGTACCATGGCATCTTCGCTGCCAAACATGAACTCGGCTAAAGCCCTTACCAACTCAGTTTTACCCACACCAGTAGGACCAAGGAAAATAAAGCTTCCGATAGGATGGCGAGGTTCCTTTAAGCCGGCCCGGGCGCGCCTCACCGCCTTGGAGACAACGTTTATAGCCTCGTCCTGGCCAATAATGCGCTTGTGCAAAGCATCTTCCATCTGCAGCAGTCGGCTGGTTTCATCGGTGGTCATGCGAACTACGGGAACTCCGGTCCACATGCTGACTACCTCAGCGATATCTTCCTCGGTAACAACCGGCTTTTCCTGCTGCTGGTCCGCCTTCCACTTCTGTTCCATGGCAGTTATTTTCTCCACCAGCTGGACTTCACGGTCACGCAGCTCAGCAGCATATTCATACTCTTTAGAAGAAATTGACGTCTCTTTGTCTTTGCGCACAGCCTCCAGGGCACGCCTGGCTTCAGTCAAGCCGAAAGGCACACCGCCTCGCATAATACGAACACGAGATGAGGCTTCATCCATCAAATCAATAGCCTTGTCAGGCAAGAATCGGTCAGGTATATATTTAGCCGCTAAAGAACATGCAGCTTGCAAAGACTCATCGCTTATCTCCAACTTGTGATGCTCTTCATATCGTTCCTTAATGCCGCGCAATATCTCCAGAGTCTGCTCCACAGTGGGCTCAGCTACCGTTACCGGCTGAAAACGACGCTCCAGGGCAGAGTCTTTCTCAATGTACTTGCGATAATCGTCCAGCGTGGTAGCACCGATACACTGAAGCTCACCACGTGAAAGCGACGGCTTCAAGATATTGGAGGCATCAACAGCACCCTCAGCAGCGCCGGCACCGACAATAGTATGTAATTCATCAACAAAAATCACACAATTGCCAGCGCTTTTTATCTCGTCAATGACCTTTTTCAGTCTTTCCTCAAACTCGCCGCGATATTTCGTGCCAGCTACCAGCGAACCTATATCGAGGGTCAACAGTCGCTTACCTTGCAGCGTCTCTGGGACATCACCGGCAACAATTCGATGCGCCAGACCTTCAACAATTGCTGTTTTGCCAACACCCGGCTCACCTATAAGTGCCGGGTTATTTTTCGTGCGACGGCTGAGTATCTGGATAACTCGCTCAATCTCTTTGCTGCGGTTAACAATGGGATCAAGCTTTCCAGCTCGAGCTGCGTTGGTCAGATCAATTCCAAGCTGGTCTAAGACCGGTGTCCGGCCGGGTCCACGGGCAACAGCACGCGCTTGAGGTGCACTTTGGCTTAGAACACTGTTTATCTCAGTTTGAGCTTTATCGAAGGTGATACCGAAGCTCTCCAAAACACCAACCGCCGCGCCTTCGCGGTCACGCAGCAGACCCAACAGGAGATGCTCGGTGCCTATATAGCTATGGTTTAAGCGGCGGGCTTCGTCAACCGCAAGCTCAATCACTCTTTTTGCTCTGGGAGTAAGCCCCACTTCGCCGATTGCCGACCTCTCTCCCCGCCCCACCACAAACTCCACAGCAGCTCGTACCTTATTCGGAAGTACACCCATGTTAGCCAGGACTTTACTGGCTACACTATCTTCCTCAGCTATCAAGCCCAGCAATATGTGTTCAGTATCAATGTAATTATGCCCGAAACGTTGTGCTTCTTCCTGGGCACGGGTCAGGGCTCGACGAGCTCTCTCTGAAAATTTCTCAAATCTGCTGGCCATATGTGTCCTTGTCTATAAGCCTCTTTCTGTGAATTAACCGATACCGCTAATTAGAATTATAAGACGTTTGATTAGAAGTGTCAAAGCTTTGGGAAATTTCGGATACTATTTAGTGCAGAGCGAATGCCTGACTTCAAGGAATTTAGATAAACCCCCTGGCAGTGGCATATTTTCCCAAAGAGTTGCCCCCCCAGTATCGTCTGCGCTGAGGCGTTTCACTTCCGTGTTCGGGATGAGAACGGGTGGTTCCACCTCGCTCTAACCACCAGAGGATAAAATCTGGAGATAATATACAGCTAAAAATAGCTTTTGTCAAATAAGGCGCTATGGACTTGACGATAACATCCGCCGATGCTATTCTTAAGACTGAGTTCGACGTTTTAAGCGAGGTGCAAAATGTATTACAGGCGTGAATTACTCAAAGGCAACACTGACTCTTTGCTTCTCTGCTTGATCAACAATCAGCCAATGTATGGCTACCAAATCATAAAAGAAATAGAAAAAAGAAGTAATGGCTACTTTCAATTCAAGGAAGGCACTCTCTATCCGGCTCTCCACCGGCTGGAAAAAGCCGGACTAATTCAGGGTAGATGGCAGCGTCTGCCGAGCGGGCAAGAAAGGCGCTATTATTACATAACAACAAAAGGACAAAAAGCCCTGGTTGAAAGATTAGCTACCTGGCAAGATTTTTCTACTGCTGTGGCTTTAATCATGCAACCTGCAACTGGTTAACAAACATGCCAGCTAAATCGAGCTACACAGATAGCCTCAAAGACTGTCTAAGGCTTGAGCCCACAATCGAAAGCGATGTGGTGCGAGAGTTAAACACGCACCTTGAAGACAAAAGCCGCGAATTAATAGAGTCCGGACTCTCTGAAGAAGAAGCGTCCATTACCGCAGCAAACCTTTTGGGGTCTCCACGAGTTGTTGCCAGGCAAATGTATGAGGTATATAACCAGGGTAGCTGGCGTCAAGCTCTTTTCGCCGCTCTACCCCATCTTTTAATTGCCGCGCTCTTTGCCCTGCATTTCTGGAAAGACACCATCTGGCTGATTGGAATCATAATTGCAGTTGTCTGTGCTGTAATCTATGGCTGGTGTCATGGTAAGCCTGCCTGGCTATTCCCCTGGCTGGGTTATTGTCTGACTCCAGTTATAGCCATCGGCACCCTGTTGATATATTTGCCCGGCAGCTGGACCTGGTTCGCAGCCATTGCCTACATTCCATTAGCCCTGCTCGTCATAGTACCCATAACCAAGAAAACCATTAGAAAGGACTGGATATTCGCCTCATTAATGCTGCTTCCTATTCCTATAGTTTTAGGCTGGATGCTAGCACTAGAATTGGACGATACACTTATATGGTACAAGCAGCTTCAAGAGTTTGCTTCTCAGATTGCTTTGAGCTTTGCAGTACTGGCTCTAACCGTAGCCACTTTCATCCGTATCAGGCAGCGCTGGGCTAAAGTCGGAGCTCTATTAACCCTCGAAACATTGATACTGGTGATAGTGGCTTTGGGAGGCAATAGTGCCATTGGCTTCGGCGGTTGGCTGCTCCTTGTCCTGCTTTCCTTGATACTTGTTCTTGGGCCGGCACTGTTGGAGCGGAAAATAAAAACATCTGACCAGAAACCATTAAAGCTACACAATAAATCAGCTCGTTAACTCTTCTCGAGAATACGAGATGAGCTTCTTTCTATCTCCAGAATCCCCGCTTTGTTTGTCTGGCTTCGCTTTCCATGGCTTCTAAATATACCTGATATTTAACATCAGGCGGATAGGCTATAGCCCAGGCACAACCTCGGCTTACTATCTCGGCATTGACAAAGTTATCGTCAACATAAACGTAACGTAGCAATCTTCCATAGCTATCTTTATCAGAAATATCGCTTTCCAGTCTAATCTTTTTGCCAGCTACCAGGTCTTCATTTGCTTGCTTAGCTTCCAGGTAATAGAATTCACCGCTTTCGGGGGCGTCTATGCCAATATAACGCACATGATAACCACCCTCAATAACAATAGTATCGCCATCGATAACTTTGGTCACCAAAGCCATGTCAGACGGCTGTTGGCAAGCTGATGGCAGCAATAAGACAACTGAAAGTAAGAGAATAGCGAGTTTATCTCTAAAGCCCATCACAAAAAAGGTGAAAGTGTCCGGTAAATTTCACCACAAGCTTGCCTGAGATGATTGCCCCTTCTTATAAGCAACTCCCAGGTGTTCACAGGCAAGCCTTGTAGCCAACCTGCCGCGAGGCGTCCGCTCCAGAAATCCTAATTGAAGAAGATAAGGCTCGTAAACATCCATTATAGTATCTGCTTCCTCACTTATAGAAGCAGCGATGGTTTCCAGCCCGACCGGCCCGCCATCGAACTTTTCAATTATAGTACGTATAACCTTGTGGTCTATCTCATCCAGTCCGACGCTGTCTATCTCCAATTTGGCAAGTGCTTCACCGGCAACGGTTTCAGTAATTACTCCATCTGCCATTACCTGGGCATAATCGCGCACTCGTTTAAGCAATCTATTAGCTACCCGCGGTGTTCCCCGAGCTCGACAGGCAATCTGGCTGATGCCGGACTCATCTATATCTATTTTGAGAATGCTTGCTGAACGCTTTAAGATCGTCTTTATAGCCGGCTCGTCATAGAAATCGAGGCGGTAAACAGCGCCAAATCTATCCCTCAGAGGCGGACTCATCATGGCAAAACGGGTGGTAGCTCCAATTAAGGTGAAATGAGGCAGACTTAAGCGTAAACTTCTGGCACCAGGCCCCTTACCAAGAATGATGTCTATGGCAAAATCCTCCATCGCCGGATACAGTATCTCCTCTACCGGGCGACCAAGTCGGTGAATTTCGTCAATAAAGAAGCCATCATTCTTTTGGAGATTAGTCAGGATGGATGCCAGGTCACCGGGACGCTCTATCGCCGGCCCCGAGCTAATCCTAATATTGACGCCCATTTCAGCAGCGATGATGTAAGCTAATGTAGTTTTTCCTAATCCGGGAGGCCCGTAAAGAAGAACATGGTCCAACGGCTCTCCGCGTTTCTGAGCAGCAGTAATAGCTATTTCGAGATTACTTTTAACCTTTTCCTGCCCGATAAAATCGCTCAGACGTCTTGGACGGAGGTTAGTATCCAGAGAAACATCATCGACGCTGGGCTTGCCTGATACTATCCGTGTCTTTACTTCCTTATCTCTCATCGCTCAGGAAGCCAACCAAGGCTTATCTGAAATTATATCACATCGAGTATAAGCAAACTAAAGTCAATAGAGATGGTCCATCAATAAAAAAATCCTCGCTTGACGGCAAGGATTTTTTAAGTCTCGAAATTCTAATTTATTTCGACTCTTGCTCGGGCTCTATTTCAGACGATTGCTCGTCCTCCAACTCCTCTGAAACATCTGTTTGCAGGGTTTCCGATTCACCTTCCTCAACCTGTGGGCCTGCCGATTCGCCTTCCTCAAGCTCCGAGGTTGCCGGTTCACTTTCCTCAACCTGTGGGCCTGCCGATTCGCCCTCCCCAAGCTCCGGAGTTTCTGATTCAAGCCCCTCAACCTTAGGCAAAGTCTGAGATGGAATAAGCTTACCGATAATCACGTTCTCCTTAAGTCCAAGCAGTTTATCTGTTCTACACCAAATTGCTGCTTCGGTAAGTACTCTGGTAGTTTCCTGGAAAGACGCAGCGGCTAACCAACTAGCTGTATTTAGCGAAGATCGAGTAATCCCAAGGAGAACAGTTTGAGCAGTAGCTGGTTCCCCGCCTTCAGCCAAAACCTTAGCATTTATACTCTCGTACTCGAAACGGTCGATCAGGTCCCCAGAAAGAAGCTCGGTATCACCCGGGGATTCTACGCGGACTCGCCTGAGCATCTGGCGAATAATAATTTCAATATGCTTATCATTAATGTTTACACCTTGTGAGCGGTAGACCTTTTGCACCTCTTCAATCAAATACTGTTGCACCGCCTCCCTACCCATAATGCGCAGAATATCCTGTGGGTCAACAGAACCATCAATTAACTGGCCTCCAGCTTTCACTCTATCGCCCGTTCTAATGCGAATATGGCTCCCAGATGGAATTACATATTCTCGCTCTTCAATCTCTTCATACTTGATATAGAGATGTCCTTCCTCAATAACCACATTACCAGCAACTCTAGCTATCACCGGATGTTCTTCCACAACTGCCGGTTTCTTGCTTCGTGACTTTTTAGGGGAGTCCTTTAAAGCAGCGAGTTTTGTTCCGGCTTCAACCCAATCCCCATTGCTTACAACCACTTCTGCTCTTGACGGCAACGCATATTCATCCAGATATGATTCAGAACTGGTAACTCTTATCTTCCGCACATCTTGAGTCTCAATTACGTCTACAATGCCATCGATTTCAGAGAGAACGGCCAGCCCTTTTGGCACCCTGGCTTCAAACAATTCTTCTACCCTTGGCAAACCACTGGTAATATCGGCGCCAACTACACCTCCTGTATGGAAGGTGCGCAGCGTAAGCTGAGTGCCCGGTTCACCGATACTCTGGGCAGCAATGATGCCTACAGCCGTGCCATTTTCCACTAGCCCTATTCTTGCAAGATCTCGTCCATAACAGCTTTTGCATATACCACGGCGAGAATGACAGCTAAGTGTTGACCTCACATATACTTGGGTAATTCCAGAATCTGTAATTTGCTTTGCCTTTTCCTCGTCTATCTCTTCATTTTTACTGACAATAATCTCTCCAGTATTCGAGTCAATAATATCAGCTGCAGCTATGCGCCCAACCAACCGCTCGCCAAGCGGCGCTAATAATCCTCTCTCTGCTTTGTCGGATAACCAGCTACCCTCTTCGGTACCACAATCTTCCTCGAATATGATCAAGTCCTGGGCAACATCAATAAGACGGCGAGTAAGATAACCGGCATCTGAAGTCCTCAAAGCAGTGTCAGCTAAACCCTTGCGAGCCCCATGAGTGGATATAAAATACTCCATCACCGAGAGCCCTTCACGAAAGCTTGCCTTGATAGGGAATTCGATTATCCTTCCTGCTGGGTCGGTCATCAAACCCCGCATACCAGCCATTTGCCTGATCTGCGAAATATTTCCCTTCGCTCCTGAGTTCGCCATCATGTAGACGCTACCATAGCGATCCAGAGATTGCGAGATAGTTTCTGTGATTTTATCCGTAGTCTCCGTCCAGACCTGAATTGCACTGCTATAACGCTCATCCTCCGTTATCAGCCCTCGGTTAAACTGGCTCTCGATAACGGCTATTTGTTCATCACCTTCTTCAAGGAGCTTTGCCTTATCCCGAGGCACCTCAATATCTTTAGCAGCGATGGTGGTGCCCGATTTAGTAGCATACTCAAAGCCAATCCTTTTAAGATTGTCAAGCATAGCAACTGTGGGAGCGCTACCCAATGAACGATAACAGTCCAACACCAAGCGTTTCAAAGCTGCTTTATCCATTACCTGATTATAAAATCGAAATTCGGTAGGTAAGACTTCATTGAACAAAATCCGGCCAACACTGGTTTTCAATCTCTGCCCATCGCCGTCTTTGTCTCTTACCTCTATTTCAGCACCTAAGTTAACAACCCCTAGTTCATAAGCGAGTCCAGCTTCTTCAAAATCACCGAACACCATCCCTTCACCCATCGCCCCTGGTCTAGTATTGGTGAGATAATAACAACCCAGAACCATATCCAAAGTTGGTGTCATTACCGGCTCGCCACAACTTGGCAATAACATATTATGTATGCTAAGCATTCTTTCCCTGGCTTCTCTCACTGCTGCCTGAGAGAGAGGTACATGAACAGCCATTTGGTCACCATCGAAGTCTGCATTAAAAGCGGAACATACCAAAGGATGAATCTGGATAGCACTGCCATCAATAAGTACAGGCTCAAAAGCTTGAACACTTAAGCGATGTAATGTTGGAGCCCGGTTAAGCAATACTGGGCGTTCCTTGACCACTTCCGCTAAAATGTCCCACACCTCGGGTCTAGCTTTCTCCACCTGCCGTCGAGCACTCTTGATGTTATGAGCATATCCTTGCTCAATTAACCGACGCATAACAAAAGGCTTAAACAATTCCAGGGCCATGTGCTTGGGCAGACCGCATTGATGTAGCTCCAATTCAGGCCCAACAACAATGACTGAACGGCCACTATAATCTACTCGTTTGCCCAGAAGGTTTTGGCGGAAACGACCTTGCTTACCTCGAAGCATGTCAGACAACGATTTCAGCTTATGAGCTCCACTGGCTATCGGCATTCGCCCTTTTCGCCCGCCGTCTATAAGTGCATCAACAGCCTCTTGAAGCATGCGTTTCTCATTACGAATGATAATCTCTGGAGCCCCTAAATCGATAAGTCGCCTGAGGCGATTATTGCGATTAATCACACGGCGATAAAGATCATTAAGGTCGCTGGTGGCAAATCGACCTCCGTCCAACTGGACGATAGGTCGAAGCTCTGGGGGTAATACTGGCAACACAGTCAAAACCATCCACTCAGGCTTATTGGCACTACGCCAGAAGGCTTCGACTACCCGCAGTCGCTTGCTGGCCTTCTTGCGGCGCTGACCCGAGCTTGAGCGGACTTCTTCAACTAGCTTATGACGTAATTTGTCAAGGTCGATTTCTTTAAGAGCGTCCAGTATGGCTTCTGCTCCCATACCAACTTCAAAAAATTCACCGAGTTCCTGTTTAAGCTCTTGATATTGGCCTTCAGTAAGAAGGCTCAAAGCTTGCAGACTTTCCAACTCTGATATCTTGTCGTGTAGATCGCTTTCAAGTTCAACCCTTTTATCACCGAACTCGCGCCGTAGCTGATTTATCTTCTCGATATTTTTTTGGTCTGGAGCTGACTTAGCTTCCGATTCTATCTCCGCAACCTGATTCTCCAATAGCTGCTCTTGTTCGGCAATATGTTGAGATAGTCTTTCTTTGAGTTTTTTAACCCTCTCTTCACGCGCTGAGGCGTCAACCGAGATAACAACATATTGTACAAAGTAAAGGACTCTCTCCAGATTTCGGGGGGAAATATCAAGAAGAAGTGCCAGTCGACTGGGCACTCCTTTAGCGAACCAAATATGAGACACTGGGGCAGCCAATTCAATATGGCCCATACGCGTCCGTCGGACTCTGGAATGCTCCACGGTAACTCCACATCTATCACAGGTAACACCTCGATAGCGTATTTTCTTATATTTACCGCAATAACATTCGTAATTCTTAGTTGGACCGAAGATTCTTTCGCAGAAAAGTCCGTCTTTCTCCGGTTTTAGAGTTCTATAATTAATTGTTTCAGGCTCTGTTATCTCACCGTATGACCAGCTTTTAATTTGCTCTGGGGAAGCTAGCGAAATACGGATAGCATTGAAATTAACCTCGGTCATCTGTCTCCTTTAGCCCAAATTTCTGAGCTTATTCCCAATTTTCTTCCTATCTTCGAGGAAGGTTACCATCTCTTCTTCTTCATTAAGTAGCTCAATGGCTAGACCTAAGCTACGTAATTCCATAAACAAAACCTTAAAGGATTCAGGAACACCTGGTTGAAATATATCTTCACCTTTAACCAAAGATTCATAAGCCTTGGCTCGACCAGCTACATCATCTGACTTAATAGTGAGCAGTTCCTGAAGCATGTGACTTGCGCCATAGGCTTCCAATGCCCACACCTCCATCTCGCCAAACCGTTGCCCACCAAATTGAGCCTTCCCACCAAGGGGTTGCTGCGTAATTAGAGAATAAGGGCCAGTAGACCGAGCATGTACTTTATCCTCAACAAGGTGAATGAGTTTCATCATGTAAATGCTGCCTACAGTCACCGGTTGGTCAAACTGTTCTCCGGTTCGTCCATCAAAAAGAGTAACTTTGCCGAAGACAGGTGGTGACTGCTTTCGCTCAGCATAAACTTTCTCCACAATTCCCGCTACTTCCTCATCACTAAGTCCATAGACCTTAACACCCAATGTCTCAAGCCACAAGCGCAGACAAACTCTCTTCGCTTCACCTGGATATCGATCATCAAGTACTTTATCGGCATTATAACCGTTGTCAGCAAGCCAAGTTTTAGCCTGGCCAAGTTCAACAGTCTTAAAGTCACTACGACCCGCTTGATTAATTGCACCAGCCTGCTGGACTATCCATGCTCTGGCTAAACCATCCTCAATAGCAACATCATCAGCACCATCAAAAATCGGATTCAAAAATTTAAGCCCGAGTGTTTCAGCAGCCCATCCTAGATGGGTTTCCAGGATTTGTCCTATATTCATGCGTGACGGGACACCAATAGGATTGAGAATAATATCCACTGGCCTGCCATCAGGCAGAAAAGGCATATCTTCTTCGGGCAAGATGCAGGATATAACGCCTTTATTACCATGTCTGCCAGCCATCTTGTCTCCAACAGAGATTTTACGTTTCTGCGCAACCCAAACCCGTACTAGAGAATGAACACCTGCCGGCAAATCGCTATTCTCATGCCGGAAGAAAACTTTAACATCTATAACCTTCCCACATTCACCATGTGGCACTCTCAGCGAACTATCCTTAACCTCACGGGCCTTCTCACCAAAGATAGCCCTCAGCAACTTTTCCTCAGCAGTTAACTCAGTCTCACCTTTCGGACTGATCTTACCCACCAGAATAGAGCCTGGACCAACTTCAGCGCCTATGCGGATGATGCCGGACTCGGACAGATCGCGCAGGCTCTCCTCACCTACATTGGGTATATCTCTGGTAATTTCCTCTGTACCCAGCTTTGTCTCGCGGGCTTCTATCTCATACTTCTCAATATGGATAGAGGTAAACCTGTCATCCTTGACCATTCTATCACTGAGTATAATAGCGTCTTCAAAATTATAGCCTCGCCAACTCATAAAGGCGCAGATAATATTTTGTCCTAAGGCAAGTTCACCATGGTCTGTCGCTGAACCATCAGCTATAACCTGCCCTTTTTTGACTTTATCACCTCTAGACACTACAGGGCGCTGATTTACACATGTTCCTTGATTAGTTCGAACGAATTTTATCAGCGGGTAGACATGTTCATTCTCATTTTCGCCGACAATAGTGACTTGACTATTGTCAACTGAGACGACCTCACCATTCTTCCTGGCAAAAATAACTTGTCCACTATACTTGGCCACCTCTTTCTCCATCCCTGTAGCTATCAAAGGAGCTTCCGGACGAAGCAAAGGCACAGCTTGACGCTGCATATTTGACCCCATTAGAGCCCTGTTAGCATCATCATGTTCAAGGAAAGGTATCAGACAGGTAGTGACACTGAAAACCTGTTTCGGTGATACATCCATAAAATCTATTTTATCTGGGGATTCCTTAAGATATTTGCCACCTCTTATGACCCCGATTTTATCCTCAACAAATTCCTTTTTTTGGTTAAGAAGAGCATTAGCTTGAGCAATCGTATAACGCTCTTCCTCGTCGGCGGTTAAGTATTCAATCTGATCAGAGGCAAAAGGAACAATCTTTATATTGCGATGAGATAAAGAGGCCATTTTTTTAGCAATCTCTTTAGTAACTAAGCTCCTTTTAGCAGCAATGACTTTCCCACTGGAGTCAGTTATGTCCTCCAGAAACGTTCTGTCTATCAGGTTTTCCACCTTATTAGGCACCTCGTGTATGACTTTGCGATAGGGTGTCTGTATAAAACCATAGTCATTAACTGAGGCATAAGTAGCCAAGGAGCCAATGAGACCGATATTTGGCCCTTCCGGCGTCTCAATAGGACAGATTTTTCCATAATGAGAGTGATGTACATCTCGAACATCAAATCCAGCGCGCTCGCGGGAAAGCCCACCCGGCCCCATTGCGGAAAGACGACGTTTATGAGTCAGTTCAGCCAAGGGGTTGGTTTGATCCATGAATTGTGAGAGCTGAGAACCACCAAAAAACTCCCTCATAGCAGCAACTATGGGACGGTTGTTAATCAAAGTGGAGGGGATAGCAGCTTCCGGGCCAACTATACTCATGCGTTCCTTAATCGTCCGTTCCAAACGTAGCAAGCCAATGCGAAATTGATTTTGTATAAGGTGCCCTGCCGTCCGCACACGTCGATTACGCAGGTGATCGATATCGTCCGGTTCTTCAATTCCATTGTTAACTCTGATGATGCGCCGCACTATTTCTATAAAATCTTCCTTGGTTAAACAACGGCGATGCTCATCAACATTAACTTCCAATCTATTGTTAAGTTTATATCGCCCAACTCTTCCCAGGTCATAACGTCTAGGATTGAAGAAAAGATTGTTTAGTAAACTCTGAGCATTCTCAACAGTAGGTGGTTCACCAGGACGTAATCGTTTATAAATATCTACCAGGGCTTCTTCCCTAGTCTTGATAGAAGGCTCTCTCTCTATTGTAGACTGTATAAAACTATGCTCTGAAGATGTTTCCACATCCTGGAAAAGCCGCAGCAGTTCGCTATCATCGTCGTAGCCTATAGCACGTAGCAAAATTACCACGGGAATCTTCCTCTTACCATCCACTTTTACAAAAATTATATCCCTGTTAGAAGTTTCAAACTCCAGCCATGCGCCATGCTCTGGAATCAACTTGGCAGAGCATAGCTCGCGCCCGCTAGCCGGGTCTTCTTGCAATCTAAAATAAATACCCGGCGAACGAAGCAGTTGATTAACTACTACTCTTTCCGCACCACTGATTATAAAGGTGCCTTTATCGGTCATAAGAGGAAAGTCACCAAAGAATATTTCCTGCTCTTTAATCTCTCCGGTCTCTTTAACTAATAATTTGGCCCTAACATAAAGCGGAGCTGTATATGCCATATCACGCTGACGACATTGGTCTACTGAGAATGGAGGTTGACGAAACTCGTAACCAGTGAAGTGTAACTCTAGCCGTGTACCAGTAAAATCATAAATAGGCGACACTTCTTGGAGAAGCTCCTTTAACCCCTCTTCTTGAAACCAGCGAAAGGAATCAAGCTGAACCTTGATAAGATTAGGGATTTCCAACACTTCAGGTAATTTGGCGAATGATTTTCTCTGCGTTAAGGCAATGTTTCGTTTTTCAGGCACTAATGAAATAGACATAACTCTCCCATCAGAAATTAAGACACATATCTCAAAAGCGGTACGTTAACCAAGAGTCAAATTGTAATTAGGTATTGTACTGGGGGGAAAAATTAATAAGAAACCAACAAGGCATTTCAATGCAGTAAACAAGAAGTATAACACTAAATTTGTCCATTGTCAAGAGCCCTGAAGCCCTTTTCTCACAATTTTCCAATTTTTGTGCGAGGGCCCAACAGACTAAAGAAAAAGGTTCCCTTCGTATGTTACTAATACGAAAAAGACTACACTTCAGAATAGCTTTAACTG
>Ga0214474_1000370_pt1 | contig 22957 bp, 39 predicted proteins | sample RVTome_2_FD_187335 | JGI IMG/M metagenome (GOLD analysis project Ga0214474, IMG submission 187335) | Soil microbial communities from uranium-contaminated site in the Upper Colorado River Basin, Wyoming, United States - RVT95D214 HiSeq ...
CTTCCTTTTTTGCAGTTTTTTTCTTCTCTGCCTGATTACTTCTCGCTTGTCTTATTTTCTTCGATGCTTGCTTAAGTTTGGCGGGCGGTACTTCTTTCCTCTTTGGTTTTTTAGCCTCCACTCTAGGAGCTTTATCTTCTAATTTCCGTCTGGCAGCCGCTTCGGAAACCTTTTCCACAAATTCTATAACTGCCATTTCGGCTCTGTCGCCAGATCTGGGCAAAAGTCTAATTATTCTTAGATACCCACCGGGTCTGTCTTTAAATGTTGGCCCAACCAGCTCGAATAGCTTTTTGACTACCGCTTCCCTACCTAATCTGCCCAGAAGATAGCGGCGGTTTACCAATGAGTCGTCTTTCGCTTTGGTCACTAATTTTTCAACAAACGGTTTTACCGCCTTCGCTTTCGCGATGGTTGTCACAATTCTTTCGTGCAAAACAAGGTTGGTTGCCAGATTTTTTAGTAGGGCACGCCGGGCATTTGTATTACGAGAAAGTTTACTGTGCGCTACTTTATGCCTCATAAGCTAAATAAGATCTTTTTCCTTAAGTTTCTCTTCAATATCACTGATGGACTTTGCCCCCATGTTTTTTAACTTCACCAAATCTTCTTTTGGCGTTTCGAGCAGCTTGGCAACAGTATCTATACCCGTATTCCGGAGAGCATTGGTAATCCTAGTAGATAGTTCAAGTTCTTCAACTAAAGCGTTTTTGTCAATCTTGGGCAGCCTTTTTGGCTCGCTTGTTTTTGCCGGCTGTTTCCTTTGCTCAACCAATAGTCTGAAGTGATCTTCGAGTATTTTCGCTGCTTGTTTAACCGCCTCTGCTGGTGTCAAAGTACTATCGGTAGTGATGAAAAGGGTGAGTTTGTCGAAATTAGTCACCTGCCCTACACGGGTAGGCTCAACTTTATAGTTAACTCTCAACACCGGCGAAAAATTGGCATCAAGTGGAACCGTACCGATGCCCAACGATCGTCTTGACTCTACTGGTAAAAACCCAACACCGTTTTCTGCAGTTAGGTCCATGCTAAGCTTAGTTTTACCATCAGTTAGCGATGCGATATGAAGATCCGGATTGACTATTTCTACACCAGCGCCGCTTTTTATATCCTTTGCTTTAACCTCACCAGGGCCTTTTGCTTCAATCTCAAGTTTTACAGCTTTGTCTCCTTCTATCTTTAGGCGAACGCGTTTTAGATTTAATAGTACTTCTACCACATCCTCTTTGACACCTTTAATCGTGCTATATTCGTGTTTGACGCCGTTTATCTTCACTTGCGTAATAGCCGCTCCAGGCAGTGACGCTAGTAACACCCGCCGAAGAGCGTTACCCAAAGTTAGACCATACCCTTGGGGAAGGGGCTCTACAACAATACTCCCCTCACGTACGTTACCAGATTGACTCACTTTTATTAAATCCAACATAATACCTCCATTAAGAATAATAATTCTAACGAGAATAGTACTCGATAATCAACTGCTCATTTGCAATGTTAGCTACATCCTCCGCCTGGGGCATTCTTACCACTTTTCCTACCAGTCCTTGCCTCTTGATCCATGGGGGCAGAGTCTCTCCTCTTAAGTCAAGTGCTTCGGAAACACTCGGCAATTTTTGAGCCTTAGCCGCCAAAGTAATCACATCGCCGACTCTTACGTTAAAAGACGGCACGTTAACTTTTTTCTCATTCACCCGAACGTGACCGTGGGTAACAAGCTGTCTAGCAGCCGCGCGCGATGGGGCAAAACCAAGATGATAGACAACGTTATCTAGCCTTGTTTCAAGGGTTCGTAGAAGAGCGGTTCCAGTGTTTCCTTTTTCCTTTGAGGCCTCCTTGAAATAACGCCTAAATTGCCGTTCCAGTATTCCATACATTCGTTTGACCTTCTGCTTCTCACGAAGTTGTAGGCCAAAATCTGATCGTTTCCTTCTTAAGGACTTTTGCCCGTGCTGACCTGGTGGAACGGCTCCTTTTTTATCAATCGGGTGCTTACCCGATCCACTTCTTCTCCCTTTGAGAAAAAGGTTGGCTCCTTCACGGCGGTCTAATTTAAATTTTGGCCCGATATACCTACCCATAAGTTAAATTTCCAAATTCCAAACTCCAAATCCCAAACCGTTATTTAACCTCTGACGAAAAATGTTTGACATTTGAGGTTTAACATTTGACATTTTTTCCTATACTCGCCTCTTCTTTCTAGGACGTGGGCCATTATGCGGTATTGGTGTAACGTCTGCAATTACTTTTATATTTAAACCACTTCCCCGTAAAGCTCTAATTGCCGCCTCTCTACCAGATCCTGGTCCTTTTATATACACTTCAACATTACTTACACCTGCTGCAGTTGCTTTTTTAACTGCGGTCTCTACCGCCGTAGTAGCAGCGTATGGGGTTGATTTACGCGCTCCTTTAAACCCCATCGCGCCACTGCTAGACCAAGCAACTGTATCCCCTTTTGCATCGGTAATTGTTATCAGCGTGTTGTTAAATGTAGCGCTGATATAAATCTTGCCAACCGATAAATCTTTTGTTGCTTGTTTTTTTGCTTTTGCCATAGGTTTTAACTACCCTTCTGTTCACCCTGGGGCTTTTGTGCTAGTTGGCCTCTCATTGCTTTCTTTATGGCACCAACGGTCTGTCTCTTTCCCCTCTTACTGCGAGCATTGCTCCTGGTTCGTTGCCCCCGAACAGGCAACCCCCTCTTGTGTCTAACGCCTCGATAAGAGCCGATTTCTTCAAGTCTTCTAATATTTTGGGCTACTACTCTACGTAAATCTCCCTCCACCGGATAGGTCTCAACCGCCTTTTGTAATCTTGATACTTCTTCTTCTGTTAAACTTTTGACTCTTTTATCAATCGGTATTTTCGCGATTTCAACAATTTTTTTAGCCAAAGCAGGTCCTACACCATATATTGTAGTGAGAGCAAATTGTATTTTTCGTTCGTTTGGTAAATCTACACCAACAATCCTAGCCATATAATTTAGTCAAAAGCTATCAAGCTGTCAAGCCACCGGGCTTTTCATTCTTGATAGCTCGATTTTTCGATAGCTAAACTACTAACCCTGACGTTGCTTGTGCCGCGGGTTTTCGCATATAACATATAGACGCCTATGACGTCTAACTATCTGGCACTTCGCGCACCTTTTCTTAATCGAAGCCTGAACTTTCATAAAGTTCTCCTACTAACCTTTTTCTCGGTAAACAATTCTGCCTTTGGTCAGATCGTACGGTGTAACCTGAACCCTTACTTTGTCCCCAGGCAAGATTTTTATATAATGCATCCTCATTTTTCCCGAAAGATGGCAAAGTAGGATTTTGCCATTCAGCTGGGGTAGTTTCGCTTCTACAACTTCAACCCGAAACAAAGTATTTGTTAATCTTTCTGTAACTTTGCCAAAAACCTCAAAACCTTCTTTTTCCATAAAAGTATTTTTACATCGTGCGCGGCAGGTTATTATAGTTCGCTTTACGCAATACAAAAAGCAGGATATAAAAAACAATACGCCCGCCTGGTAACACCTATGGGCCGTGAGATTGGCGGGCAGGCAATTTTTGCGCCCAAAGATTTTAACATTAAGCCACCCACTGCGTCAACACTAACGGACCTTTTTTCGTCGCTGCTAGCGTCCGCTCGAATAGGCCAGAATATGAACCATCTTTAGTCGAAATTGTCCATCCGTCAGGTAGAAGTTGAATAGAAGGTGGACCTTGGTTGTAAATAACTTCTATAGCTAAAACCACTCCCTCCTTGATCTCTTCGCCGGCTCCTTTTTTCCCAACGCCAGGAACCAAAGGATCTTCATGGAGTTCGCGGCCAACCCCATGTCCAACCAGCTCACGGACGACTGAATAACCAGCACCCTCCACCACTGTTTGTATTGCGTCGCTAACATCTCCGATCCGTCCACCGACTTTTACCTGTTTTATTGCCCCCTTAAGTGCCAGATTTCCTACTTTTAAAAATTTTTCCCTTTCTTCGCTGACCTGCCCTACAGGGAAAGTTTGAGCCATGTCCGAATGGAAACCTTTGTAGTAAGCTCCCAAATCCACCCCCAAGATATCGCCGTTACGCAAAACATAATCTCCCGGAATCCCATGCACTACCAGTTCGTTTGGTGTAGTACAAATACTGTGTTTATAACCATCTACTGTTTTAAAAGAACTTTCCGCACCTAACTGCCTAATTTTATTCTCTGCAATTTTGTCTAGATCGCTACTTTTTACTCCCGGGCGAATATTTCCAGCAACTTCTCTCATCGCTGCCGCTGCTATTTGGCCAGCTTTATGTATTAACTTTATCTCTTCCTTCGTCTTTAAGTATATCATCGATTGATCCCCTAACTACCTCTACCGGTGGCGAATTGTCTATTTCGACAATCTCTACTCCTCTATTTTTATAAAACTCATATATTGGTTTTGTCTGTTCTTTGAACAAATCCAATCGTTTTTTTATCGCCCCTGGTGTATCGTCGCAGCGCCCCCTCTGCTTCAAACGTGCTATTGCCACATCCTCAGGTAAAGTAATATGAGTTATAAGATCGATCGGTATCGGCAGAGACTGAGCCTGGTCTAGATTTCTAGGATAACCATCGAGCACCACTCCCTTGGAAATATCAAATTTTCCCAAGTATTCATTAAAAGCTGGAATCGAAATTCCATTTGGTATTATTACCCCCTGCCCCATCAACTGCCGAATTTTCTCTCCTCTTTCTGAATCCTCCTTTTCTAGCTCTCGAAAAAGATCTCCTGTGTATATATAAGGTATTCCAAGTTTGTCGGTTATATATTTTGCGTGAGTGCTTTTTCCAGAACCGGCAGCTCCAAAGACTAAGATATTCATTTTAAAGCTTTACCTTAAGAAACCTTCGTAACTTCTCATCACCAATTGGCTCTCTAGCTGCTTTGCGGTTTCTAGTACTACTGAGACAACAATTAGCAAACCAGTACCACCAATAGCTAGAGTACTAACATTAGTAACATCCGTAATAATAAACGGAAGGATCGCAATGGAGCCTAAAAATATTCCCCCCACCAATGTAATTCTGTTGATAATATAAGCTAGGTAATCACTCGTAGCTCGTCCCGGCCGGATTCCTGGAACAAAACCTCCATATTTACGCAGATCATCGGCAATTTTATTTGGTTGGAAAGTAACTCCGGTGTAGAAATAGGTAAACAGTACAACCAAAACAAAATAGAAGGCGCTATAAAAGGTGGTGTTGTTGAATAGATCACGAATTGTGGTAGCGGCGTTTGCAATCATCGGGTTGGCAGCGGTGGCAAAAAAAGTTGATAACATACCAGGGAGGAGAATTATTGAAACGGCAAAAATAATCGGTATAACACCAGCTTGGTTTATACGAATTGGTAGATGGCTACTACCACCCCCGTAACTGCGTCCACCTCTTACCCGACGGGCATACTGCACCGTAACCCTACGGTGTGCTTCGTTGATAACTGCTACTGCTGAAATTACGACTAGGGCAAGGGCAAGAATCAAAACGATATTAAAAGCGTTTTGCGCGTTGAAAATAGTAGCTGTCTGTCCCAAATTGACCGGAAGTCGAGCTAAAATTCCGGCAAATATTAAAATCGAAATTCCATTCCCTACTCCGTTTGTGGTAATAAGCTCACCCAACCACATCAAAAGCATCGTCCCGCTAGTCATTGTAACTATAATAGCTGCCAGTTCGAGTGGTGCAAGATTGGTTAAAATCTCTGACCCAGATCGCTGCAGAAGAATCAAAACACCCCAGGATTGGACAAAAGCCAAAGGCACAGTTAGGTAGCGAGTATACTGACTAATTTTTGCCCGTCCAAACTCACCTTCTTTTTGCAATTCCTCAAGCTTAGGTACAACATTGGTCAATAGCTGCATGATAATAGATGCATTTATATAGGGATTTAAGCCGAGAGTCATGATCGAAAAATTGAATAACGTTCCTCCAGAGAACATATCCAATAGCTGAAAAATTTGGCTTCCAGAAAAAAAATCGCGGAGAGTAGCAACATCTACCCCGGGCATTGGGATATGGGCAGTAATTCTAAAAATTACAATAATGAGAATGGTGAAAAGGATTTTTTTTCTAAGATCGGGTGTGTTCCAAATATTAAGCAGGGTTCTCATTGAGTAATTTTCCCCCAACTTTTTCAATTAACCTCGCTGCTTTTTGACTTACCGAAAGGTTTACTTTCAACTTTTTTTCTAACCCTCCACGGGCAACTACTTTTACTTTCACCTTCCCGCCAGCTTTTGGTATTAGACCAATTTCTCTCAAATTCTTTTCGTCCACAACGGCATTAGCCGGTAATTTATTCAACTGACGCGTTGTAACAGTAACTGCCTTTGTTTTTTGGGTATTCCCTTTGCCTCGTCTTTGTGGAAGCCGCTGATAAATTGGTAGCTGCCCTCCTTCGAAGCCAGCTTTCACTTTCTCACGCTGTTTTTGACCTTTTACCCCACGGCCAGCTGATCCTCCTTTACCAGAGGATTCACCTCGGCCGAGTCTTTTGGCTTTTTTTGTCTTAATCTTTGAGAGTTCGTGTAATTTCATGTATGAAACCTTCTCATGGTTTTTTCTTTATGTCGATTTTCTTTTTTGTCTCTGGGCTCTTTCTTTTTCTGGTACCTGGTTTTTCCTTAGCACCGCTTTTTGATCTCACTATTTTTTTCTCTTTCGAACTAACAACTTTATCTTCTATCAACCACCCCCTGGCTTTCTTTTTCTCGATCGACGCGAGCATCTTTAGAGCCTCTAGTGTAGCGTAGACATTCGATGCTTGATTAGAGGTACCAAGTACTTTTGACAATATATCACGGATACCACCTGCTTCAACTACTGCTCTCACCGCACCGCCGGCGATTACTCCGGTACCTCTAGATGCTGGCTTCAGTAAAACTTTGGCAGCTCCTCTCTTGACAAAAACTTCGTGTGGAATCGTAGTCCCTACCATTGGAACGGAGATCATGTGTTTTTTTGCATAATTTGCACCTTTTTTAATCGCATCTTGTACTCCTGGGGCCTTACCCAAGCCAACCCCAACATTACCGTTTTTATCGCCCACAACAACCAAAACAGAAAACCCAATTTTGTTTCCTCCGGCTGTTTTTTTTGAAACTCGGTTTACCTGAACAATTTTTTCTTCAAATTCTTTTTCGCCTGTGTATTCGTTCATAGTTCCTCCACTCAGAACTTAAGTCCGGATTCTCGGGCACCTTCGGCTAGCTTTTTTACTCTACCGTGATATAAGAAGCCGCTCGGTCAAATACTACTTTTTTAAAACCCTTTTTAGTAGCTTTCTGGCCGATAGCTTTTCCTACTAGATAAGCCTTTTCTGTTTTAGATAATTCACTTGCGCTTTGAATATCTTTCTCACTCGCTGCAGTCATCGTCTTCCCCTCTTGATCATTTATTAAACTGGCGTAAATATGTTTGCTGGAACGAAAGACGTTTAGCCGTGGGCGCTGCTGATTACCCTTCACTTTTGCTCTTATGCTTTTTTTTCGTAAGATACGCGCCTGCCTATTCATGTTAGCCAGATCCTCCCACACCTACTTTGGCAGCTTTACCAGGTTTGCGTCGAACAGCCTCACCTTCATATCTAATACCTTTACCCTTATACACATCCGGCGGTCGAATTGCTCGTATCTGTGCTGATATTCTACCAACCAATTCTTTATTTATACCACTAACCGTAACTTTATTTCCCGAAATCGCAAAGGTTATGTCTTCTGGCGGTTCTACTTCAATCGGATGAGAAAACCCCACAGACAAAACTAGCTTACTTCCAGCGAGATTAGCACGAAAACCAATTCCAGAAAGCTCAAGTGTCTTTTTAAACCCAGATGTTACTCCCTCAACCATGTTAGCAATCAAACTTCTCATTAATCCATGCAGCGACCTTGCCTCCTTACTCTCATTCCTACGGGAAATGAAAAGATTATTTTCTTTTTTCTCCACTTTTATTTCTTTTGGCAATCCCACAGAAAGTTCTCCCAATGGCCCTTTAACAACCACTTTATGGTCTATTTCTACTTGAACGTTCTCAGGTAGATTTACCGGTTTTTTACCAACTCTACTCATAATTTCTAACTACTTGGCATGAATCACAGATTATGAATTTGCTCCTCACCAAACTTTTAAAAGTAATTCGCCTCCGACCCTGGCTTTTCTTGCTTGTTCGCCAGTCAAAATCCCCTTTGAGGTAGAGACAATCACCTCACCTCTACCTGCCAAAACCCTCGGTATCCTCTTCGCAGGAGTGTAGATTCGCAGAGATGGTTTTGATGTTCTCTTAATATCGGAAACTGCTGGGTTACCGTTCTCATAAAGCAGGCTAATTTCCAAGCTTCGTTTATCCTCTGTTTTTTTAACTGATTCCACAAAGCCTGCTTCTTTTATTTTTTTTGCGACATCCTCTTTCAAACGCGAATACGGAACTACCACACTTTTTTTCCTAGCAAGGTAGCCGTTCTTTATAGTTGTAATCGTGTTTGCGATTGGATCCATAACTTTCTAAGTTACATCACGCGAAAAGCGGAATATAAGTTCCTAACTTACGTCACGCACCAGCGGGACATAATCAGTTACCAACTTGCTTTAACTACTCCCGGCACTTCACCTCTATGCGCGAGCTCACGAAAGCAAATCCGACAAATCCCAAATTTGCGCATATAAGCTCTAGGCCTACCACAAAGATGACAGCGGTTTCTAGCCCGTGCCTTAAATTTTGGTTCTTTTTTTGCTTTTACGACCAAAGATTTTTTTGCCATGGTTTTAATAAACCTTTAAGTTACTCACTTAAATTTGCAGTTTGCTCTACCAGTCTATGTCGTTTTTCACCACGATCACGAAACGGCATCCCTAGCTGCGATAATAGCGCCTTCGCTTCTTCACTTGTTTGGGCGCTGGTTTGGATAGTTATCTCCAAACCGACTGGCTTCTCAGTCCGATCGTACTCTACCTCAGGGAAGACGTTAATCTCATGAAAGCCAAGTGTATAATTACCCCTCTTATCAAAGGATTTTTCACTCACCCCTCTAAAATCTCTTAGCCGAGGTAGTGCAATTGATACTAGTTTCTCAAAAAAATGATACATTTTTTCCCCTCTCAATGTCACCTTAGCGCCGATTATTTGGCCTTCCCTGATTTTGAAACCTGCTATAGCCTTTTTTGCGCTCGTATGCATAGGTTTCTGTCCTGCAACCGTTGCTAGCTTGTCTGCAATCGCTTCTTTCATCTTCCCATCGGTAGATATTTTGCCGAAGCCTGTATTGACGACAATTTTTTCTAGTCTTGGAACCTCATATATATTCTTCTTCCCTAGAGAAGTTTTTAAGTTTTTTCTAATTTCCTTTAGATATTTTTCTCTCAAATTTCCTGTCTGCATTTTTTGCATACCCGTATCTTTTGATCATTATGAATCTTGAAGCTTATCTTAGTCGCCAAATTACATTTAGGGCAAACTAGCCCAACCTTTGAAATCGCTAGTGGTTTCATTACTTGAGTAATACCACCGGGCTTATTACCTCTTTTTTTTATGTGTTTTTTATATAAATTTAATCCAGTCACCAAAACCTGACTCTTTTTACGCAAAAGTTTTTCTATTTTTCCTTTTTTTCCTCTATCTTTGCCCTGTAGAACCAAGACCTCGTCCCCTGATTTTAATTTCATATTTAAACCACCTCCGGTGCAAGCGAGGCTATCTTAGTAAAACCTTTTTCTCGTACTTCTCTGGCTACTGGGCCGAAAATTCGGCTTCCTCGTGGATTACCGTGATTATCAATCACCACGGCTGCATTTTCATCAAAACGAATGTAAGACCCATCTACGCGTCTAGCTTCTTTCTTTGTCCTAACCACCAGGCAACGGACGATCTCAGAATCTTTGATTGTCCCTTGGGAATCTGCTTTTTTTACAACCGCCGTGATTACATCACCAAGGCGGGCAAATCTTTGCTTGCTTCTACGAGGAATACCAATCAACATTAATTTTTTTGCACCACTATTATCAGCGACATTTAATATACTTCTGGTCTGGATCATTTTTCTGTACCTGACTTCGCCTGATGCAATTTAGAAGTTAGTACCTGAGCTACTTTAAAATATTTATTCTTAGAGATTGGTCGGCTGCTTACAATCCTTACTTTATCCCCAACTTTCAAACCAATTTCATCATGAACTTTAAATTTTTTCACCTTCAACATTCTTTTTTTATACAAAGGATGGACGACTAAGCGCCTAATCTCAACAATAGCGGTTTTATCTACTTTTGCACCTACCACCTGGCCTATAAACTCCATATCAAACTCCCATTTCTCTAATTCGCAGGGCAGTTTTAACCTTGGCAATTTCTTTACGAAGCTTCCTGGCAACATGCGTATCTTTTATTTTTCCTTGGGCGGCCGACATGCTAACTTCTAAAAACTCTTTTTCCTTTTCACTTAATAGTTTGAGAAGCTCCTTTTGTTCTTTTTGATTGTAGTCTACTTTCTTTCTAGCAAGAGCCATAAGATCATCCTTGTGCAGTTAAAAATTTCACCCCAACAGGCAGTTTTGCCGACGCTCTTCTCATAGCTTCTTGGGCGGTTTCCTGATCCACCCCACTCATCTCAAAAAGAATAGTTCCTGGTTTCACCACGGCGACATAATGATCAACGCCTCCTTTACCTGAACCCATCCTGGTCTCAGGAGGTTTTTTGGTAATTGGTTTATCCGGGAAAACCCGAATCCAAAGTCTGCCACCACGTTTCGTGTAGTGGGTTATAGCTCTCCGCGCGCTCTCTATTTGCCTGGCGCTTATCCAGCCTGCCTCCAATGTTTTGATGGCGTAGTCGCCAAACTTAATCGAACTCCCTCTAGTTGCTACACCAGTACGTCTCCCTCTAAAAGCTCTTCGATATTTCGCTCGTTTTGGTTGCAACATATGTTATTCTCCAAACTTCTCCTGGCTTTTGTGAATCCATACCTTTACACCAAGCACGCCAGCCGTGGCTGTTTTTGCATCAACCTTAGCAAAATCGATGTTAGCTCGCAGCGTACTGGTAGGAATGCTACCGCGAGTTAGCTTTTCTTTCCTAGCAATCTCTCTACCGCCAATTCTACCTGAGGAAATGATTTTTACCCCAGTTGCCCCACCTCTCATCACTCGTTCCGCAGCCTGAAGCATCGCCCTTTTCACTGGAAAACGCTTTTCAATCTGATCTGATATTCCCCGGGCGACTAAATAAGCGTCAAGATCTGGTTTTTTTATTTCTTCGACATTTAGTGAAGTTTTTTGTCCGATTTTTTCTTCAATTGCCCTTCTTAATTCTTCGACTCCAGCCCCACCTCTGCCAATCACCATACCCGGTCGGGCTACGTGGACATTTATTTTAATTTTTCCAGCCGGTCGTTCAATAACCACTCTACTCACACCAGCAGCCTTTAGCTTATCCATAACCAACCTCCGAATCTTAACATCCTCAAGCAAAAATTCTTTATATTTTTTATCGTCGCTAACAATCCAACGAGAGGACCAGTTATGCGTAAGGGCTAACCTGGCCACAGTTGGATTTACTTTCTGCCCCATGGGTTTATTTTTCCTCCAATAATACTTTAATTTGGCTTGTTCTCTTCAGAATTTGATGTGCTGCTCCTCGCGAAACAGGTCTAATTCTTTTTAGAGTCGGGCCTGCGTCGACCAAAATTTCTTTTATTACCAACCCCTCAGGCTTGATCCCTTTATTATTCTGGGCGTTTGCAATAGCACTTTTAATAACTTTTGTCAGGGGAACTGCTGCCTTTTTTGGTACAAATCTTAATGATTCGAGGGCATCTTTCGCTGTTCTTCCAGAAAAATTTTCAGCTACAATCCGCACTTTTTTTGGTGAAACTCTTAAATTTTTGCTTATCGCTACTACTTGGGTCATAAATAATTCCTTTCAAGATTTAGGTCGGTGTCATAATTCGTTTACTTACGCTTCCATGACCGGTAAATTTTCGTGTTGGCGCGAACTCGCCCAACCTGTGTCCAACAGCTGCTTCAGAGATAAAAACAGGTGTGAATGTTTTTCCATTATGAATAGCCACGGTAACCCCCACCATTTCTGGCGAGACTTGGCTGTTTCGGGCCCAAGTTTTAATTGGACTGCGGTCCCCCTTTTCTTTAGCTAATTTTACTTTTTTCAATAATTTTTGATCAATATAAGGCCCTTTTTTTCTGCTTCGTGTCATTATTTTCTCCTCTCCAAAATAAGTTTGTCGCTTGGTTTTGGCTTTCTTGTTCTCTTTCCCAAGGTTTTCTTACCAGTCGGGCTCTTTGGTGAAGGCATGCCTATACCACTCCGACCCTCACCACCACCGTGAGGATGGTCACGCGGGCTCATAGCTAAACCACGGACTGTTGGTCTCACACCCAAATAGCGGCTTCTACCCGCTTTACCCCTAACTACATTCTTTAATTCAAGGTTGCCTATCTGACCAATTGTTGCTAGGTTATCAAGCGAGACTTTTCTTAGTTCACCAGAAGGTAAGCGTAAATGGGCGTATTTCCCTTCTTTAGCCGAAAGGGTAGCAGCTGCGCCAGCGCTCCTAACGATTTGGGCTCCTCTTCCTGGGATAAGCTCAATATTATGTATTTGTAGGCCAACCGGAATATTCTTAAGGGGCATGGTATTACCTGACTTGACATCTACCTTTTCGCCCGAAACAACTCTATCACCAACTCTTAGATCTTCTGGTGCAAGAATATAGCGCTTCTCCCCATCTATATAATATAGTAGGGCGATATTGGCACTTCTATTTGGGTCGTATTCGATGGCAGCGACTTTTGCGCTAATACCAAATTTGTTTCTTTTGAAATCTACTTTTCGATAAATTCTTTTGTGTCGGCCACCAATGTGACGGACAGAGATTTGACCCTTATGATCTCTACCACCAGACTTTGGTAAAACTCCTAATAGAGACCTCACCGGTTTAGTCACGGTTGATTTGCTTGCACCATTTTTTTTAGCATTAATCTTTCTTCTCATATTCGTTAGATAATTATAGATCAAGCTGTCTCAAAAACCGAAATTTTTTGACCTGATTTCAACCTCACAGTAGCCTTCTTAACTAGCGGACCTCTTGCCTCCAATCTAGTCCCGCGTATTCTAACTCGCTTACCCTTCAGAATTCTCGTTCTAACTTCTAAAACATCAACGCTAAAAGCCTTTCTTACGGCCTGGGCTATAGTTTTCTTGTCGGCAGCAAGCTCGACTTCGAAGGTAAATCTACCTTTGGCTGCTTCTTGTAAACTTTTTTCAGTCAGAACAGGCTTTTTAATTATTCTTGACATCAGTTTCTCCGAAACGTTCCTTTAATTTTTCTAGGGCTTCCAAAGTAAAAATTAAACGAGAAGATTTTAGCACATCTAGGGTGCTTAGGTCCAGCGCTCTAGATATCTCAACTTCTTTCAGATTTCTGAATGATTTCACAGTAGCTTCATCCATGTCCTCCAGAACTAACCGGATTGTTTTTTTAGCTCCAGGCGTGATTTTACCTAGCAACTGGGCTGCTTTCTTAGATTTCGGTTCTTTGAAATTCAATTTATCAACTAAAACTATAACTCTTTCTACAACTTTTCCCGAAAGAGCAATTGCGAGGGCTTTTTTACGCATCTTTTTAGTTAGACTAAGACCTCCCTCTTTCCGAACCGGACCAAAAACAACACCTCCTCCTCGCCTCCCCGGGGCTCGGATACTACCAACTCTCGCTCTTCCTGTACCCTTCTGCCGCCAAGGTTTTCTACCACTACCGCTTACTTGCGATCTAGTTTTGGTTACTGCAAGGTGCGGTTTTTTCTTCGACAAATATACCCTAATAACCTGAGAGAGTAGAGGTGGATTCGGCCTTTGACCAAAGATCTTTTCAGGCAAAGATATGTTTTTTACCACCTCACCTTTTTGGTTATATAAGGGGACTCGCGGTTTATCGTCAGCTTTCTTCTGACCTGCCTTTTTGATATTTTTTTTAGTTTTTGTTTTCTTGTCAGTAGCCATTTTTATTCCCCTGCATTTTCCTCCTCCGACCGTTCTTCACCTGTTTCGCTTGGCACTTGAGCCGCTAGTTTTTCCTTCAAGGATTCTTGTTCTTTACTTTCTTGTTCTTCACCTACTTCTTTTTTCTCCGTGGTAACCTGTGGAGCAATCGGAATCTCCAGTTCATGATAGGCTTTTTTCTTTTTTTTAGATTTATTAATTAAGAGTAGGCTTCCACGTGACCCCGGAACGGACCCTTTTATCCAAAGTTCTTCTTTTTCATTATCTACCTTTATTATTTCTAATCCTTGGGCTGTTGTCTGTTGGCCACCCATACGACCTGCCATTTTTAAGCCTTTGAAAACTCTCCCTGGTGTAGTAGTAGCACCAATCGAACCAGGCGCCCTTTCCCTATCCGACTGTCCGTGGGTACGAGGACCACCAGAGAATCCCCAACGCTTGACTACACCAGCGAAACCTTTACCTTTGCTCAGTCCACTAATATCTACTAAAGCGCCCCGGTGGAACACTTGATCGAGAGTAACTCTATTACCTACCTGTAATTCGCCGTCAAATTCGACCTCACGTAAATATTTTGGCACAATATCTAAACCAGCCTTTTTAGCATGACTCCTTAAAGGTTTGGTCGCTTTTTTCTTTTTTTCATAGCCAATTTGGATAGATCTGTAACCATCGGTTTCAGTTTGCTTCACTTGAACAATGTAGTTTGCGGCAACTGTAATCTTTGTTACCGGCACTATTCGACCATGTTTATCAAAGCTTTGACTCATTTCTATCTTTTTGCCTATCAAACCCTTCAACATATTTTTTAAATACCAAATATGGGCCTTTCGGCCCAGATTTTTTTCTTTATCTTTGGAAAAGAGTTCTCAACTTCTTAGTGCTGTATTAAAACAAACCTCACATTCTTACCTCGATATCTACCCCTGCAGGAAGCTCAAGATGCATAAGTGCGTCTAGAGTTTTTGGTGTCGGTTCAATTATGTCTATCAGACGCTTATGAGTCCTAATTTCAAACTGCTCTCTTGCATCCTTATCTACGTGCGGAGAGGTAGTCACAGTAATGAGTTCTTTTTCTGTTGGAAGTGGAATTGGGCCAGCAATCTTTGCACCAGTACGAATTGCTGTATCCAATATCTCTTCTGCAGAGTCATCAAGAACCCTAGAGTCATAGGATTTTAAACGTACCCGTAGACGTCCTTTTGGCATATCGAATTAACACTTGCGGTGCCTTTTAGGCAACGATCTTGGTTACCACTCCTGCACCAACTGTCTTACCACCTTCTCTAACAGCGAAGCGCAAACCTTCCTCCAAAGCAACTGGGCCAATTAGTTTCACTTTAAGATTTGTGTTATCACCTGGCATGACCATCTCGGTCCCTTGAGCCAAGGCTACATCTCCTGTTACATCGGTTGTTCTGAAATAAAATTGCGGCTTATACCCTGTAAAGAATGGGGTGTGTCGGCCGCCTTCTTCCTTTGTTAAAACATAAACTTCAGCCTCAAATTCAGTGTGGGGCTTGATACTCCCTGGAATAGCTATAACTTGACCTCGCTCAACGTCATCTTTTTCTACCCCTCGAAGAAGCAAACCAATGTTATCTCCAGCTTGACCTTCATCAAGCTGCTTTCTAAACATTTCAACACCTGTAACAACTGTGGGGGTGGTTTTTGGCCGGATCCCAACTACCTCAACCGAGTCGTTTACTTTTATCTTTCCACGCTCAACTCTTCCAGTCACTACAGTACCACGACCTTTGATAGAGAAAACATCTTCAATTGGCATCAGGAATGGTTTGTCCAGATCTCTGGTAGGAGTTGGAATAAATTCATCAACAGCTTTTAAAAGCTCCTCAATACTTTTTTCTGCTTCCGCGTCTCCCTCTAAAGCTTTCAGTGCGCTGCCTCTAACTATTGGTGTGTCTTTACCTGGAAATTCGTATTTGTCTAGTAGTTCTCGAATTTCTTCTTCAACCAAATCAAGAAGATCTTTGTCATCAACCATATCCACTTTATTCATGTAGACAATTATGGCTGGCACACCTACTTGGCGAGCGAGTAATATATGTTCCCTTGTCTGAGGCATTGGGCCGTCGGCAGCAGAGACTACTAAAATCGCGCCGTCCATTTGAGCAGCTCCAGTAATCATGTTTTTAATGTAATCAGCGTGTCCTGGAGCATCGATGTGAGCATAATGTCGCTTATCCGTCTCGTATTCAACGTGTGCCAAAGCAATAGTAATACCTCGTTGCTTTTCTTCCGGTGCTTTATCAATCGAATCAAATGGAATATATTCAGCCTTACCAGTTTTAGCAAGCAGCTTTGTTATCGCACTGGTAAGAGTAGTTTTGCCATGGTCCACGTGACCAATAGTTCCCACATTGATATGGGGTTTTGTTCTTTCAAATTTTTTTGTTTCTGCCATTTTACCTCCTGTCAGTTTAGTAAGGTTACATTAATAATAGACTTTCAGCGTAGCAATTTTAGTGACTTCCAACCAAGAAGTCAACACCTTTTTTAGGAACCTTTTTTCGCCAAACCTGCAGCAATGTTTGTTGGCACTTCCTCGTAATGAGAAGGTTCCATATTAAACGAAGCTCTACCACTAGTCAAACTTCGCAAGGCTGTAGCGTATCCAAACATCTCGGCTAGTGGTACAAGAGCCCTTATTACTCGAGCGTTACCTACTTGATCACTAGCTTCTATCCTGGCTCTTTTTGAGGATAAATCTCCGATTACATCACCCATGAATTCTTCTGGTGTTGTTACTTCAATTTTCATGATGGGCTCGAGGACCACCGGATCTGCGCGCTTAGTAGCCTCCTTAAACGCAAGCGAGCCGGCTATTTTGAAGGCAATCTCGGAAGAATCTACCTCGTGATAAGTCCCATCATAGACCGCTGCTTTGTAATCTACCATCGGATAGCCAGCTGTGACCCCATTGTCTGCGGCTTCTTTCACTCCTTTTTCGACAGCCGGAATGAATTCTCTCGGAATTGCACCGCCGACAACTTCCGAGACAAATTCGCTACCTTCACCCCGCCCTCGTGGTTCTACACGAATAAAGCAGTGGCCGTATTGACCTCGGCCTCCAGTTTGTCGAATATATTTTCCCTCACCCTGTGAAATCTTCCGAATTGTTTCTTTGTAAGCTACCTGAGGACGGCCTACGTTTGCTTCGACATTAAATTCTCGTTTCATCCGATCGACAATAATTTCTAAGTGCAGCTCTCCCATCCCAGAAATAACTGATTGGCCTGTCTCTTGGTCAGACTTCAGCGTAAATGTCGGATCTTCTTCGGCAAGTTTAACCAAAGATAGCCCCATTTTTTCTTGATCGACTTTTGTCTTTGGTTCAATCGCCAAAGAAATTACCGGCTCTGGGAAGCGAATCGCCTCCAGAACAACAGGCTTTTCTTCGCTACACAGAGTGTCACCTGTAAAGGTTCCTTTTAGCCCAACTGCCGCACCGATTTCTCCAGCAGAGATTTCCCTGATTTCTTGCCGCGCATTGGCGTGCATCAGTAAAATTCGACCGACCCTCTCCTTCGTATCCTTAGTGGAATTGTAAACATAACTTCCAGCGGATAGCCTCCCAGAATAAACTCTAAAGTAGGTCAATCGACCAACAAAGGGATCACTCATTACTTTAAACGCTAAAGCTGCAAATGGCTCGGCTTCATTTGTCTTTCTTTCTTCTTCCTCATTTGTCTCGGGGTTCTTTCCCTTTACTGGCGGTACATCTAAAGGTGATGGCAGCAGCTCGACGACTGTATCCAACAGTGGTTGGATAGCTTTATTTTTCAAAGCGCTTCCAGCCATTACAGGTACGATTTTTCCGGCAATAGTGGCAACACGTAAGCCGTGAATTAGTTCATCAGTAGTCAGCTCTTCGCCGGCTAAATATTTCTCGAGCAGCTCATCCGTTGAGTGTTCGGCTATTTGCTCCACTAACTTTCCACGATATTCATCTATTTTTTCCTTAAGTTCTGCTGGTATTTCAGTCTCCTTTGACTCTTTACCTAGTTCGTCTATATAAACAGTGGCTTTTTTTCTAATTAGATCCACTACCCCTTTAAAACCTTGCTCTTCGCCTATTGGCAGGTTGATCGGATGTGCGTTGCTTCCAAGTCTTTTCTTAATCGAATCCAGGCTTTTATAAAAATCACCACCGGTTGCATCCAATTTATTAATAAAGCAGATTCTTGGAACGTTATATTTATCAGCCTGTCGCCAAACTGTCTCACTCTGGGGTTCAACCCCCATTTTCCCATCAAAGACAACTACTCCACCATCCAGTACGCGTAGGGATCTTTCAACTTCCGCTGTAAAATCGACGTGGCCGGGTGTATCAATGATGTTTATTCGATGTCTTTGTCCCTCAAGCGGTCCGTCTTTTGTATTCCAAAAAGTGGTAGTTGCAGCACTCGTTATGGTAATACCCCGTTCCTTCTCCTGAGCCATCCAGTCCATTACAGCTTCACCTTTATGCACCTCACCAATTTTGTAAGTTTTACCGGTGTAAAAAAGAACACGCTCAGTAATCGTGGTCTTCCCAGCATCAATATGGGCAATTATTCCAATGTTTCTGATTTTTTCTAAACTAACTTCTTCTACCATATCAAAAATTAACCACCTATAAATTTATAAGCTAAAATAATTAAAATGGCGATTATAGCAATTCCAATTCCAACAATGCTCCCGTATTTATATTTGAAAAACAGCTGAGACAACGGAAACATGTTACTGGTACTTTCATGAATCTTTAACTCATGTTCTCTTGCTTTTATTACAGATTCCAATTGGGCCATTTTTATTTTAGATTCTTTAGATATTTCTTTTTCCATCAAAAAACACCCTCTTGGTGCCGCGGCAGTTACAACAATTATACAAAATTACCAGCGAAAGTGCGCGATAGCTTTTAGATAACGGGGTTACTATTGAAGCATAGATTTCAATAGTCTACGCAGTTATCGCAAGGCGTTCGTACCATATCACCATCTAAAATGAGCGAACGCTTTATTCGCCTCTGCCATCCTGTGAGTATCGTCCTTTTTCTTGATTGCTCCACCCGTCCCAGTGGCAGCATTTTCCAGTTCGGCAGCTAATTTATCTACCATTGTTTTATATTCAGCACTCGGCCTTGCCTTTGCGTAAGAAACCAACCAACGCAGAGCAAGCGATTCTCGCCTGTCGCCTCTCACCTCAATTGGTACTTGGTAGGAAGCTCCACCTATTCGGCGTGGGCGAACTTCCATTCTTGGACCAACATTTCTCACTGCTGTTTCAAAAACTTCGATTGGGTCTTTACCACCCCCCTTAATTTTTTCAAAAGCTTTGTGCACTACACTCTCAACCGTACTCTTTTTACCATCTTTCATCATATGATTTATAAGTCGAAGTACCAATCGGCTGTTATAGAGATTATCTGGTTCTAGTTTTCTTTTTTCTGCTCTTCTACCTCGCATAGTTAGTCGTAAGTTATAAGTTCTAAGTTGTAAGCTTTAAAAATTTGGATTCTAACTTATAGCTTAAAGCTTAGATCTTAGAACTATTCTTTAGGTTTTTTGCTTCCATAAAGGCTTCTCCCCTGTTTCCTACCCTCAACACCCGCAGTATCATAATGACCACGGACAACATGGTATTTCACACCTGGCAAATCTTTCACTCTACCGCCGCGGACTAAAACTATCGAATGCTCCTGCAGGTTGTGGCCCATACCAGGAATGTAGGCAGTGACTTCTTTACGATTTGAAAGTCGTACTCTAGCCACCTTTCGTAGTGCTGAGTTTGGTTTTTTTGGCGTCATAGTCTTTACCACAACAGCCACACCTCGTTTTTGAGGATTAGTAGTCGGCGTCATCTTTCTCTTTACGGTATGGAAAGACCCCCGCATTGCTGCAGCTTTTACTTTGCGAGTTACTTTTTTTCTACCTTTTCGTACAAGTTGGCCTATTGTTGGCATACAGTCAGCAACCAGCAATCAGAAAACAGGGATCGGTAAAATGATTTGCCGAACCCTACTGATAGCTAGAAATAAAAAACGCCTGCCTTTCCAGGTCTGCGGTAGATTTAGCCCACGAGAGTGGTCGCAATCCGCGAGAGTACTAAGAAATAGATCGCTAAGCGCTCTGCACCTGCGGTTAAGAACGCTTTGCGTTCTGCGTCACTAAGTTCCTATGAAAATTCCGAAGTACGAAGCGGATTATATTCCATTTGACTTAAAACTGTCAACAAGCGTAGCACTCCTTTGTAAATTGCCGGGTCTACTTTATAGCAGGCTACTAATTCTTCTATAATATAGATATGAGGTGTCCAGTTTGTGGACAACGTTCGACTACAAAAGACGACCAATCTTACTGCCCAACATGTCAGATATTTTTAGGGGAGGCTGGCCAAATACACCAATTTCCCCAAGACCAGTCTAAAAGTGAGATTTCTGGAGAAATCTTTCGGAAGAGGTCTAGGAAAAAATTATTATATGGACTGGTAACGGCTCTAATGATCATTGTTCTAATGTCACCTGGAGTCGTCTATTTTTTCATCAATTATACCTCCTACGGTTTTCGAGAAAAGGTTATGTATCAATATGGATTCGCTGCCGAAGCGAGGGGTTACTTAAGAAGTGAAACAACAATTGATGTAATGAATCTATCAGAGAAAAAACCGTTCGGATTCACCCACAGCGGCTATTGGAAACCGGGTAGCAAAAACATCAAATTAAATACTGCCAGTGATGAAGTGGCTATTCACGAGTTTGCCCACGCTTGGTGGGAGAAACTAAGGAAAGATGAATTAACAAGGGAAGGTTTGATAAATGACATGATTAGCCTGTCACAAATGGACAATAAAAAGTACTTCCAAACTATTAAAAGAGCTCGATGGCTTGTTGATAAGTATTGTTTCTGTCCTGATCTTGATGTAATTAATTACGATCGCGTTGATGATCAACACTTCTACGCTTACATGGCCGACTTCACAATGGGAAGGTTTAAAGATGGTTCGCACAAATTGCCCTTTTTTATGTGGAAATATTTTGAAGGTTTGTTCAGCAATAATTTGAAAGTGGCGCCTTGTTACGAAACAAAAAGTTGTGGTTTCCCCGATAACAACGGCTACTCATACGTCCCTAATCACAAAAAGCTAGATCGTTGATTTAAAATCACACCTAAAGTATTTAGCTAGGGATTATACAAATAGGCTGTTTTGATGAAAGAGTAGGTCGTTTACTCCGAATCGTCAGCTGGAGCAGTCTCGGCAGCAACGTCTTCGGCTGTTTGAGCTTGAAGGTCTGCAGCTTCAGTATCTAGATTTCTGGCTGCATCTTCCAGATCCTGGACAATCCTTGGGTTATCTCTATGTAGCGCTTCTTCGCTTCGCAGTTCCTTCGCTTCTTGCGCTTTGCGGTTGGCCTCATATGCATCTCGATATGCATCGTCCATAAAGCCTCCTTTACTTGTAATTATCGGAAAAGCAAGCAGTTCTGTCAAGAAAATCAAATGATCGCGGCTTAAGCTAAATCGTCTTCCGATGGTTTGTAAAGAATGGAAGGTCTTAAATGGTCTTTTTCTTCGGAAAATTCTTGGACGCGACCGATTATCCCGTTGGTCAGCCTCACTTTGTGACCGCGAGGATGGTTTTGCTTTTTAGTCAGCACATCTTTGACGATACCTTCTATCAATTTCCCGGATGAATAATCTTTTTTCTGAACTATTTTCACTTTATCCCCTGGCGCTGGGTACCGACTGCCTACTTGGTATGTCATCTCAATGGATTTTATCTTATCTTGAGCAAAGTCTAAAGATGTTTATTTTGATGAGATATAAAGAAAATCTTATTCTAATGTTCTCAAGAATTTGAGAATAAGGATTATTTGTAAACCTCGCGTCGGTGCCCAACCCGTAAAATAACGATTTCTTCACCCTCAATATCAAAAATGACTCGGTAAGCACCGACCCGAAATCGTCGCTTCCCAAATTTAAATTCTCTGATTGGTTCGCTATACCTAACTGGGTTTGCCAAAAATTCAAGCAGTCTTTTGCTTATTCTTCTCTTCACTACTCTGTCTAACTTGGAAATATCTTTTAGCGACCTCTCGGTGTAGGTTAATTTAAATCTCATTTACTGGTCTTACAAATCGCCGAAGACTTGTTCGTGGGTGTAAACTCGGCCGGCTTTGAAGTCTTCTCTCGCTTCCTCAATACTTTTTATAAAGGCTGGGGAATTAGCGGCTAGCAAATCTTCAAAAAAGTCAATATTTACCAAAGCCGCTCTTGGTTCACCACGCTCGGTTACCAAAACATAATCCTCTTTTTCATTTACCTCATCAATAACATCGGCGAGGTGGTTTCTAAAAGTTGTGGTTGTAAGTAGTTTAGTGTTTTTCATACATTTCAAATGTACACTATAAATGTACAATTGTCAACGGGTAAGAATTTGAGAATAAGCAAGCTGTTAAATTTCCGGAGAAGGTTTGGTGGAAGGTGGCTCCGCTTTAACAAAAATTTTCATCTTCGAAAATCCTATGTCTGTTTGGTTGAAGTGTCAAGAAAACTCAATTTTTCGGCTCGGGTGAGTTTTTTGATTCGGGCTTCTTCTTTTGAAGCTGCGGAACGATAGGAAAATTTTTTAGAATAAACAAGTTTTACGGGTCTTCGTGTTGAGGTGTATTTTGCCCCAAATTCAGAGGAATTATGTTCCTCAATTCTCCGATCAAGATCTACAGTAATTCCGGTATAAAGAGTTCCATCAGAACACTCAAGAATATAGAGAAAATACATCTACGAACCAGATTCCTAATTCTTTAACTATCTTGCTTTGGGGCGGTGTAACTAAAGTGTTTACCACAAATGAGGCATTTATATTGGACTGAGTCTGTTGGAACAGCTGAGGATGTAGAAACTTGAACTTTTGCAAGATCCCTGCTGCCACATTGA
>Ga0214474_1000371_pt1 | contig 22943 bp, 22 predicted proteins | sample RVTome_2_FD_187335 | JGI IMG/M metagenome (GOLD analysis project Ga0214474, IMG submission 187335) | Soil microbial communities from uranium-contaminated site in the Upper Colorado River Basin, Wyoming, United States - RVT95D214 HiSeq ...
CAACGGGGCTCCGTGGACGCGTTGTGTACTATCCAGCAAACCCATCGACGCGCAGAGACACACTACTGGCGGCCAAAGCATTTCTGGCTGAGGGAGCAGAGCTGATCGTCTTCGCAGGCGGGGATGGCACAGCAAGGGATCTGCTCGAAGCGGTTGACGGAACGGTGCCTCTTGTGGGCATCCCGTCGGGCGTGAAGATGCATTCCGCTGTGTTCGCCTTGACTCCTGAGACCGCCGCTGACCTCATAGAAGTCTTCATGCTGTCTGGAACTTCCCGCGAGGCAGAGGTCATGGACGTGGACGAGGAGAGTTACCGGAGAGACGTTCTTCAGGCTAGGCTGTTCGGTTACGCGAGAGTGCCCGATGACAGAACCCACCTTCAGGCCACCAAGATGGCTTATCACACCGGGACCGCGGAGGATGAGTCCGATGAGCTGGGACAGTATGTCGCGGAGCTGGCGGAGAAAGGAATCGTATACATCCTCGGCCCTGGAAGCACCACGAGGTCTGTCGCAAAGCACCTGGGGATCAGGAAGACCCTGCTGGGTGTCGACGCTGCTCTCGATGGCAAGCTGCTGGCTGAGGACGCCTCTGAGAAAGACCTCCTAGAGATCCTGAAAGGCCACGCGGACGCAAGGATCGTCGTGTCGCCGATCGGCGCTCAGGGATTCATATTCGGAAGGGGGAATCAGCAGATTTCGCCCAGCGTCATCCGCCAGGTCGGCACCGTGAACATCACAGTCATTTCGACTCCGACCAAGCTCAAGAACACACCGGTCCTGAGGGTGGACACCGGCGACAAGTCATTGGATGCGGACCTGAAGGGCCGAAGGAAGGTCATCACAGGCTACAAGAGGAAGAGACTCGTCACCGTCGAATAGGGTCAGGTGCCGGAGGTTTCTTTTGTCTGCAACATCTCCCAATTCTCGTTGATGGTCTTCTGGATTGCTGCGATCTCAGCATCCGTCAGGTGCGAAAATCGTCCCTGGAACCTGAGATACTCAGACACTGGCAGCCCCTTGCCCTTCCTGGTGATCCTGACACGGCCGTTCTCGATCTCGTAAAGCGGGAACGCGTGTGTGTCCACTGCCAGTCTAGCCACCTCGACCACATGCATTGGGTTCATGCGCCATCCGGGAGGGCATGGCGAGAGCGCATGTATGAACCTGAACCCTTTGACCTCTTTCGCCTTGGCCACCTTCTTCACGAAGTCCTCTGGATGCGCTACTGACACGGTCGCGGCATATGGTATCCTATGCGCCTGCATGATGGCCATGATATCCTTCTTCGCTTCATGCTTGAACCCGTGCGTCGAGCCAACGGGCGTTGTGGTCGTCCAGGCTCCCCATGGCGTCGAGCCACTGCGCTGAATGCCGGTGTTCATGTAAGCCTCGTTGTCGTACATGACATAGATGGCGTCGGTGCGCCTCTCGGCCGCACCTGACATCGCCTGAAGGCCGATATCCACAGTGCCGCCGTCGCCAGCGAACCCCACGATAGTCACGTCCTTGACGCCCTTCACGTCCAAGGCCGCCCTCAGCCCCGAGATCGCTGCACCTGTGGCCTCGAACGCAGTATAGAGCAGAGGCACTTTGAGACAGTTGCTAGGCCAGTAGCCCGGCATCACCGCCCAGCAGCAAGCGGGTATGGACAGTATCGTCCTATCCCCCAGGCCCTTGAGAAGGTACCTCATGACGAGGTTGGCCCCGCACCCGGGACACCCCGTGCTCCCTGGGTAAGTGAACTCCTCCTCAGGGATAGTCGGCTTTCCCACTACCGCCACCTCCTCGGAAGTCCCGCCACGTCGACCCATTCGACTTCGTCCTCTGCGCCCCGCTTGGAAACCACCTGGATGTCCTCAAAGATCTTCTCCAGAACGCGCGGGGTGATGTCCCTTCCGCCCAGGCCTGCAATGTAGTTCTTCATTATCGGCCTCTTGTTAATGGAATACGCGGATGCCTTCGTCTCGGTGTACATCGCCCCCGCGGACCCGAAAGTGTAACTCCTGTCGAGCACAGCGATGCCCTCCACCTTAGCCGCCAAGGCCCTGATCTCGTCGTGCGGGAATGGCCGGAAAGACCGGATCCTCGCGAGCCCAACTCTGTGGCCCTTCGTACGCATCGAGTCCACGACGTCCTTTGCGGTCGCTGCGACGCTTCCAGCAGCAACAAGGACAACATCAGCATCATCGCACATGTACCGCTCCAACAGGCCTCCATGCTCCCTCCCGAAGATGCTCTTGAATTCCTGCTCGACCCTCAGGAGCCTGTCCCTGGATGCTTTCATGCCCAGCATGGCCTTGTACCTGAACTCCATGTATTGGTCCGGCTTGACGAGAGATCCAAATCCCATAGGCTTGCCGACCTCGATCTTCAGGTCGGGAGAGTATGGTGGCAGGAACGAGTCGACCAGCTCCTGGCTCGGCAGGTCCACGGGTTCGGAGGTGTGCGATAGGATGAACGCATCCATCACGACCATCGCCGGGAGCATCACCGCGCTGCTCTCGCACACCTTATATGCCATGATTATTGTGTCGAGCGCCTCTTGGTTGCTCTGGCAGTAGAACTGGAGCCAGCCAGTGTCTCTCTGCGCGATGGAATCCATGTGATCGACCCACACGCTCCACGGAGGGGCCATTGCCCGGCTCACGTTGGTCATCACAATAGGAAGCCTCGCCCCCGAGGCCCACATCAGCACCTCGTGCATCAGCGTCAACCCGTGGGAACTCGTCGCCGTATAGGTCCTGGCGCCAGCGGTCTCGGCTGCAATACACGCGGCCATGGCGCTGTGCTCGCTCTCGACCGGGATGAACTGCGCCTTCAGCTCCCCCGTTGCTACGAAGTCCGCGAGCTTCTCGACAATAGATGTTTGAGGAGTGATCGGATACGCGGCGATGACCTCCGCCCTGGCGAGCTTCGCGCCATACGCGGATGCGTAGTTGCCGGTCATCACCTGTCTCACAGGTCCCCCTCCTTGACCATTACGATGCACTTGGCCGGACACTCGAATGCACAGACACCGCAGCCCTTGCAATACTGAAGGTCTATGAACGGTTCGCCGTCGACAAGCTTGATAACCGCGTCTGGGCAGAACTTCCAGCATATGGTGCATTTCTTGCATTTCGACTTGTCAACCACTGGCCGCATCACGCGCCAATAGCCAGTCAGGTTGATCGTGCTTGGCGTGTCAGAGATCGGCGTCAGGGGGATTTCTTCGTAGCTCTTGGTCATACGGTTGCCTCGATAGTGCGTTCGTATGCTTCCTTCGCGGCCGCAACGTTCTCCTCTTCCTTTGACGGGGCGACCTCGCGTATGCTCTCGAGAACTGGATCGAGCGAAATCTTGTCGCACATCTTCGCAAAACCACCCATGATCGCGGTGTTGACAATGGGGGCTGTCTGCGAGCCTATCCCATGCGCAGCCGCGATGGACGTCGCGTCGATGATGTAGTACTTGAACCTGCGAGGAAGTTCTGGCAACTTCCTTCCGGACGGGTAGTTGATGAGAACCCGACCTCCTTCCTTGAGCCCTTCGAGAATATCCACTCCTCGCAGGAGCGAGCTGTCCAGCACGACCACGTAGTCGGGTTCGTATATGCTCGACTTGATCCTTATGGGGCGCTCGTCAATCCTGGCGTATGCGGTAACAGGAGCGCCGCGGCGCTCGACCCCGAAGAACGGAAAAGAGGAGACCTCGAACCCCATCTTGAAGGCAGCCTTTGCCAGGACTTCAGAAGCGACGACAACACCCTGGCCGCCCCTTCCGTGGAACCTGACCTCAATCACAGGTTGCACCTTCATGGTTTAGGAAGTCTATCGTATTAAGTACTGACTCTGCTACTAGCGTCCAGCATAGTTTGCAGAGACTATCCGTCGGACTGGTGTTTCCTAGCCAACCGGTCGGATGCCATTACATATCAGGTCGTTGATTGCTTGGCTCGTGAACAGAATCTTCGCGAGCCTGCACGCAAGGGCACTCAGCCATGCGACGGAGGACCTGGACAGGGTCAAAACGTCGGTCATGAACGCGATTGGGGATGCGGAGATTCGCGTCACGAGAGTGGAGGGCCACCACGGAAACCCCATCGACGTGGTCGAAGCCGTCCTAGATAGGGAAAATCGGATCGTTGAGTTCTTTGACAGGCTCGGCCGGGATGACCTCGATACCCTGAGGGCCACGCTAGGCGCGCGCGTTGACGAGGGCTGCAACCTCTTTGTGAAGATCGACAAGCAGTCCGCGTTCAAGGGGGATATCAACCTCGGAGCCGGCGACGACGTGATTTCAGTTCGTATCAAGGTGCGTGCGTTCCCCGCGAAGAGCGATTTGGCCATGGATTCAGTTGATAAGTTCCTGGTGAGCGCTATGTCGAAGAAGAGCATGACCGGCTAATGTCCCTGTGTCGATTCTTTATTATAAGGATGACGTATCTGCCAGTCAGGCATTTGCAGGGGTAGCCAAGACCGGTCAACGGCGCAAGGCTTAGGACCTTGTCCAGCAGTGGTTCCGCGGTTCGAATCCGCGCCCCTGCACTACTTCTTCTCAGACAACGCCGAGAATATCTCGCACCCCGATTCGAACTCCTTCTGAGAGAGCCACTTCCTGTATTTCCCATTGGGCCAGCATCCCTTGTGACCACCTTTTGCCACATACCAGGCGCAGCTCCTGCATGTCCTGCCAGCACACCTTCTGATTGAGGCCAGCACGACCAGCTCCTCTGGGGTGTACTCGGGAGTCTTCTTCGCGGACACAACACGTAATACTCGCAGGTCGTAATCTTCCTTTACACAAGTCTCCCAGATGGGGATATATATGCCTCCGTCATTCAGAATGTCCGTGAAGTACCTGTACTGCCCGAGGTGCAAGGAAGTCCGGGCCAAGACGTGGTACCAGCGAAGAGACCGATGTCTAGGTTGCATCGGTCCCGCGACTGTGATCCAAGTCCCAAACAGTATCATGACATATGCGATCTACGCGTTGTATCTCCTCACACCTGGGCTCGTTGCCATCTCCTTGATAGAAGATGACCGCAACTATCTCTATCTGGCTGTCGTCTTCCTCATCGTCATGATGATCACATCATACATCGACCTCCTTCGAGGGGAGAGGTACGCCAGGAAGAAGGTGAAGATCGGCACCTCGAAGCTGCACGAGTTCCGAAGGCGAGGATGGACATAGCACTAAGACCACTAGCAGCTCCGAGCCGTCCTCCAGAGTCATTGTGGTGGAGGTCGCGGTCCGCTTGCTCATATCGTCGGGGGCGTGGGGAAGAGCGAGAAGGGGCTCCGAGAAGCTCCTGTACACTAACATGAGATGCGCATCGAGGAAAGGCGGCGCGCAGTCCTCAAGGAGTCCCATTATGATCGAGTTCAAGGGACCAAAGCCGTCACTCTCGCCGCCAGTGAAAAGGTAGGCACCCTCCACCGCAAGACAGTCTCTTATCGACGTCCGACTAGGGACGATGACCGGCAGCTCGAGACCGATAGTGATGTTAGTCCCGATCGAGGAGGAAAGGAGTCCATCCAGAAGCTCAGCTGCCCTGACAGAATTCCAACATGATTCGTTCGAAATTGTCTGGTGTCCAGGCAAGGCGAGGATAACCGAGGATATCAGAATGGCTCCTGCGAAGAACACGACCGCGTCGAACACTGCGAGTTGACCTTCGTCCAAGGAGTCAATTCCTCCAGACAACCAGCCTCACCTCGCATACCAGGATCAATCCTGATCCGTCTTGGGCGTTAATCATCCTAGATGCAAACCCTGTATTCGTGATCGGCCCTGTTGAGCCGCTATGAAAGGAAATCCACCAGTATGCATTCGAGTGAAGGGCCGAGATGTTGAGAGAGAAATGTGCCTTGTCCATCACTTCCGAGACGAATTGGGGGAGGGCCGCTTTCTCGATGGATCCGAACGTTGGAACACTGTCACCTGCGGAAATCGATTCCAGCCTGTTGACTATTGCGTCGGCTGCGCGGTCTGCCAGCTCCTGAAGCTTCCTGTCAGCATCCTGTTCCCCCAACCTCGTCGAGGTCCAGAGCCCTGAGGACACAAGCAGCGCCGCACCACCGAGAACGAACATGAGAGTCGGCAGATCCTCCAGGAAGCCCGCCACTCCGGATTCGTCTGTGCGCATCATGTGCTTCACATCCTCCTTGTCTGAGCTAGTCGCGGGTTACATGTAGCGTACGACTGTGAGAATGCTAGAAGAGCTCCGAGGACGGATGAGCACTCATGCGACACCAGCAAGGGCCGACAAAAAGGATGGCACCCGCCTCAAACCCAGAAACCTGTTGCCCGCACGAGTACGTAGAGGAGGATGAGCTCGTCTTGAGTGTGGACTGTAACGCATGCGCGGGTGCGCACGATCTAGGGAACCAGAGGTGTTTCTCTGGAATCCTCAACATCCTAGCAGCCGGTGCAGAGCCCGACTCGGTCGTCCTCAAGAGGTACATTCACAAGAGGTACAGAGGTGAGGCAGTGAAGTCCACTGCGTTGGCGGCTGCCGAACTGGCTGTCCTCCGGAGAGGTATTGCATCAATTGAACCAGCGTCTGACAAAAGGTGTCGGACATGCCCCGCCAGTGCCCATCAGGTTCTTCTCCAAGCAAGGCTCAGGCTAGTAGAAAACCCCATGACTCCCCCAATCAGCCGAGCAGCGCTCAGGGACTTCATACTAGAGAGGGTTGGCGCTGACGCGTGCGACAGGGCTCATGCCTGCATCTCTAGAGTCTTGAAGAGCGGCGCATCATGCGTGGATTGAGGGACATGGCGGGCGCTGTTCAGAAACCGCGGATCCTGTCTTCATCCCCGGAAGAACAGCGTGTCCCATTGCCCGTCCTCCGACTGGAGCATCAACGCGAGTCTCCGCAGGGAAGAAGCGCCTGCGTTGAGACCAGACCATGTTTCGCATCTTCGTGGCTCAGGTCAGAGCCGACGGACGGAACGGACACAGTCGACAGATACACTGTGGCGGGCGTGTCTGTTGAAGTGTCTTCTCCCACGGGGTGCAGCTTCAGCCTCTACTCGATCTCCCCTCCCGAGTATCAGTTGAATCCCATTCACACTCAGGCCCTTGCACGTGCGATCGAGCACATTGTCATCAATCCTCCGGCGGAACTTGAGGTCTCCAACCTCTCCACTCTCAGGTCATTCATCAAAACGAAGGCGAGGGATTACCTCTACTCGTATCTAGATTCGACACCAGGGGGGCGGGTCTCTGGGATGGCGCTCGAGGGTGAGGCCGACCTCCTGGCGGAGATACTAGCCAAGTACACAGCTGGTTACGGCCTCATCGAGACCCTCTTAGAGGACGGGAACGTGCAAGACATCTTCGTCGATGCGCCATCGAACGAAACGCCAGTTCAGGTAGTCCTTCGATCAGATACTGACTCGCGCGTCCGACAGAAATGTCGGACGAACATGCTGATTGGCAAGAAGGACCTCATGGGTTTTGTGTCCAGGGTCAAGCTGGAGACAGGTCTCCCCTTCTCGGAAGCCCATCCCGTGCTGGAAGCGGACATAAGACGTCTCCGAGCGAGAGTCACCCTCGTAGGGCCTCCTTTGAGCGACAAAGGCATTTCCTTGGCCATTAGAAAGCATTCAACGAAGGCGTGGACACTTCCCGCTCTGGTGAGGAACGACTGCCTCTCTCCCCTCCTAGCAGGGTTCCTATGGTGCTCGGTTCTCGGAAGACGGTCGATTCTGATCGCGGGCAGCAGAGGGGCAGGGAAGACCACCCTCCTGAGTTCAATGTTGCTGGAATTCCCCCTCTCTCAGAGGATAATCCTCATCGAGGACACCCCTGAGATCCCAGTCGCGAGAATGCAAGCGCTGGGATTCGATGTGCAGACGCTGAGATTCCAAGGACACCACGATGAACGAGCCTCCGCTGAGGACGCCCTGAGGGTCAGCCTCAGGATGGGGGAGAGCGCGATCGTAATCGGGGAGGTGAGAGGCGCTGAGGCGCGGGTGCTCTATGAGAGCATGCGCGCGGGGAGTGCTGGCTCGGCGGTGCTGGGAACGATCCACGGTAACTCTGCAGAGGGGGTTCTGGACAGGGCAGTCGAGGATCTTCAAGTCACGGAACGAGCATTCTCGTCCACTGACCTTATAGTCGTGATAGGTCTGATACGCTCTCCCGACGGCGCCCGCTTCGAGAGGCGCGTGGTGGAGGTCGCAGAGGTCAGGCCCGTTGGTCGGGAGGTCGAGCTAGTTCGTCTATTCGCAACCCAGTCCGGATGCTCCTGCGCGATGCCTACAGGCGAGTTCACGGAGAACTGCAAGACCCTTCGAGGTTGTGCGAGCGCCCTGGGCACGTCGGCCGGACACCTGCTGAACATAGTCAAAGCCAAGTCCCACGCGGACCAGGTTCTAGCAGAGAGCTCTGACCCACGGTTGTTCACGGACGAGTTCAGAACCAAATCGAACGAGAGGTTGACGCGCAGCCTGTTCGATATCCAAGGCCCAGAAGCGGCGCTGACTGTCTGGAAGGAGTGGGTCAATGAGGCGACGACGCTGTGAGAACAACGGCACACACACATATGTGCGCGTATGCAACGTTCTGGTGCGCGTGCGCATGAAGAGACATCCCAGCGCTCACAGAGAGGCGAAGGACATGGCGGAGCTCGCGCATGACATTCGTCGCGGTAGATTGCCGATCGCGCCGGAGACGGTGCTCATGGCGAGCAGGGTAGCCGCGTTTCTGACCGCTGCGGGGTTTGCTAGCGTATCCGTGCTTCTCGCACTACTGATGGGGCTAAAGCAGTCTCTCCTGATGCTACTGTTGACGGCCATATCATCCATTCTTGTTTGCGAGGCCGTAAAGGGATATCCGCGAATGCTCTCTCGGAGGAATGCCGCAGAGGTGGTGAAGGACTCCACTAGCGCGATCAACCTGATGGTGATGAGCCTCAGGAGGGAACCATCCCTCTCAAACGCCATTGCATTCTCCTCTTCGAGGAAGGACAGCTTCTCCGCCGAGCTCAAGGCCTGCACCTGGGGCGTGATCATGGGACGATTCGCGAGTTTCGAAGAAGCGCTGCAGAGTCTTGGAGAGCATTGGTCTGACCTAGGGAGCGAGCTCAAGACCGCCATGAACGCCCTGATCACGGCGTCGTGCGAGGCCACGGAAGACGGCAGGAGGAGGGCGCTGGACAGGGCGAACAACGCCGCTGTTCTCGGAGTGAAACGAAGAATCGAGGAGTATACCCTCTCCCTGTCGACCCCGAGCATGATCATGTTCGGACTCGCGATCCTGTTGCCTTTGATGGTCGGCTCATTCCTGCCGATGATGTCATGGAATGTCTGGACAGGTTCCGAGGGAGCATTAGCCCCTGGAACGGGAATCAGGCCCATAGGCCTGCCTCAAATCGTGTTCATTATGAACATCATGTTCCCAGCAATCGGACTTCTCGTCGCAATGGGCTCTGTCACAAAGCATCCCCTGGAAAGACGGTCCAAGGGAGCAATGGCGTCTCTCCGGGGCTCTTGGAGGGTCATCCTGCCGACCGCGAGTTGTTCGCTCGCGCTCGTCTGCTTGGCAGTTTTCTGGCTTGAAGGGGTAGACAGGGCGGCAGCTGCTCTGGTCTGCTCGACCGCCCCCATATCGGCAGTTCTCATGTACCTTGGCTCCAGGAGATCATCGTCCTCCCACGAAGCCCAGGATGCCTCTGAGGAAGCGCTTTTCAGGATGGGGGCGCGAATGGTTGAAGGACAGAACTACGAATCCGCGCTATCTGGCGCATGCAAGGATGACAAGGGGGCGCTCAAGGTCCACGTGGAAGGGAGTCTCCTTGGAGGCAGCTTCCACACATTCGACGAGCGTGTCTGGACGGCCGGGAAAGGGGGCTCGGACGGCAAGGTCTACGAGGCGTTCCGCGTAGTGCGGGAGGCAGCGGCGAAGGACGAGCGAGCGGCGGGCTTGCTCGCAATGGACCTCGCAACCTACATTAGGGATTTACGCGAAACGGAACGCAGCCTTCGGAGCAGGCTGAAGCCCACAATAGCGATGATGAGGATGACCAGTTTCGTCCTCGCCCCGGTGGTCCTGGGGGTCACTTTCGCGATGTATATGACTCTCGGCGCGATCGCAGAGGGCGGCATGAGCTCTTTGGGCCCCGGCACATTCCTCCTCGTGCTGGGGGTCTTCCTCGCCGAATCGAACGCTATCGTCCAGTACTTTGTCTGGGGAATAGAGGGTAGAAGTTCGAGCGAGACCCTGGTACTCTCACTCGGCTCGTGCGTGCTCGTGTCAGAAATCCTCTTTGTGGCCACTGCAATAATCGCGGGGTAGGGGGATCTGCCGGCCTGCGTTCACTGCTTCGGCTTCGAAGCGATCTTCTCCATGTTCCTCTCAAGTAACGCCAGCTCCTTCTGGTCGAAGGCGCGAGGGTCCACCGGGATGATCATGATCGCCTGGCTCTGAGAAATGTGGTCGTTCACCTGGTCTATCGTGCGGAGAACCTTGTTGAAATCGTTGTTCGAGACGAGGTACTCGATGCCGTCCAAGAGGATGATGCCAGTCGGGTTGTCCTCAACGAACTGCACCAGCGTGTGAGTAAGGATCCCCAGGTTGGTCGGTGATATGACGTCTTGGCCAGCTCGCGTGGCAAGCCAGTATATGGGCGTCTCCTCGAGCCCGTACTTCTGTCGGATGAGCTCCGAGTGCTGCCTGCTCACTGCCAGTCCCATCGCCTTCTTGCTGGTTGCGTCCACTGTCGAAACGATATTCACGAAAGCGTCGAAACTGATGTCCGGAGGGGATTCCTCGACGACATACGAGTGTCCAGGGGCGAGTTTGTACTTCCTTGTGATGCCGAGGCCCTTCTCGCCACCGGCTCTGGGAGCCTTCGCCTTCCTGGAGAGCAAGGACATCTAATCACTCCACATCGTCAAGACGGCGTTGAGGGCGATCTCGTTGGTTGGTTTCAGAAGGAAATCCTTCGCGCCAGCCTCAAGCGCCTCTCGAATCATCTTCTTGTTGATGATGGAGCTCATAGCTATGATCTTCGACTCAGGGTCGACTGAGAGCATGGACTTGGTCAGCTCAACGCCAGACTTGCCAGGCAATATCATGTCAACGAAAATGATCTCTGGCCTCTCCTTCCTGAAGACCTGCATTCCCTCTTCGTAGTCCTTTGCCTCCGCGGTGTCATGAAACCCCACGCGCACGAGGAGCTCGATCATGACCTTGCGGAATGCCTCCGAGTCGTCGACCACCAGCAACTTCAATGTCTCACCAAGGGCCCGTGTAAATCCACGTGAAACTATATATGATATCGTGGAAGGGTGAGATGGGCAGGCAATTTGATTCCTGACGCAAGGCCCTTCCTCCAATTCCTTTCGGAGCACGGTCCCAATCAAGGTTGCGTGCATACAGGGAAGGGACTTATATGCTACCCATCTCGAGCTACTATTGTCGGCCAGTGTTGATAAATGTTGGCCCTTCGCAGGACGTGCGTCCCCCGCCCCCAGGAGAGGCAAATCTGGACAAACAATTATATACTGGCATGGGGATTATTCACAAACGCCTTTTAGTTGACCAGTTTTCAACGATGGTGTTATTTCATGACGAACATTGAGGATGTCAAGAAGGGGACGACGACCATAGGCCTGGTCTGCAAGGATGGGGTCGTTATGGCGACTGAGATGCGGGCCACGATGGGCACTCTCATCGCGCACAAGACCACTCAGAAGCTATTCAAGATCGATGACAACATAGGACTCACGGTCGCAGGCGTAGTGGGGGACGCGCAGACCCTCGCGCGGTACATAACCGCTGAGGTCGAGCTTTACAAGCTCAAGCGCGGGCAGCCAATGACCGTCAGGTCGGCCGCAACACTGACCTCGAACATTCTCGCAGGGAGCAGGTTCTACCCGTACTGGGTAGGGTTGATCCTCGGAGGGATTGACAGAGAGGGTAGCCATGTCTACGCTCTGGACATGGTAGGTGGCGCCATCCCGGACGACTATGTGACGACCGGATCGGGATCGCCGTATGTCTACGGTGTACTCGAGGACCACTTCGAGAAGGGATTGAGCGTCAGCGACGGAATGGACCTCGCCATAAGGTCGCTCCACGCGGCCATGAAGCGTGACGCGGCGTCGGGTGACGGCTATTCAGTGGCGGCGATAACCAAGGAAGGCTTCATCCCGCTGGACGAGAAGGAGCTCCAGAAACGACTGTCAAAACTGAAGCTATCCTGATTCACGAGCACAAGCCAAGGCGTTTCTGCCGACAACAACTTTAATCATAGCTGAGTGAGCCAGATGGGCGTAGAGAAAATTCTAGAAGATGCAAGAGAGGCCGTTCGTAAGACGATACCGACCAACATCGAGATCACAGACATTGATTTCGAGGGGCCGGTCATAGTCATCTATACGAAGAACCTCGAGGAATTCGCGCACAACAACGACTTAGTGCGCCAGCTGGCACAGAGCCTCAGGCGCAGAGTGGCCATCAGGCCCGATCCGACAATGCTCGCCAACACTGAGAATGCGGAAGAGCAGATCCGGAAGATCATCCCCGAGGAAGCGAAGATCACCAACATCTACTTCGATGACGACAGCGGAGAGGTCACGATTGAGGCCATCTCGCCAGGCCTTGTGATAGGCAAACATGGCGCTGTCCTGAACGAAATCAAGAAGGAGATCGGGTGGGCACCCAAGGTCGTAAGAGCCCCTCCAATTCCGTCCAAGACTGTGAGCGAGATCCGGAACTACCTGCGCAAGATGCAGGATGAGCGGAAGGAGTTCCTGAGGAAGGTCGGTCGCAAACTCATGCGCCCAAGGCTGAACGAGGAGACATGGCTCAGAGTCACATCGCTTGGCGGCTACAGAGAGGTCGGCAGGAGCGCGTCCCTTCTGACGACCCGTGAGAGCAAAGTGCTCATAGATTGCGGGGTCGCGGTCAGCGCGGACAATGGAGGTTCGACGCCTTACCTGCACGCCCCCGAGCTCCAGCCGATGGACTCCATAGATGCGGTGGTTGTCACTCATGCGCACCTGGACCATTCAGGGCTAGTCCCGGTGTTGGTCAAGTACGGGTACGAGGGCCCCATATACTGCACGACCCCGACTCGAGACCTGATGTCGCTCCTGCAGCTGGATTTCATCAAGGTCGCCGTAGGAGAGGCGAAGAAGGCGCCGTACGAGTCGTCTCACATAAGGGAGGTCGTGCTCCATTGCATACCGTTGAAGTATGGGGAGACCACCGACATATCTCCGGATGTCCGTCTGACTTTCCAGAATGCCGGGCACATTCTGGGGTCTTCGATCGCGCACTTTCACGTTGGTGACGGCCTATACAACATAGCGTTCACCGGCGACATCAAATTCGAGAAATCCTGGTTGTTCAATGCCTCCGTCAACAAGTTCCCGAGACTCGAGACACTCGTGATAGAATCCACGTATGGCGGATATCACGATATGCAGCCTAGCAGACAGGACGCTGGAAACCAGCTCAAGGAGATTGTCAAGACAACGCTCAACAGGGGTGGCAAGCTGCTGATCCCGGTATTCGCAGTCGGGAGGTCCCAGGAGGTCATGCTGGTTCTCGAGGACCTCATCAGGAACCACCAGGTCCAGAAAGTCAATGTGTACCTCGACGGTATGATCTGGGAGGCGACAGCGATCCACACCGCCTATCCAGAGTACCTGAACAGCCAGTTGCGCACTCAGATATTCCAGATGGGAGAGAACCCGTTCCTTTCTGAGATATTCAAGAGGGTCGACTCCTCCGAGATGAGGGAGACGATTTGCCATGACCCCGAGCCGTGCATCGTACTTGCAACCAGTGGTATGATGAACGGAGGCCCAGTCATGGAGTACTTCAAGGCCTGGTGCGACAACGAACGGAACACGATAGCGTTCGTCGGATACCAAGCAGAGGGCACGATGGGCAGGAAGATCCAGAAAGGATGGACTGACATCAACCTCAACGAGCGCGGGAAACCGATTCAGCTCCACGTCAAGATGGATATCGAGACAGTTGACGGCTTCTCAGGTCACTCGGACAGGAGACAGCTCGTGAATTATGTCAGCACCCTCGAACCGAGGCCAGAGCGCATCATCATATGCCATGGTGAGGACTTCAAATGCTCCGACCTCGCCAGCACCCTGTACAAGAAGTTCGGGATAGAGACGCGGGCCCCGATGAACCTGGAGACGATCAGGCTGAAGTGAGCTCAGCCTCGCACGCTCAGCTTCGACCCTTTCTTGCCGACCAGTACTACCCTGCTGTCCTCGCGTTCTCTCAAGACCTCCAAAGACAACAGACTGGCCAGCCTCTCGGAGAATTCCCTGACTGCAGCATGGGCAGGCATGTTCCCTGCGTTCATCCTCGTCCTCGAATCTCCGACGAAGACATATCCTTTCGGCTCGATAAAAATCGGTCTAGCGATCTCGTCTAGGTGCGCGTACTCCTTCTCCCAGCCGAGGTTCCAGCCATCGATCAATGTGTGTCTCACCACCACTCGCGTGGACAACGATGGTAGGAGCTCGAGGGTCTTCATTAGGTTCTCCCATGCGTGACTCGTCTGGGGCACGCACAGCCTATCGAAAACCTCCTTGTTCGGAGCCGCCACTGTGACGTAGAGCTGGGTAGGCAGTGTAGACAGCTCCTCCAGCGCCCTGGGCACCGAGCCGTTCGTGACCAGAAACGTGGTCATTCCCTTTCGCTTGCACAGCTCGATGAACTCGCCCAGCTTCGGGTACAGCGTTGGCTCGCCCGAGAGGGATATCGCCACCTGATTCGGTCTGCGAGCTTCGCTCCATAGCCCGGAATCGCACCGATAGTCGCCCTTGAAGCCGGAGACAAGGAGCGTCTGCTCCTTCATGCACTCCTCGAGCAGCTGTTCTGGCTCCGGGTATCCAGACTTCCCAAATCCAGTCATCCCGTGGTAGCGCCAACAGAATAGGCATCTGAAATTGCAGATGTTCACCGACGGCGTCATTTGCATGCATCGGTGGGACTCGATACCGTAGAAATCTTCCTTGTAACATGGCCTTCCGTGGATCAGCTTCTGGCGCATCCAGTGACACAGCTTCACCGCCCCCGTCTCACCGACTATCCGGTACTGTTGTCGAACCAGATGCTCCTTGGTCCTGCTGTCCAATCTACTTCACTCCTCAGAAATCCTTCAGCGATCGCTTGCTGCCCCTCGGTTTAGAGCTGTTTCTTGCCGTCCGAGAATCCTCGCTTCCGCCCTCAAGCTCCTGCTTCATCCGGGAGACTACCTCCTGGACAGCTTTCGAATCCGCGTCCACCCCGAGAAGGAAGCCAATATCATCCTCGTCCAGACCACATCTCACTCCCAAATTCACTAGGAGTTCCTTGTCGTTGCGAGCAACCGCAGCTAGGAGGGGCAAGACAGACCAGTTGATTGCCTTCTTCGACATATGCAGATACCCTACCAGTTTCTTCGATATGGAATCCCTGGCCGCCCTGGGACCCTTCGCCCTCGAGAGCATCATGAAGTGCGAAGGGAACCTGTACTCCGTCACTTCAGGTCGGGGTCCATGGGTCCTTGAGAGTGCGACCCCACCAGTCATCATGTCCTTTGCGTAAGCCCACAGCCTGTAGTTCTGTGACCGCCTGGTCCAGCCCAGATATACGTCGGCTCGCGCCAATGCGTCGAACGCCTCGGCCATGTCTCCCGCGTGCCTAATTTCGAGGGGGATGTTCTCCTCTATCCATTTCGCAAGTTCGTCGGGGGTACGATCGACGTCCAGGGTTGCGTCACGGGCGTCCTTGAGCGTTTTGGCGCCAAACATGGTTCTCAGGGAGTCATCCAGCTCCTTCAGCTGGTTCCTCTTCCCCATCGCATCTGAATCCGTGAGGCTTATCTCGGTCTTGCCCTCGACCATCATTTGGAGGTCGTTGACGGCAGCCCTCATGTCACCCCCACAGTTGATAGCAATCCTGGTCAGTACATCCTGGTCAATCTGCACCTGTTCCTTTCTGGCGATGGTTTCCAGGACCCCCACAATCGACTTCGGCTCGAGGCGCCTGAACACTACGCGCTCCGCCAGTGTCTTGATCGCCGGTGCTCTTCTTGTCAGTTCGTAGAAGTCGTTCACAATGAGAATTATCGGCTGGGCAGATTCCCGTATCGTATCGACAATAGCCTTGGCCCCGCCGTAGTCCTCCCGTCCGAAAAGGTTGTCGGCCTCGTCGATGATCACGAGCTTTCTTTTGCCCTGAGCAGAAGAAAGGAAGTCTCCGTCGGGGGTGAAAGTCTGATTGATCGCTCCAGCGCCCGCGACCTTCTTAATGGAGGCGGCATTCCTGTGGTCCGAGGCGTTCATCTCAATGAAGTCCCACCCCATATCATTGGCCAACGCCAGAGATGCGCTGGTTTTGCCCGTGCCAGGCTCTCCTCGGAGGACGAGCGCCTTGAGGCGTGGGACACCATGCGACCACGAGTCTGCCCACCGTCGGATGGAACGCGCAGCGGATTCGTTCCCGACAATCTCGGAGAGAGATTTCGGCCTGTACTTCTCAGTCCATTCGTCCTGCATCCGGACTGTGAGTCGCGCATCGCGTATTATAGACTAGTGCATATCGTGCGCGAAAGTGAACTAAAGATCCTTCATGGAACCCTCTGAAGATGTAAAGCCTAAAAAGAAATATGTTAAAGATATAATGGATTAAAAAGTTTAGTCCACAGCTAAACATCATTAGGGACCACGAACGAATTCGTGTGATTTGCCGCAGATGATGGTACCTCGACACGCTCTGTCTCCGTGCGAGGTTCATCGCCCTCAGCCAGCTCTTCCATCCCTGGCAGCGGGTGCTTGGAGTATTCCTCCTTTCTGTCGTCAATGTCCATCGTCAGATAGATGGCTGTGACTTCGATGCTGGAGTGACCCAGGTTCTGCTGAAGGGTCCTCAGATCTATCCCCGACTTCAGGGCAAACACCGCATGAGTGTGCCGTAGCACATGTGGGTGCCTCTTGTCCCTGTCCAGACCAATCCTGGCTCCGTAGTTCGCGATAAGCCGTTCCACCTGTCTCCTGGAGAGCGGCCCGCGCTTGTTCGAGACAAACAAAGGATCCTTCCTCATCTTGCGACTTCCGACGTAGTCCCTGAGCATCGACTTGGTCCAACTGTTCACCAAGGGAACCTTGCGACCTTCCTCGTGCCGCTTCGCCTCTTGTATCGTGATCTCTCCCGACTCGAGATCCACGTCACCAATTGTCAAGGAGCACAGCTCGCCGACCCTCATCCCCGTTTCGTAGAGAAGTTTGATTATGAGACGATCTCTCATTCGTTTAGGTGCCTCTAGCAGGGCTTTGAGCTCTTCCTGCTTGAGATACTTGCGCATGCTAGCTACCCATCCCTTCGTCTTCCGACGAGTGTCCGACAAAGCATTGGTTTGTGCCTATATAAAAATGTCGCATTTTGCCTCCAAAATGCCCTCGGCTCGTCGGATCCTCGCGAACACCCCCAAAAAGCGGCGCATTATGCCCGATTTGTTGACGTTTTCGATGGGATGCACGATACCCCCTCTTCGCCCAGCATCTAAATCGAGAGAGACACGTGCTACAAATTAGCACGATTCGCGCGAAAACACCAAAAACCCCTGATAGAGGCGCGCAAAATCGTGATCAGCGAGCTCACATCGCAGCTTGCCCCCGTAGGGGGCAAGGAAAAGCACATGTTTCTATCTGCTAGCTAAACTTGTATAGTAAATATTGCTATAGCAACTACAAGTATCACATATTACGATAATTTCGTCCGACAACAGCTGACGCCAAGACAAGTCATAGCACGGTGGTAGCCGTGACATGTCTAGACACGTCACGCAGTTGCCTCAAGTGATCCCCCGTTTCGCGTTTCCAAAGTGAATCTAGGGGCATGACAATGGGCAGAATCACTGATAGCCAGACATACCGCAAACGACATTGTCTAAGGGTATTCCGGGCGCGCGACAGGACCTTCTGATCAACCAGCCAATTGGCACCTAATAGCTATACTTGTGTATCAATAACAGATAATTGCATTATGATTATACCTGACAGATATAGAATGGGCAGAATGGTCTATGGAAAGGGGCAAAGACGGGCGAGATCACCACTTCCGTTCTAGCACACTTTCCGCAATTGTTGAATGGCATGTTCCTCCTCGGATCGAGCCTTGCGAAGAATCCGTGCGCCCTGCTTTCGCTTCTGCAATGGCATTTCCCCTCTGAACTGGAACGGAAACGTCCTCGTGAAAGAGAGCATTAGTCGCGAACCTCTTTCATAGGACTCAGAAGCCCTAGCTAGATGCCTGGCTTGCTTCACCGGCACCTTCTTCGAGAGGCCCTTTAGGAACAATCCCGACTGCCTCCTTCCCTCTTGGACACATGCTCCGACATAGCTGTTGCCCATGTAGTTCTGCCCAGCATCATTCAGCGATTCGAGGACATCCGCCCATTCATCCAGCGCTGCAGGTCCAGCCACGTAGTTGCTCTGGACGTCCACGTCTCCCTCGGCAAATGCAAGTGCGCGCTCCAGCGCATCTCTTCTCGCCACAGATGACGAAATGCGCAGCCTCTGCGTGAAGAAGAAAGCGTCGATGCACCCAGCCGCCTTTAAGTCGTGGTAGGGAATCGGATCTTCCGACTGCCGAGGCTCAGCAGCCCCTCTAAATGTTTCTACCAGGTAAGAATCACCCAGATACCCGCGGACGATGCCATACTCCGGCGCCGCAAGGCCCCACAGGACAACTGGTTTCCGATTCTCGCGTATCTCCTTCTTGATGCGCTCGAAGATGGCTCTAACAAGCTCCATTTCCTGGGCAGTGGGTCTCCCCTCCTTGGCCGGATACGAACGAGGGTATGTGTACACATCCAGCTTCCATCCCAGACTCTCAGTGCCGCGCACCATTCTCTTGAATGTCTTCATGTGGAGAGCGGTTGGTCCCGACGGACAGGTCTCCCCTTTCGAAACATTGATCAGAAACGAATAGCCAGAGTACCCTCCGACATCGGCAGTTCCACACTTAACGCCGAGGTATCTGAGGCAGCCAGCCATCGCGCCCAGGTAGGACAGCCAGCATCGCTGATATGAGATCTTCTTCAACTCAGATCTCTCCACATCAGTCTCCCCTGCCAGAGCGCTCGAGTAGGTCCTCATTAGAACTTCTTTTTGCTCGACACTCCTTCTGACGGAGTTCTTGTATGCATTAGATGCCGCTGACAGCAATCCACGCCCATCAGCTGTCGTTCGATACTCACCTCGAGACACGCGCTGGATCAAGCCATTTCCTATCAGCTGGCTCAAGTGGTTCGACAATGCCGTTTTCGACAGTCTTGTGGCTTGCATCAGCTCGACTACGCTAGCGTCTCCTCGCATCCCGACTCCCAGAATCTGAATCCTGGATGGGTGTGCCACGGATTTCAGCAACGCCGCCATTGAATCAGCAGATTCTATCACCTGGCTCTTGGCGTTCGATCCCCGAATCCTCACGACCATTCTGCTTCGCCCCGGCAAGATTCCGCATAATGTCCAGGCTACTTAATGGTTTGTAATTCTATGAACACTAGCACTATAATTACTGAACAACTATTAAATTAATACGCCCATAATATTCACAAATACATATAAAAATTGGGGTCGCAGGGAACGCCCGCACGTGATGAACAAAGAACGAAAAATCAGGACGGAAGAAGAAGGGGCCAATCGGCCCCTGAAAAATCGATCAATGAGTTTACATCATACCCGGAGGCATGCCACCCATACCGCCCATTCCGCCAGGCATGCCGCCTCTCGGAGGTCCAGCCTCAGATGGGCTCATGCGCTTCGAGGCGATCACATCGTCGATCCTCAGAATCATCGATGCAACCTCGGTTGCTGACTGAATCGCCTGGGTCTTGACCCTCATCGGTTCGATTACCTTCGCCAAAATCATGTCCGAAACCTTGTTTTGGAGAACGTTGACACCGAAGTTCTTGCCGTCTTTCTTGTTGTTGTGAGCATTCTTCAGCTCAATCAGGACATCGATGGAATCCATGCCGGCGTTCTCTGCCAAAGTCCATGGTATGATCTCGAGAGCCTCAGAGAACGCCTCGATAGCGAGCTGTTCTCTGCCCCCGACGCTCTGGCCATAGTGCTTCAGCCTGAGCGAAAGCTCGATCTCAGGAGCGCCTCCACCTGGGACGACGATTCCGTCCTCGATGGCCACCGCGACGACCTTCAGGGCGTCATGGAGCGCGCGCTCGACCTCATCGACAACGTGCTCGGTCCCGCCTCGGATGAGGATCGACACAGCCTTCGGGTTCTTGCAGCCAGTAATGTACGTCATTTCAGAATCGGAGATCTTGACCTCCTCCACCTGCTCTGCAGCTCCCAGTTCAGAGGCCTTCAGGTCGTCTAGGTTCGTGACGATCTTGCCCCCGGTTGCCTTGCTCAGCTTCTCCATGTCGGATCTCTTGACCCTCCGAACGGCGTAGATCCCTTCCTTCGCTAAGAAGTGCTGGACCAGATCGTCGATACCCTTCTCGCATATGAGGACGTTGGCTCCCGATTTCTTTACCTTCTCGACCATCGTCCTGAGGGTCTTCTCCTCCTCATCGAGGAACTTCTGCATCTGCATCGGATCTCGAATTTGGATCTTGGCCTCAACCTCGGTCTTCTTGATTTCGAAAGCTGAATCGACTAGCGCGATTTTCGCGTTCTTCAATACCTTGGGCATCCTCGGGTGGACTCTCTCCTTGTCCAGGATCAGCCCCTTGATCAACTTCGTGTCGGAGACTGAGCCGCCGTGCTTCTTCTCGACCTGGATGTTGTCGATGTCGACTTTGGACACGCCGTCCTGCTTCTCCGCAACCGATGCGACTGCTTCCACTGCGATGTCGGCCAGAAGATTTAGTTCCCCGCCGACGCCCTTACCTGTCATCGCCGTCTGCGCCACCAGCTTCAACGTCTTCTTGTCGGTGGGCGAGACCTCGATGCCCATTTCCTTGAGAATCTTCAGCGCCTCATGTGAGGCCAGTCTGAATCCGTTCGATATCACCGTGGGGTGCACGTTCTGCTCGATCAGTGACTCGGCCTTCTTCAGGAGTTCTCCTGCAATGACCACAGCGGAAGTCGTGCCGTCGCCGCACTCATTGTCCTGAGTCTTGGCGACCTCGACGATCATCTTCGCCGCGGGGTGTTCGACGTCCAGCTCTTTCAGTATAGTTGCTCCGTCATTCGTGATGACGATGTCACCCATGCTGTCCACGAGCATCTTGTCCATGCCCTTCGGACCAAGGGTGCTCCGCACAGAGTCCGCGACCGCCTTCGCAGCCATGATGTTGTTGTTATGAGCGGTCCTTCCGCGCGTCGATTCCGTGCCTTCCTTTAGCACAATAATTGGTTGGCCTCCCAACAAAGTAATGCCTCCGATGTTTCGAATATACTAGGACTTCTATATAAGCCTTGTTCCTACGAACTCCACTGGAAACCCCGCTTTCCGGCGGGAGAACGATGCACAGCCGACCGCGACTAGAAGGCGTCCAGGAGACGGATTCCCCACCGGTCGCACTCCTTGAGCAGCGTCGATCGGACCCGGAAAAGCCTCGAAGCAGGCGTCTCTTGGGAAATGGGCAGCTGCGGCATGCACTCCTTCAGCCTCTTCATCGCGAGCGGCCTTGGGTTGAATGAGTCCCACATTATCGAGCCAACAGAGGCATCGTGAGCGAATGACACGAGGCGCTCAAGGTCCGCATCCAGATCACAGACACCGGGAATGATCGGTGCTGCCATCAGGTAGGTCCTCACTCCTGCTGCATTCAACTCGCGCAGCAGCTCGAACCTGCGTCGCGGAGAGGGGGCACCAGGTTCAAGGACAGCCGCCATATGCTCATTCACTATCCCAATGCTCACGCCCACCTCGGCCTTCTCATAACCTTTCAGGATGTCCAGGTCCCGCAGGATCAGGGGCGATTTCGTTAGTATGCTTATGTTCGCACCCATCTCCTTGAACGTCCCCAGGCATGCCCTGGTGAGACCGAACCTCTCCTCCGCCGGCTGATACGGATCTGTCACGGTTCCGATTCCGTAAACACCCAGTGCCTTTCGTCCGAGCTCTTTCTTGAGAAGGCGCGGCAGATTCACCTTCACTTCTACGCAGGTGCCCCATCGAGTGTCCATCCTGAACCGCGTAACATCCTGCGCGTAACAGTAGAGGCATCCGTGGGCGCAGCCACGGTAGGGGTTCACAGCCCAGTCCAAGCCAGGAAGCCTAGACGGAGATATCGCGGTCTTGCATTCGACGACTTTCAGTTCCAACGAGTCCTACCCCCATGACTGGTCTATACGCTTCTGATAGAGTGCATCCTTCAGGATAGCGCTGTTCTTGATCCATCTCGATATTGGTATGTCAAGCACCGTCGATACATGAGAGAGTGCGTCCTTCAGGGCTGGGAAACGCTTCGGCTGGCTCCGCATAGCGGCCCGCACAGTTTCCCGCACACTCCACACACCCACTGGAAGTATGTAACCAGGATGGGCTTCGCGCAAGATAACAACTCCTGCCTGTCTCCTTTCTCGTTGAAGCAACTCGTTGACAGCCAGACGTGCAGAGTAGTAGCATCCTCCGATACTGGCGTAAGTCGTCCTGTTGTCAAAGAACTCATGGTCTCCCATTATCGCTATCCTGTCACCGTACGGGTTCCATGCTGTCTTTGGATACCACGCTTCGATGAGCTCATAGCGCCAGCTCGTTGGCATCATGATCACAGTGTATCTATTGTCTAGGCTCCTGGACTCGTACACGCGATACTCATTGATGGCGGGAAACGTCTTTGTCGTCTCGAGCATGTGGAGCCCGAGGTTGGAGTCGACGGCTGTGATGCTCCAGCGAGTGGGGACGAACTTACGCCTCTTGCCGACTCCGAACGCCCCCACGCTGAACGCGCGCTGGATCTGGGAGACTAGCGTGCCATTGCCATAGAGCGAGACCATGGCATCTCGCGCCTTC
>Ga0214474_1000374_pt1 | contig 22815 bp, 18 predicted proteins | sample RVTome_2_FD_187335 | JGI IMG/M metagenome (GOLD analysis project Ga0214474, IMG submission 187335) | Soil microbial communities from uranium-contaminated site in the Upper Colorado River Basin, Wyoming, United States - RVT95D214 HiSeq ...
GTACGAGAATGCAACTGGGTTATCGCGGAAAATGTAGTAAAACGGTTCGTAAATTAAGAAGCCGAGAGGTGGGTAGCCTTCCCTAACATCAATGTACGGTACAGCTTCATTTTTGTCCAAATATGAATAGAAACTATACCATTCCGTGTCTCCTGCCCCCAGAGGAAATGCATAGGAGGCTGCAATAACAACTGAATAGAATATTAAAAGGGCGAATAACCATTTCCTCTTCAACGATTTTGTCCTCGCAGTGTTACTTCACTGTAGTGCCTCATATTATGGCATAGTATTAATTTAAGTTGTGAAATATATAATCGAGTCTCGCAAAGTGGGATCTCACTGTAGCTCAGCGGCGCCGAGTTAATCAATAAAACGAGTGACCTTCTATGAATTTGAAGGAAGAGTGGAATAAGCGTGCTAAGGAAGATGCGTTTCGTTACGTTTCTTGTTTCCGTAAGGATTGGAACGACAAATCTTTTTACGCATGGGGTGAAATTCAAACGCGGATAGTTATAGACAAATTCTTTAAAGGTCAAAACATTGACCCTTCAGGCTGGACTGTTCTTGAAATTGGTTGCGGCGCTGGTAGAATGAGCCGCGCGTTGGCTTCCAGATTTAAATGTGTGTTCGCCTACGACGTTTCTGACGAATATGTTCAAATAGCTAGAGAAAAAAACAGCCACTTGAGAAACGTCGTTTTCACCGTGAATGACGGTATGTCTTTTCCAGAAGTTGACAATGGCTCAATAGATTTCGTTTTTTCAGGTTGGACAATGCAGCACATGCCTACCCAAGCTGTTGTCATCAAGAACATTGCGGAGATTGGTCGAGTCTTAAAAAATGATGGTTTATACAAAATTGACCCTGTAATCAATGCCCACTCACAAATAGTTGAAACAATAATATCTAAGGCTATAAGTTCGAGAATGACCCGGTTTTGTGCTCCTCTCATCGGAATAGATAAGTTCGTTGTAACTCCCACTTGGCGGGGAGCGCGCTTTGCTGAGGAAGAACTATTTGCTGTTCTTTCTCGCAACGGTTTAACCGTAAACACTCTTGTTGAGGATGACGGTTTGAAAATCTTTCAAGGAAAAAAAGTAATGCGAAAATGGTTCTACGGTAAGAAAACCGCGATTTAGCTTATTTCTATTGAGGAACGACTTCTACATAGTCTAACCAAATCGTAGGGTTGCAATCAAACAGAACCTACGCCCCAGAAATTACTTCAGCGTAGATTTTAGCATATTCTTCGGCGACTCTGCGCCAACTGTACTCTTTTACAACATATCTGCCTTTGGTTGCATATTTCTCCCTAACAGTTTCATCTTTTAGACTCAAGAGTGCTTCTCTAAGTTCCTGCGGGTTGTTTGGCTTAACGAGTAGACCAAACTCTTTTACAATGTCTCTTAGCCCCAGTATATCCGACGCTACTACTGCGCAACCAGCTGCCGCAGCCTCTAATGTTACCAGGCCAAATGCTTCATTCAAACTCACGCTCGGGAGCGCTAAAACGTCATTATTGAGGTACATTTGCCTTAATGTGCCATCCGAAATCGCGCCGTAAAAGCGAACGTTTTCAACCCTCCACGCTCGAGCGTATTCCTCATATCTTGCCCTGTCAGGTCCATCACCCACTACGCTTAACTGGGCGTCAATATCCTTCACAGCTTGCAGAAGTACTTTCAAGCCTTTATAAGGTCGCATCTGACCCACAAAAAGTACTCTGTATCCTTCATGCGGTGCTCTGTTGCCTGAGAATTTGTCAATATCCACTCCCCACGGCACAGCATACTTCCTCGAACATCCATGCACCACATCGTAATACGATTTGGAACTAACTACAACGGCGTCTGCGCGTCTAAGCAGAACGTTATCAAACACGCTGTTATAAAGAGTGGTAAAGGGTTTAAAGTAATAGTTAACGAGACAATGAAGCGTGTACACAACCTTTTTGCCAGACAGCTTCCGCTTCAACAGCAGTCTGTCCGAAAATGTAGGTGTATGTCCATGAATGTTTATTACATCGTAGTCTTCCATCAATTGTTTGTCTATATTTTTCATGCCTAAAACGAGTTTAATCTCTCCCACTGGCTTGAAGTAGCAGTCATAGGCCGACAGTGTATCAACCTCATGCCCAAGTTTCTCAAGTTCCTCTGAAAGCCTACCTATAACCCTCGCAAAGCCGCTTTTAACAGGCGGCTTTTCGCTGATTATTTGCAGAATTCTTATGATTCTTCACTTCCTTAGTGTTAAAATTTAGTTCATCATTACTGAACTTGTCCACCGCACAAGCCGTCTAACACTTTTAACCATTTTTCAAGATAGAATTTCTTATCAAATTTCACGGCTTCTTTCACACAGTTCGCCCGCATACAGGAAGGATACCCTTCCGTCCACAATTTCACGGCTTTCTGTACAAGTTTATCGTCTGATTGCGCAAGCCATCCTGTGTATTCATCAATCACGTATTCACTAGGACCTTGCAAGTTGTGAGTGAGTGCTGGTGTTCCGCAAGCCATGCTCTCGAGGGGCACGTAGCCGAAAGGTTCATGGGTGAACGGAAACAGCGTAAAAAGGGCATTTGAGTAAGCATCCACAAGCTCGCTGGAAGAGAGTCTTCCCAAAAACTCAATGTTAGGGTGTTCAATTAGTCCTCTGTCAAGAAACTCCATTTTAGCACCAAAGGCCTTAAATTTAATGCCCATGTTAGCCGCTTTTTTGATAACTGACATTTTAGTCTCTTTACCAAAATAGGTCAAAACATAATTGGAAGATGGATTAGCCGCTGAAGGTTGAAATATTTTGCAGTCAATTGGCGGGTAGATCAAATCGTTACTTTTAACTCCAAAACTGGAATACATTTCAGCGCAATATTTGGAATTAGCGATAATGAATTGCGAAATCTCACCCATGCGACTGACAAGTCTTTCGTCGGCGTACTTGATGAAGTTTTTTAAAACGTTATAGGCAACTCTGAAGCCAACGGGAAATTCCTTCTCCACATCTTTCAACGCAATAGAAGGTGGTCCTTGTAAATACCAAACCAGCGAAGGTGCCGAGATCACCTGTGAAAAATTGAGTACGTAAGGTCCATTATTAATGTGTCTTGAATTCAACTTTAAAAAAGCCTCTCTCGCCCACGACTCAAGCCATACCAGAGAACTTCCTAAATTCTTGACAACAAGCTTGGCACGTAAATTTATGGGCTCTATGTTGTTCTCACGTAGACCTTCTTCAACCCGCTCTGACATTAGTGGCGACATTACAGAAACTTTGTGGCCCCTTACGATCAATTCGTTGGCTAAGTACATGGCTGGTCGAATTGAGCCACCAAGATCCAGCATTACGTCGCAAGCAAAAGCGAAATCCACTTGGTCATCCCCGTTGCATACCTGATGATAAATAAGTGTCTCTCTTTTTAATACTTTTCATGGAAAATCAGAAAGCAGTTCTCGGCGTGGGATGAGCTTTCAAGCAGTCACGTTCTCAACCAGAGTTGTTCATGGGTACAAAAGCTTTTTTTGGCTTCTTCATCCAAAAATTTGATATATTAGCCCTAATACCATTAATGGGCTGATAAGCCCTTGACCAAATCAGAAACACAGGCGGCTCCAGATGTAGGGATAATCTCTCCAACTTACTGTGAGGCCGAAAATATAGGTGGCCTAATTCAAACAATCGAAGGTTTGAATCTAAATTCTGTATTATTGGTCATCGACGATTCGAGTCCCGATGCGACTCGGGGCCTTGTTGAAGAGCTGAATGAAAAATACGGGAACATACTTTTGTTGACGCGCCCCCGCAAGATGGGGCTTGGAACGGCGATTAGAGATGGTTTCGAACTGCTTCTGTCACAGCCAAACCCTCCCAAGTACATAATAACAATGGATGCTGACTACTCGCACAACCCATACGATATTCCCAGACTTTTAGACTTCGCAAAAAATGGCTATGATTTGGTTGTAGGAAGTAGATACTGCGAAGGAGGCGCAGCCAAGGGCTGGACCGTATTTAGGCGAATAACTAGTATGGTCGCAAACAGACTGGCTGGTTCCCTTATACAGCTTCGAGTAAATGATTTCACCAACGGCTTCAGGTGTTACTCCAAAAGGTGTGTCCAAACAGTTTTGCCTAAACTCCACAGCCAAACCTATGAAATCCAAATTGAAACAATTAGACAAGCTAAACTTCATAACTTGAAGGTAGGCGAAATTCCGATAACTTTCGAAAACAGGAAAAAAGGAAAATCAAAACTGACTATATCAGAGATAGTTGCGTTTTCCAACTACATTATTAAAGTGCTGCTGAAACAAAAATAATAGTGACTGAATATTTATTACCAATGACCGCCATTATTTATTTATGGTACTTAAAGATTTTTTAGCTAAAGAGCAGAAAACCGTTTTCATGCTGTGCAACGAGGCGATTGCTAGAGGAGCTCTAGAAGCGGACGTTAAGGTCGTGGCTTTCTATCCTGGAGCGCCTACTTCCGAGGTTCTAGATACTTTCTCAGAGGCTTTAGGCAATTTTGATTACCAGATGGAGATTGCTACAAACGAGAAGGTTGCATTGGAAGTGTGTGCTGGTGCCTCCTTCGCTGGGCTGCGAAGCCTCACAGCGATGAAGAGTGTCGGTGCGAACGTGGCGTCTGACATACTCTTCGTTCTTGGCTATACTGGCGTAAGAGGCGGGTTAGTTCTGGTGATTGCAGACGACCCGCACGCGCATTCTTCGCAATCTGAAGAGGATGGCAGATTTTTTGCTCCTAACGCTTACGTGCCGATGCTCGAGCCGTCTTCTCCGCAAGAGGCAAAAGACATGGTGAAGAAGGCGTTCGAAATTTCTGAACGGCACAGGGTTCCAGTGATTATTCGAACAGTTACAAGAGTGAACCATCAGAGTAGCATTGTCAGGTTAGAGAATCTGGAGCGAACGGCGTTTAAGAAAGCCAAGTGGAAGGAGCTGAAAGAGGAGTTCACGACGCTGGGCGAAGTTGCGCGACAAAAGAAACTTGAGATGCTTGAACGCACAGCGAAGCTGGCTGAAGAATTTGAGAAATCAGAGTTTAATTTTGTAAAGCGTGCAGATTCTGATGTTGGAGTGATAACGTCTTCCGTCTCGTACCTGTACGTGTTGGAAGCGCTGAAGATGCTAGGTCTTCAAGAGAAGGTCAACATCCTGAAGTTGGGCACCACTTATCCACTTCCGAAGAATACAATCAGTAGTTTCATTAAAGGCTTGAAAAAGGCGGTTATCGTCGAGGAGCTTTCTCCTTATTTGGAAAAGGAAGTGTACGCTATCGCTAAGGCTGCCAATCCATCAGTAGCAATTTTCGGCAAGGGCTCTGGCACTTTTTCGGAAGCGTGGGAATTTAACCCGAACATCGTTGTCAAGGGAATAGCTTCAGCTATGGGCATGGAATACGTTGACTACGAGTCGATTATACAAGAAGCGAAGAAGCTTAAAGTAGATATTCCCGACAGGTATCCAACGTTCTGTGCAGGATGCCCTCACAGGGCTACTTTTGTGGCGCTTAATCAGGCGCTCAGAATTCAAGTGGCTAAGGGGCAAGAGCACTATTTTGCGAACGATATCGGCTGTTATTCAATGTGGGTTTTTCCGCCGATATCGCGTTCTGACAGTTCACTGTGCATGGGTGCTTCCGTGGGCGTTGCAAATGGTTTGTCGCATGCAATCGAAGAGAGAGTTGTCGCAGTAGTTGGCGACTCGACTTTTTACCACGCTGCAATACCCGCGCTAATAAACGCGGTTCACAACGGGAACAAGTTTACTTTGCTGATTTTGGATAATTCTGTGACTGCCATGACGGGTCAACAGTCAAATCCGTCAACCGAATTTACAGCAGGCTGGCGGCAGGGCAAGAAAGTATCCATAGAGAACATCTGCAGGGCTATCGGTGTGGACTTTTTAGAAATAGTTGACTCATATGATGTCAAGAACAATGTTGAAGTCTTCAGGAAAGCGTTGGAGTTTGACGGGCTTTCCGTGGTGATTTCTCGGAGGGAATGCGCGCTTTACGGCGACAGAAACAAGAGGCGAAGAGGCGAGCCTATCGTACCCTTCTACGTTGACAAAAACCTGTGCAAGAAACCTTACATGTGCCTGAGAACCTTCTATTGCCCTGCTTACGAAATAGACGAGGACCAGCAGCCGCGTATATCGCCGGACATTTGCGATGGCTGTTCTGTCTGTTCTAAACTATGTCCCTTCCAGTCAATAAAGAGGACAGAGGTGAAAACTTGAGCCGCAACATATTCCTGTGCGGAGTCGGAGGGCAGGGACTCGTACTGATGACCACCGTTATAGGAAACGCGTGCGCTAAAAGCGGCAAAAAAGTCGTAACTGGAGAAATGTACGGACTTTCGCAGAGAAGCGGCACAGTCTCTGTTCACCTGCGGATAGGCGAAGATGCTTTTTCGCCCCTGATTAGCTATGGAGACGCGGACATACTGGTCGCTCTTGAAGCAATTGAGCCTCTACGCTACATTGAATATCTCAAGAAGGACGGGGTAGTGCTGATGAACAAGAGAATAATGCACCCGCCAATAGAAACCTCAAAAATCATAACCGCAAAAGGCACAAAATACATTACAGTTGAGAATATCGTTTCAAAGTTGAAGGGTTGGACGCCAAACATTGCCGTAATTGATGCTTTGAAGCTGGCGAGAGAGAGCGGAAACGTAAACACTGAAAACACAGTTTTCCTCGGCTGCTTGTCCGCGCTTGAAGTGTTCCCTGTTGAAGAGAACTATATCCGAGAAAGCATCTCCGAGGCTGTACCCACGAAAACTATAGAACAGAATTTGAAAGCCTTTGACTTGGGCAAGGAAAACGCCTACATTTCTCTATGCACTCTTGTGCCGTGCAAACGGGGGCATTAAACAAGTTTTCTTCGTGTTTGCGGTCACTTCGTTGTTTTAGTCGCTTCGGATTGAAGATATTGCACTATTCGCGAGGAATCAACTTAATCTCGAAGAGATGTGGCCACCTTTTTCCAGTTACAAAGAGTCTGTTTCCCTCTGCATCATAGGCAATGCCATTGAGCACATTGTCCACGTCTTGGTTTTCTATGTCTCGGATGCCGCTCAGGTCTATCCACCCTTCAACTTGCCCAGTTTGAGGATTAATTATTGCAATTTTTTCTTCTTTCCATATGTTGGCATAGACTTTCCCATTGATGTATTCAAGTTCATTAATCTGGGTAACTGGCGCGGTGTCGTGCACTTCGACTTGCCCGACTTTCTCAAAGGTTTCTGGGTCTAGAAAAATCAAGGTTGCTGATCCATTGCCCATTATGAGCCGATTGCCATCATATGTGATTCCCCATCCTTCAGTAGAATAACTGAACTCTTGCAGTAAATCAAAACTGTGCTTGTCATAGATGAAACCCTTATGCTCGTTCCATGTTAATTGGATTATCTTGTCATCTAAAATCGTGATTCCTTCGCCGAAGTACCACTCTGGAAGAGTGTAGAGTTGCAGAATCTCGCCGTTTTCCAATTTCACGCGGCGCAGCGTGGAGCTGCCGTAAAGTCCTGTGCTTTCATACAGCGAGCCATTTTCGTATACTAGTCCTTGTGTGAAAGCGTTTTCGTCATGGGGATAAGTGTTGACAATGCTGTATGTGTAGTATGCGAGTTTAGAATCTGCAGGCTTCTCAGTTAGGACGATAAATATGATTGTGCCGAGTGCAAATGCTCCTATTATAAGTAGTGAACCTAATAGCTGTCGTCTTTTCATTAATGATTCTCCATACTTCCTTTCATTGTGGTAATTCTAATGTTTGCCATTCTAGCTATTATAGTCATCCAACGCAAACCATGGACTAGCATAAGAGTTATATTGCGTAGTATGGTAAACTTTGGGCAAGGGGGATTGAAGAGTGAGGACGAAATTGTTTGCGGTCTCAATATGTTTCTTTTTATTGTTAACGGTTGTATCTGTGGCACCTGCGTATTGTGCTGAGGTTGAGGAGGGCGAATGGATCACAAAATATACAGTCCGAGACTCAACTGGCAAGCTTCTTTTGAAGTTTGACTCCGAAGCAGGGATTAATGAAACTTATTCACAAATACTGGCTGGATCAGAGCTTACGGTGACATTCACAATCGACATATTGGTAAGCGGCTCTGGCAAGTTGAGGCTTTCAACAAGTATGCAGCCTTCATCACTTCACACCGTATACTGGGAAGTTGACTCGGTGAATTATTCGCTTTCGAACCCGAATTCAGCAACTGCAGATTTCAGTTGGACTAAAGGAACTGTCGAAATGATATGCTACGGCAAGATTCCGTCAAGCGCGGTGAAAAGCACACCTGTAAAATTCACTCTGGTTCAGTTATCCGTTGCCGGTGGCGATGTTCTGGATCAAATCAAGCCCTCTGTGTACAATGCAGCAATGGGTAATTACCAAAGCCTTCTCGAGGCAAAACAAGAAAAGTTGCAGTCGCTGAAGGACAGCGGCGTTTCTGCGGGGTACGTTGAACTCTTTGAAAACGTTATTGCGCAAGCCCAAGCCGAGTTTGCGGCAGGATACGTTGACAACGCTATTGCTCTCTTAAATGCACTAGACGTCTCAGCCGAGCCTGCTTCAGCTGTTATGGAATCTCTTTTCCTGCCAATAATCGTGATCGTGGCAGTGGTCGCAGCCGTATTAGGTTTCCTGTTTCTGAGAGCCAGAGGAAAAATCAAATATGTTCTACTAATTCTCGAGGACCAAATCAAGGATTTAGAAGGACTAACCCTGAGAGCGTCGAAAATTGACAGAACTATCGCGTCCAGTCTGGACGGCGTTAAAGACAGGCTCAAGAGTCTAGTTGGGATGTGAAAACACGAAAATATACCAAAACAGCGTGCAGCTGATAGGACTCGGTTCAGCAGGAACTAACATCGTAGAAACTTTTCTAAAGAATAGAAAGACCCAGGAATTACTGGGGAATGAAATTACACGTTTGTCGCTATTAGCGATCGACATAGCTGATCCTGAGATTAGAGCCTTACAAGAAAGCAATGAGCAGATGACAAAGTCAATGGTCAAAGCAGGCATACCAACAGAAAGGCTACGGTTGCTGGCGCAATCGGTGAAGTTTCCAACTGCAGAGGCAATGTTTGACTTCATCAACCAGAAATTCAACGAGTACCTAGTTGGCGAGGGCGCAAAACTTAGTTTTCACCCATGGCTTAATTCAACAATGGCTATACCGCCAATGGCTGGCGGCGCAGGTAGACGAAGAGCCCTAGCCAAGGCAATATACGCGTTGAACTACTATCAACTTGGCATAATCAGGAGCCTCATAAATTCATTCAAAGAGCAGGCGCTTTCATCAATAATCACGCCAACTGTGCTATTGCTATATGGGTTAGGCGGCGGCACTGGAAGCGGCGTGTTTTTCGATTTCGCGCGGCATCTGCGAAAAGTCTTAGGCTCCGGCGTGCCAATCATAGCTTTCGTGGTAGCTCCCTGTGGCGGAGATGACCCTCCAGCAAAGGGCTGCTCAGCCTTTACGGCTATGAACGAGCTGTCTCTGCTGTTGAATAAGGATTACAATGAGTACGTGGTTAAAACGTATGGCGAATTATATCGGAATCCTTTGAATGCACTCATTTACTTGCCGCTATTACCCGCTTATACTAAAGTAGGCAACATCGTTGCTGCCCGAAGCGAAATGGATGACATGATCGTTGACATGCTCTATGTTTTAATGGACTTCGATTTAGCTGATCTCCTAGGGGGAATAGGCACAGAGGTTGGGCTCACAGACAATTACGTCCACACTCTTGGCATGTTCAAAGTCGTATATCCAATGGATGATTACATATCTGCTTTGAAGCTAAACTTTGAAAAGCTTCAATTGCTGCATGATCTTAGACGGGAAAAACTCGAAATCTTGGGCAAAATTCACGAAATACTCAAGAACAGTAATGAAGAAGCACGAAACCTCTACAAAAACTATCTTATAAAAACTGGCACCTACGCCGAAGAACAGTTTGAGGAGAAACTGAAATCAACAATACACAACAATCCACGGCTTGAAGAAGACTTGGAATTACATGTTAAAGGCATTGAGCTTCAAGCGGAAAATTGGATGAGCGAACTGATGCGGTATCTGTCAACCATCAAACTGATGAGCAAAACTGGACCAATAGAGGACGCCATAGTGAATTTGACGCTTCATAAGGAAGGCTCTAGAAAAGTAGACAACTTGGAAAGCTTGCTCAGACGCTTTACGAAAACACACCTTGAATTCTCCGAAAGGAAAACTGCCATCTTTGAGCGGCTAAAGCAGTTGATTCCCAGCTCGCAGGTCTTCACAGTCCGGCAAAAGAGGATTTTGGAGGATTTCATGAATCTGGTTGAGGTTGCCGACAAGTCTCTCAGCATCCTCAAGTTCTATGATGAAACACGATATTTCGTTGAAGCCCTGGTCAGATACTACGAGGTTCTCCCAGAATCCGAGATTGAATTAAAAGATTTACGAAATATCCAGTCTGAGCTGTCAACTCTCTATCTCGTAGTGCAGTTAATGCTGAGAACAGCGACCGACGAAGCGAAAATGATCGACGAATACCTTGCCTACCTAAATGGAATAATCGGAAAATACATGGATAAAAAAGGCATCGTCGATTGTGAACTGATGCGGATACAAGAGACAAAGAAAAGACGCGAATTTGACAAGCTAAAGCAAGAACGCGAGATAAGAAAACTCTTCAGTACGAAAAGGTACGCTAAAGAGCAACTTGTACAAATTGAACGGGATCTGAAAAGAATTCACGAAGAAGAAGCCTATGTCTGTGAACAGCTTGACAAAGTGGACGGCGTCATTAAATTGTATGATCAGCTGGGTAAAAAGCTTGAAGTAACTGCCGAGTATCGTAAGAGACTGAACAAGATAGTGGATTTGCAGAAGGAATATGAAGATAAAATTGCCGAAATAACTCAGCCCAAGAAATACTTTGAGAAATCCGCTGAACTCACTGAAAACGAACAATTGAAGATAATCTTCAAGATACTAACTGAGCAAGAAGAGACGCTGACCAAGAACATAATGATCAAAGACATACTGGACATGGAGCACTACAAAGATTACATGAAAAGCCTCATACGCGTTTTCAAGACGCCGAGCGTGATGGGATTTAAGCCAAACTATAAATCGGATTATATCTGGGTAACTGTGCAGGCGCCTCAGAAACTATGGAGCGAAGATTTAACACAAGAGGTATACACTGCGCTAGCAGCATACGTCACCAGCGAAGTGTCAAGAACAATAACCGTGCGAGTGACTGAGTCTCGGGATCCATGGGTAACGCGGGTTCTGGTTGTGGCGGGCAGAGGAAAAGCAGAACATCTTGAGGCGTATGATGAGATGCAGCTGTTATATAACAAGTCTAATGATTTCGAAAGAAGCCTCTCTCGTTCCTACCTACTTGAGCATGGAATTTCAGCAAAACAAGTCATTGAAGAGCTAAACAATAACAACGTGAAGAAAAAATAATCGTTAAGAAAACGCGGTGCCTAAGCTTCAGCTTGCCGTTAAACTCTTGACTATGCCCTTCCACTCTTCCTCTTTTATCCAGCCTTTTTTGACTACTTGATTTTTTGTTGGGTTCACTTTCTTCTCCAGCGAAGCGAACATCTCAGTCAAATCGAAACCACCAACGAACATAGCCACGTCTATTCGGTCGCTAACATCTTCCACGTAGACGGGTTCAGTTACGCAAATGGAGTTGAGGCTGGCTTTTTTCTTGAACCAGTTGGCTACTGCTAACTCAATTTTTCCCTTTGGGAGCTTATCCTTGAATTGAAGCGGCATACGGAGAAGAACGTAGAGCACTGAGGTGCTCGACAGGTCAAATGTCAAAAAAGGATTGAACAAGGCCGCGTTGAGTATGTTCTCCAGCGAGCCATAAATCTTGAAACTAGCTCCCGTCGCCACCAGAATCGTGAAAGTTTTGGCGTTAAAGGCTCTAGATAACTCGGAAAGTTCTTGCACTAACGTGTCTTTAGTCAACATCAGCTCCAGCAAATAATTGACAACGGTATTGCCCACGATTGTGGAGCCGTTTCTGTCAACGCCGACGTAGCTTTCAAGTCGATCCCTGTCTATTAGCACAACTGGCGTAGAATCCTTAGAAGCGCACATTCCCATGGATGAAAATGCGTTAAAATGAACATCTGACGGCTGTACTTTTGAAGGCAGCATAGTCAACGCTACTGCACTCGTGTTCCATTCTGCGAATTGCGAAATCAGCGCGGGCAGCAAAGCGCTGCCAACGCCATCCCAGATGGACATCACCATTATCGCATCGCGTTGCTTGTCGCCAAGCTTGTTTTTTAAGCGCCCCATAAAAGCGTCATTTTTCGCAACATGCGGCAGAACATGAAACCAAAAGTGCGTGTCACTTTTTGTGTCTAAACCCATTATGCTGTATGGGTCAAGTCGGGATTGGCTCCATTTAGTAATTTCCTTGGTGGATTTGTCGATGAAAATGGGCAGTGTGTCTTCTGTTTTGTTTGCGTGATGTCCTTTTAGAAGGATTTTCATGGGGTATTCCCCGATGCATATGATGGCGTGGTTGGGCAACAGCGGCCTTAATAGTGCAATATGCTTCCCCATGCTTTCCAGAACGTCGAAATTTGGTTTGCAGTTTTCCATGAGTGTTTTCCACACAAGCTTTAAGAGTGGATTGGTAAAATAAGGTTTTAGGTCGTAATAATTGAAGCCAGCAACTGACTCAACTTCTCGCACGCGCTCGTGGTTCAGGCAAAGAAAGGAAAAAAACAAGGAGAAAGAACAAAAAGAGCACGCGCTTGAGCCACGACCGCTTAAGATTTTTACATTTGTGATAACTCTTGCCAGCATGGCGCTGGGTTTATCGTTAATGCCGCTTTTTCCGCAACCGCTGCCTATCCTTCTGGCTTTTCTAGTGGCTTTTGTCACATTTAAGAAGCCACGATTCGGCATGCCCATAGGAACCTTGCTTATCGGGTTGGGCTTAATGTACCAATTAGCCACATTAGATTTCATAGCGATGGTGGGTGAGCCGTTAACTCGTATAGCAGTGGTTGGCGTTTTCCTTTTCTTGTTTATTGCGCTGCCAGTCATTTGTAAACGCTACAAGCAAGCCATTGCCATTAACATGGGCATCATCGCAGGGATTCTACTTTTTTACAATCAAATCTATTATCTCGCTATACCCTTAATCTTGACTGCTGTGGTGCTTTTTAAAAAGAGTTCAGCACTAACTGTGATTTACTATGCTTTGATTTCAGTACCTCTGATGATGATGCAGTATTTGACGTACATCCTGCAAATAGAAAGAGTGGACTGGTGGCTTGAGCCTGGCGCTAGCCCGCCAATTTTTGTTTCTCTATCGTCAATTTTCCAAGAACTTCAAAAATCAATGCTCCAGTTCAGGTTGTATGACACTTCAAAATTCGTGTACGCCATAGTTGATCAGGTTACGGCACCCTCTAATACCGATAGGCTCAACTTGAGCACAGTGTTAAACCAATATCTCGATTCACTTCCAGGCCTAGCTCTTTTTCTGGCAATAATGATCGGCGCTATTTTTGCTGTGGCTCTTATTGCGCGTTTTATCGTAAAGGGTGGTTTGTCAGAAATGGAGCGGTTTTTGCCATCATTCTTGGCGGCAGGCGCTACTGCATTATTCTTTATTCTTTTAAGCGCTCTTCAAAAGCCCCTAGCTTTCAGGGCTGACATTAACACAGTGCAGATCGTAATAGCCACGGTAGTCGCTGCTTTATTCACGTTGCCTACTGCCTTCGTGGAGTTTTCGCCAAAAAAGAACGCAACACTTGAGATGATTCTGGAAAAAGCGCGGGAGCTTATGACGAAGCTGCAAAATTTCGAAACGCTATTAAATAAAGCCAAGGACACTCTTCCTGTTGCTGCCGCCGTCAGCTCTACCGAAGCGAAAATGCTGATAATCAAAGACAAACTTAACGATACCCTCAGCAAAACATCAGAGAAATCCTACATTGGGGCGGAATTAGATAAGAAATACAGCGAGCTTGATCCCGGAATAAACAACGAGATTGGCGCCTTAATTTCCGAACTAAGCGTTACTTTAGGAGAGTATCAGGTGTACATTAACTGCGAATACTCGGCATGGTTGGGAAAACTCGGGGATACGGGATTGAAAGTTAAAGCCAATGCGAAAACAGATTTTCAAAAAGACCTGTCTATAGACCTGCGGATAGACAGTGCAAAAGAAGTGTTAGATGGGGGTCGCCTTCTTGCCAGCGAGGTCATTCAGGTCTCCGAGCAAATTTATGATGCCATACGGTCTTTATACGATGCAAGCCTTCCTGAAAAAAGTCAAACAGTTGCCTTTGCAAAGCAAAAACTCGATGAAGCAGCTCCTTGGAGCGCTATTGACGCACTTTTCACTGCGCTTAACAATTGGCGGAAACAATACGGCGCCAAGATTACCCAATCAGTGGAGGCTCTTCAGAGTTCTTTAACGCCCATAGCTAATTTAAGCATCCAACGTGACAGGTTGTTACCAGTTTTAGGTGATGACCTTCCGAAACTCATGGATTATGCGAAACGCGCTGAAGAAATCAAGCTTCGCATCGAAAAGCCCGTGGGCATCATGAGCGTTCTTACCATAAGAGACATCCTTCAATCGTCGTTGAGCATTGCTGGAGAGGTGCTGTCGCTTCTTTACGCAGAGCTAGAAAACACGGAAGCGTCAATCGAAAGTTTGCTGCCTACAAAGGATTATTTGTGGGAGAGAAACGTTACTTTAAGAAAACGCATGGCAACTGCAATTGAAGTAATCTGTGACGCAGAAAAGCATAAACTGGACGAAGTGCTGGAGAATCTGCCCAAAGCCTTGTCCGACATAAACGAGTGCGTGGAAACGATAGTTAAATACGCTGAAAAGAAAGAGCTTTTGCTAAACTATCCGATAGCTGCTATGGCTATTGAAGACTTGTTTAAGCAGAAGAAGCGTATCGCCGCTCAAGACCTTCCGTTTGAATCCAAATACGCAGAAGAGTATCTTAGGCTGTTCTACAGTCAAAGATACACCGAGTTTTCTTTTGATGAAGCAAACCTGCTGCTCACGAGGAGAGCGTGAAAATGAAATTCAGAAAACAGCAACCGCCAGAAACAACTGCTGCCGGATTTACAGCGGATGCCCGTTTGAGAAATGTTGGCAACGGCACGCTGGAACTTGTTGGCAACACAATAAAGTTTCACGTAGAGACGGGACGCTTTAAAAAACGGAAAGAGATTGCCAAAGAAATCCCAGTCGCCGATATAGAAAGTATAGAACGAGTTGGAAACGAATTAAGCATCGCATGGAAAGGAGTAACCGACAGATTCGTCATAGAAAAAGCAGAACTTGCAGAAACAATCCACGCAAAAATAACTGAAGCTTTGAGCGTGCAAAGTAAACCGTTGGAAGCCAAAGAAGCAGCGAAACAAAAACCAAAAGAGCTCGCGCAAGCACTCAGTAACGCCCTGAAGATTACGGATTCATTATTCGATATTCTCAGAAGCTTACACGGACGGGTTAACTGGAACCGTGTGGAAAGTCAATTAAAATGCTCCAAAGAAAACGTTAGGCGCTTCACAGACCAAAAGGGCGCAGTGAACTTGGATTTTGCAAAGCTTTCATCAGCAATAAAGGAGCACCTTCCAGAAGAAATTTCGAAAGAGGCATATAGCATTTTAAAGGCGTTGTTTGAATATTTCAACGGGTTGCCTTCGCAGGGCGAATCCTCTGCGCAAATCCATCCAAACCACGACGACGCAAAAAAAGTGATTCTGGCATATTACACTTTGAATGATATCATACTGGGCACGGTGGTTGAGGATGAAGAAGTTGGAAAAGAACGCGTTGAACTTGCGATTGTGCTGGATGATTTGTCAAAGGTAACAGGTTTAAACATGAATGTTGATGCAGTTAAAGATATTGTCGCGAAATTAGGCGCAGAGCAAGCGAAAGAAAGCGTTATTGAGGAAAGCAGAGCTGTGTTTGCGCAGCAGCTAAAAGATTTGTTAGCAGCGTAAATGCTTCGCCCTAAAACCGTTTACTGTTTAACGAGCAAGTTGTCCTGTGGATTATTGAAAATGCTGTTTCATTTCAGCAAGAGAGAGTGTCGCTATGTTGTTTTCCCTCAGTGTTTTCTCAGCCTTGTCTAAATCGTTAACCCTTAACACCAAAGCAAATTTGCCATCTGTATGCACAGCAGATGAATAGGCATATTCAATGTTCAAGCCGCTTGCGCCTAGAATCTTGGTTATCTTGGACATGTTGTCTTTTTCAGTTATCAAAATAGCCGTTACTTCGCTGTTCTTCTTTGATTTAGCAAGATTAAACTCGGCCTCTTCCAGAATCTTTGTGGCTCTTTCAGGGTCTTCAGTTACCATCCTAATCAACCCATATTCGCCAGCGTCTGCAATTGACAAGGCGAAGATTCTAATTTTGCTCCTGTCAAGATGACCCATCACTTCAGACAAAGAGCCTGGTCTATTATCCAAAAAGACGCTAACTTGCTGTACAGGCATATGCGTCACCAAAACCAATTAGATTCAAACAATATTTATATCTTCACATTCCCTAATTTCCTCTCCAATATCGGAGACCGCGAAAGTGCTGAAGTGCATAGAAATCTCAAAGGAGTTCGGAGGACTTCAAGCATTGAAAAAAGTGGACTTAATAGTCCACGAGAACGAGATTGCCGGCCTTGTTGGGCCTAACGGCTCAGGGAAATCCACTCTGTTGAACATTATCAGTGGCGTTTACAAGCCCGACTCGGGTAAAGTTTTGTTCATGAACGAGGACATTTCGAAACTCCCGCCGTACGCCGTCTGTGCGAAGGGGATAACGAAAACTTCTCAAACCGTGCAGTCGTTTCCAGATATGACTACGATTGAGAATGTGCTCATAAGCGTGCTTTTCGCCCAGAAAAAGGGCCAAGCAGAGCAAGACCCCGCGGAAAGGGCTAAGGGACTCCTAAAGTTGGTAGGCTTAGAAGAAGAAAAGTTCAATCTTCCCGCGAAGCATCTGAACGTGGTGGAACTGAGGCGCGTGCAGCTTGCAAGAGCCTTAGCAACATCGCCCAAAATGCTTCTTTTAGATGAGCTTCTCACTGGTTTAACTCCGAAGGAGTGTGACGACGCCATTGACTTGGTGAAACTCATAAATAAACAGGGCGTAACCGTACTCATGGTTGAGCACGTGATGAGAGTAATCATGGGTTTATGTAGCCGCGTAACTGTTCTGCATCACGGTGAAAAAATTTGTGAGGGCACACCCAGCGAAGTGTGCAATGACAACGACGTAATAAAAGTGTACTTGGGCAAGAAATTTTCGTTCGGTGAGGAATAAGATGCTGGAAGTTGAAAACGTTTCTGCAGGCTACGGCTTGGTTCAAATATTGTGGGACGTGTCCTTCAAAATAAAAGAAAAAGAAATAGTGAGCATAATCGGTCCGAACGGCGCAGGCAAAACCACGTTGGTGAAAACCATCATTGGGTTATTGCCTCCAAAAAACGGAACCATCCGCTTCAAGGGGGAAAGCATAGAAAAGCTGCCGCCGTATGAAATTGTCAAAAAAGGACTTAGCATGATTCCGGAAGGCAGAGAGATCTTTCCGAGAATGACGGTAGACGAGAATTTGCGTTTGGGCGCTTACATAGTGCCTGATAAGAGCAAAGTTAAGGACTCAAAAGAAAAGGTCTACCAGATATTCCCTGTTTTGAAGAAGAAAGAGAAACTTTTGGCTCAGAACTTGAGCGGAGGCGAACAGCAAATGCTAGTCATAGGCAGAAGCCTCATGTCGAATCCTCAACTTTTGATACTGGATGAGCCTTCATTGGGTTTAGCGCCCATAATCGTTGAGAAAGTGTTAGACACGTTAAGCAAGATAAACGAAGACGGCATGACCATCCTGCTGGTTGAGCAGAACATCCGCGACTCCTTAACAATTGCCAACAGAGGTTACGTTCTTGAAGAAGGCAAGATTATTATAGAAGGCGAAGGGAGAGAACTGCTGGCTAATAGTCACATAAAGGAAGTCTACTTAGGCATTTAACGGAGAGGCCGCTAATGAATGATAAATATTGGAACGAAAAAATCGAAACCATGCCGAGAGCAGAGCTCAGGAAACATCAACTTCAGTTGCTCAAAGAGAAAGTGAAGTTTTGCTACGAAAACACTGCCTTCTACAGAAAAAAATTCAAAAACGCTGGAATAGCCCCTGAAGACATAAAGACGCTGGAAGACATCCAGAAAATTCCTTTCACCGCAAAGAACGATTTAAGAGACAACTATCCGCTGGGCATGCTCGGCGTAAAATTGGACGAAATTGTTGAAATTCACGCTTCAAGCGGCACAACAGGAAACCCAATAATCAGCGCGTACACTAAAAGCGACATGGACGTTTGGCAAGAACTAATGGCGCGGTCACTTTACACAACGGGCGTTAGAAAACAGGATGTAACGCACATCGCTTACGGATACGGGCTGTTCACAGGAGGTTTAGGTTTTCATTACGGTGCCCAGAAACTCGGGACAGCAGTCATCCCCATCGGCGGCGGAATGACTCAACGGCAGATAAAACTCATGAAAGACTTGGGCACAACAGTGTTGTGTTGCACGCCGAGTTTTGCGGTGTACCTTGCTGAAACGATGGTTAAAGAAGGCGTGAACCCACGGAAAGACCTTAAACTGCGAATAGGTCTTTTCGGCGCGGAACCGTGGTCTGAAAGAATACGCGAGAGAATCGAAAGTGAACTGGGCATTGAAGCTTTTGACGTGTACGGTTTAACCGAGATGTGTGGTCCAGGCGTTTCAATAGAATGCAGCGAGCATGATGGGCTGCACATTTGGGAGGATCACCTTCTCGTGGAAACTATTGACCCGAAAACTGGCGAAGTATTGCCCGCTGGAGAAGAAGGCGAATTAGTCTTCACAGCTCTAACAAAAACTGGGTTGCCCATCCTGCGGTACAGAACACGGGACATTTCAGTCGTTGAAACTGAAAAGTGCGCGTGCAGTCGAACTCACTCCAGAATGAAGCGCATCATGGGAAGATCCGATGACATGCTGATAATAAGAGGCGTCAACGTGTTTCCCTCGCAGGTCGAGTACATCTTACTGGGCTTTCCAGAATTAGCCACGCAATATCAGATAATTCTCGATAGGCCAGAGGCGCTTGACATCTTTACCATAAAAGTAGAATTAACAGAGAAAACTATTCAGTCAAAAGTGGATTTGAACGCGTTGAAGGGTAGAATCCTCGAGAAAGTGCACAACGTCATTGGTCTTTCACCGATTCTTGAGTTTGTAAAGCCTGGCGAAATTCCTAGAACTGAAGGAAAAGCGAAAAGGGTCTTGGATTTGCGTTCAGGCAAGATTTGAAGGCCTCATCGGTATGGGCTCAAAAATTGCGGACGGCAAACCAAACAGTTTTGTGTTACTTACTGGTGACGAGGCTGCCGCAAGAGGCGCAGTGGAAGCAAGCGTCAAAGTAGCCGCTTCGTACCCTGGAACTCCCGCCACTGAGATTCTGGAAACTCTCGCAGAAGTGGCAAAGACTTTTGGAATATACGTTGAGTGGAGCATAAACGAAATCGTAGCTATGGAAGTAGCCGCAGGTGCTTCAATGACTTCTGCTAGAGCCATTGTGTCAATGAAGCATGTTGGGTTGAACGTGGCTGCTGACGCGGCGATGACGCTGGCTTACACGGGTGTTGAAGGTGGCTTAGTTATTGCTGTCTGCGATGACCCAGCTTTGCACAGCAGCCAGAACGAACAGGACACGCGGTATTTTGCTTTGCACTCTAACTTGCCTCTGTTAGATGCGGCTAATCCTCAAGAAGCCTTAGACATGTCCCGCGAAGCCTTTGAAATAAGCGAAAAACTGCAGTTGCCAGTGATTCTTCGTTTGACTACGCGAGTAGCCCACGGCAAAGCAAGAGTGAAGATTAACGAGATTGCTAAAAGTTCCCGGAAGGCAGAGTTTGACAAGAATATTTCAAGATGGGTTATGGTGCCTTCTAACGCCATAAAGCAGCACAGGGCTCTAAAGGGAAGGCTGGAGAAGGCGGCGGAGCTTGCGAATAGTTCCAGGTTTAATGTTATTGAGGATAACGGGAAAGAAATTGGGATAATAGGCAGCGGAATAGGCTATTACTATGCCAGGTCAATTTTGGATCCGAGCAAGTTTTCTTGGCTGAAACTGGGGTTCGTTTATCCATTTCCTACAGAGATAGTTAAGAAGTTTGCATCTAAAGTGAAAAAAATAATTGTGATAGAAGAATTAAGGCCCTACATTGAGAGCAACATCCAATTTTTGCACGCGGAGATTCTGGGAAAAACCAAGTTAGGCTTAAGCGAAATCGGCGAGTTTACGCCAGACGCAGTCAGAGCGGCTTTTGCAGAATTAGGTTTATGCGAGAAGGCTGAAAAGCAAGAAGAGTTGGATTTGCCGCCTCGCCCGCCAGCGCTCTGTCCCGGATGCCCGCACAGAGCTTTCTACTACGCGTTAAACACTGTTAACCAATTTGTCAACTGCAAGCCCGACAAATGCGTTGGCTGCAACATATGCGAGTACATTTGTTCTCTGAAGAAGGAGAAAGTCTTCAACCCTGTTAAGTCCAGAATACGTGCAGTAAGACTTGACACGCTGTCTAATGTGGCTGTGACCTGCAGAGTCTGCAAAGAGGCACCTTGCGTAGCCGTTTGCTCAAAAGACGCGTTGAAGCAGTCAACTGAAAACGGGACAATAACGGTTGATGAAGAAAAATGCGATGGGTGCGGTTGGTGCATAGAAGCTTGCGAATACGGCGCAATAACGCTGCATCGTGACACGCGAAAAGCTATTGTATGTGACACCTGCGGAGGCGCCCCAGAATGCATTCAATGGTGCCCAGAAAGCGCCCTGAGTTTTGAAGGAAAAACCACGGACAAAATCGTCACAGGCGACATAGGCTGCTACACTCTTGGGTGCCTACCGCCAGTGAATACGGTGCAGACGTGCCTCTGTATGGGCGCGGGAATTTCGCAAGCGGCAGGCATGGTTCACGCGGGAGTCAAAGACAAAGTATTTTCGGTTATAGGCGATTCAACGTTCTTCCACGCTGGAATGCCTGGTCTGCTGAACATAGCCTACAACAAAGCGAATGTATGCGTAGTCATTCTGGATAACCATGTTGTGGCAATGACGGGGCATCAGCCAACACCTGGATCTGGGAAAAACGTTTTAGGCGAGGCAACTAAGATAATAAAACTTGAAGATATTGCAAGGAGTCTCGGAATTGAGAAAGTGGAAGTTGTCGACCCTTATGATGTTGATGGAACAAAGAAAGTTATCAGAGAAGTGATGGCTTATCATGGTCCTTCCGTCATAATTGCTCAGAGACCTTGTCCGCTGCGGGTTGAAAAGGGTCCAGCGCGAGAGGTTTTGAAAGAATGCAACGCGTGCGGTGTATGCGTAGAAAGTTTCGGCTGCCCTGCTATTTCCCTCACCTCTGAGCGTGCTGAGATTGACCCGGCACTTTGCTATGGTTGCGGTGTCTGCGAAAGAATATGCCCTTTTGAGGCGATAAGGAGCACAGAGTAGATGAAGCTGGACATAGTTTTTTCTGGCGTAGGCGGGCAAGGCGTTGTTGTTATAAGTGACATTTTCTGCGAAGCTGCGTTAATTGATGGGTTTGATGTTGCAAAAGCGGAAATTCACGGGATGGCGCAGAGGGGTGGCGCGATAGTTGCGCACGTTAGAATCGGGGATAAAGTTCAAGCGCCGTTAATCGAGCGTGGGACAGCGGATATAGTGCTCGGGTTTGAAGTGCTTGAAACTGCAAGAGCACTGCCTATGTTGAAGGAAAAGGGCGCTGTGGTGGTGAATACTAAGTATATGCCGCCTTACGCTGCGTTGGCTTCTTCTAAACCTTTGAGTCAAGAACAACTTTTGGGCATGATAAAAGAGAAAGCGCGTGCCGTCTATGAAGTTGATGGACTAGGCATCGCTAAAAAACTCGGCAATATGCTGGTTGTGAACACGGTTCTTCTCGGCGCTTTATCGGCGCTTCCAGAAAATCCTGTGAAAAAAGCGTCTTTGAAGAAAGCTATGGCAAGCAGGCTCAAGGAAGAATACGTTGAAGTAAACCTGAAAGCTTTCCAACTAGGCGTGGAAAGTGTGAAATTTAGATAGTTTTATTAACCTATCTATTGCAGTAATGAAAAGGTATTTAATCCAATAATAAAGGAGAAAACGGAAAGCATTGGTAAACAAGAAGATACTCGGCTTGCTCGTGATTGTGATCGTTGTCGTGGCTATAGCGGTTGCAGTTTGGCAGATGACTCCGGCTCCTTCCGCTGAAGCTCGCAACATTAAAATGGGAATAGTGGCTGGCATGCAATCTGTAGAGGGACAAGACATTGAACGTGCAGCTAAACTAGCGATTGACGAAATCAACGCTGCAGGCGGAATATGGGTTGAGGAATGGCATACAAAAGTGAAGATTGATTTTGTACTAGTTGACACTTTGCATGATGGTGCTGGAGAGACAGCAGGTCCAGTGACTAAGGCGGTTACGGATGACAAAGTCGATATCCTCATCGGTGGAGCAACTACTGGCGGGACTCTCAATGGTCAAATTCCAGCAATTCAAAATCGTGTTCCCTTCATCATAGTTGGTGCATCATTGAACTTGGTGACGAGAAGAGGCAGCCTGCCCTCGGATAATCCCCTGTATATCAATGACACTGAAGGCATGAGTTACATGTTCCACTATTGCACAACAATTTCCGACT
>Ga0214474_1000377_pt1 | contig 22659 bp, 24 predicted proteins | sample RVTome_2_FD_187335 | JGI IMG/M metagenome (GOLD analysis project Ga0214474, IMG submission 187335) | Soil microbial communities from uranium-contaminated site in the Upper Colorado River Basin, Wyoming, United States - RVT95D214 HiSeq ...
CTAGGTTGACCTCGTCTAGGACAAGCATTTCGCACTCGCCCTTCTCGATGACTGCTTGCGCTCGTTCCAGGGCGTCTGATGCTGCCTTCTTGTCAGCTTGCGTGATCCCCTTGGGGTCGACGAATCTCCCTGTTCCGAACTGCTCAACCCTGATTCCCTCGAGTTTCCTGGCAGAAAGTACTTCGCCCGAAGTCTCACCTGTCTTCATTAGTTGAATTATGTGGACCCTCAGCCCGTGCCCTGCCGCTCGCATGGCCAGCCCAAACGCCGCACTCGTTTTCCCTTTACCGGGGCCGGTTATTACGTGCACCTTGCCTAGCCGTTCCTGCATGCTTACCGCGTACCAGAAGTACCTGCTAGTAGAAATACGGCTCTAGGTTGGCCCGCCCTGGCTGGGTGTGTGCCTGCTATCGATCGGGAGCGAGAACTCCCTCTCGAGCAGCCCGAGCTGAGTCGTCTCCAGTGTCCTGGGGTCGATAGGGACTATGAGGTAGGAGCCCGACATCGCGACCTCCTCGTTCGTCAGCTGAAGCGCCTTCATGACCGCGCCGAACCCGTTCTCCGTCACCAGGTACTCAAGTCCGTCCAAGAGGACCACCGCGCCGGCGTTCGCCTTGATGAAATCAGATATGGTCCCGTGTATCTTCATCAGCCTCGTAGGTTCGAGGCTGATAACGCCCCCGGACGGTTTGGAGGCTTTCGCAATCCACATGATCGGACATTCGATGCCGTGAAGCTGCTGGACCCTGTTCGGGTGGCTCCGGGTTATGACCAGACCTCGATGACCCTCCGCAAGCAGTCTCTTGAAGGCCGCGTAAGCTCGTGCAACCGCATTCTCCGTGAAAAGGTACGAGTTTCCGCCCTTCAGGATTGGCTCTTGCGCGTCGTTCATGACTACAGTCTACCTCAAACCCGCCTGGACTGCCAGACCCTCATCGGTGATGTCGATCAGCTGTCTCCCGGTCGTGTGCTTCGTTCCCCTCATCTTCAGGACCTCAAGGAACTTGCGCCTGACCTTCTCCTCCTCGGGGTAGGAGAGCATGATGACGCCGTCGACCATGTATGATTCCTGGCTGTGGGAGATGTCATCGTAAGACATCTCGGCGGTCACGAGCGTGATGCAGTTGAATGCTTTGAGGTACGCGAAGAGCTCGTGCATGAATTCCCTGGTCTCGCCCCGCCACTGGAGCATATCGGTCATGGGCGTGATCGGGTCAATCACTATCCTCTGAGGCTGGTACTGCTCGATCTTCTTCTTGATGATGTTGAGCATCTCGCTCGGGTTCTTGAGCAGCGTCGGGCCGATGTCGATGAAATTGACCATGCCCTTCTCGACCTGCTCCTGGTTGTAGAACGTGAACGATGACAGGAACTTCTGGACAAGCCATTGAGGCTCGGATATTGCAGTGATGTAGAGGCCTTTCTCGCCCTCCTTCGCCCCGTGGAACAGACTCTGGACCGCTAAGGTCGTCTTTCCCGTACCTGGCTCCCCTGCGACGAGGATGGCTGCCGGGAACGGGAACCCTCCTTGGAGCATGCCGTCTAGACCAGGGATCCCAGTCGTCTTTCGGGTCATATCAGAGCACCTCGGTGTCGATTACGAACACGCACTTGTCATCTCCCTTGGAGACGCATTTTCTCTCATGACAGTATACATCCTTGCCCGTGCGTTCCTCGAACACCTTGGCCAGTATGCCCCTGAGCATGTGGCAAGTGGGTGAGTCGGAACTCGAAGACTCGATGGCGCCATTGACCGTGATCGTGTCGCCCTCGAAAGTGATGTCCGTCGCCCAGCCCTCTTTGATCAGGACTTCCTTTATCCGCAGCAGTTCGGTGCCTGCGGATCTGATGAGCCTATCGCCGATGATGCGGCCGCTCCTGTAGAACATGCCGTGAGAGGCGAACGTCATGACGGTCTCAAACAGACGCTTGATCTCCAAGAGCTCTTCCCTGCGAAGCCTAATGCTGCGCTCTGGTTGCTCCATAATCACACCTGGTCGGGGTTGGCATCTATCTGTAAGTCGGGACTTATATCTTTTGGTTTGGGACTCTCTCATTGATATTGGCTGGCTTGGGCAGATTAATTAACTTGCTGACTGTTCGGAGTCGTCGTGTTAGAGGTCGAAGTGAAGTACCGCTCGCCAGGCAACGATGCGGTCGAGAAGACCTTGGTAAGGCTAGGCGCGAAGAAGGTTTCGGAAGGGGTCATGGAGGACCTCTATTTCGCGCATCCGAGCAAGGACTTCGGGAAGAGTGACGAGGCCCTCAGGTTGAGAAAGAGGGTGGACGAGGCGGAACTCACCTACAAGGGCGCGCGTTTGACCATGCAACATGCGAAGGCTAGAGAGGAGATCACGCTCAAGTCGGATAACCCGCTGGCGATACAGCGGATTCTCGAAAGGCTCGGCTTCAAGGAAGCATACACCGTCCGGAAATCCAGGAGCACCTTCCTGCTGGACAAGCTCAGGGTCGAGCTCGATGTCGTCGACGGACTCGGCGAATTCGTCGAGCTCGAGATCATGACTGAGTCCCCTGAGCGAAGCGCAATCCTCATGGAGACTGCTAGGAAGGAACTCGCCCTGGAAAAGACCGAGCCCAAGACATATCTAGAGCTCCTTATCGAGAAAGGTCTCGGAAGAGCACCTGAAAAGAAATGACGTCGAGGCGAGGCATGCACCTCGCCTGCGGTTCTTGGTTACCGATGTAACCAGCGTCCTAGTTGGACGACCTCAGAGTTTGTTTATCTTCTCCGTGACGAATGCCTTGATGGCTGGGTCGTCCGGAATCGTTATCGATTTCTTGTACTTCTCGCTTCCGTCCGGAAGGAAGTATCCCCTTGACACCGAGATGAACTCGCTGACCCCTTCGTCAGTTATTGCCTTCTTCCGTGCCACTTCTAGGAAGTTGTTCTTCCCAAATGGGATCTTCTCAGCACTCAGCGTTTCGAACTGTACCTTTGTTTCCTTCTCATCATCCATTCGGTTGCCTCCATGCGAAGTAGGCATCTCTCGAATATTGTCTTCTAATATAAACGTTCGTCGTTCAAACGATGGCTCGGACGACGTTATGAACCCATCTGGACGTTGGCGTGATTCCCGAATCCTCGGCTGTCGAAGCGATGCAATTCGTCGCGTGGCATTCCCGACATGAATCAGATAATGTAATATAGAGACGAGATTCTACTTGCGACCAGTGTCAGAAACCACTGCGCCCCAGCAAGCACCAACTCCTCAGGAGTTCTGCAGATTCTGTGGGGCTCAGATGCCCGTTTCGGGGTACTATTGCCCCAGATGTGGGGCGATGAGCGGGCAGGCGATGCAGCAGGGCATGCCTCCCGCGGGCAACAGACAGCTGCAGTATTACATGCGTCCAGTCAGGAGGACCGATTTCAGGCTCGTTGTCAAGACCATCTCCGCGTTCATCATGCTGACTTTCGTTGTGCAGATCGCGCTCTCCCTCGCTACCCTTCTCTACGGGGTGAATCTCGTCATCCCGGACATCTTGGACACTTGGTCTGGGTTCACTCTCTTTCTGGTCGTGCCTGTGATTGTGGAGCTGGTCACGATTTCTGGAACTACTCTTCTGGCGTACTATCTATTCCTGGTGTTCGCGATCTTCGCGAGCTGTCTCTGGGTGTTGTTGACAAGCTACCAAGGGTTCAGAAACGAACTAACGATGAGGGCAAGATCACGGGAGCACAGCGCCCTCTTCGAAACGACAGGGCTGCTGTTCGCCACACTGTTCTTCTCGGCCTTGGTGGGCCTGATTGTGAATCCCTCGCCCGAAGACCTCCCGAGCACGGATTCCGTTTCCGAGATGTTGTTCTCACTAGCCAATGCTTCTGTTTGGGAGGAGATCATTGTTCGTCTGCTGTTCATCGGGTTGCCTCTTGTGTTCGTGGACCTCGCGAGGAGGACCAGCAGGCACTGGCACACGTACGTGCTGGGTGGCAGCATTCCAATTGGCATCCCCGAGACTATCCTCGTGGTCATATCATCCGTGATATTCGGCCTCGGCCATTTCACAGGCGGGTGGGGGGCGTGGAAGATACTGCCAGCGACCGTTGGGGGTCTCGCGTTCGGCTATCTCTTCCTGAGATTCGGGATCGTGGCCTCCATCATGATGCACTTCGGAACCGACTACTTGTCGATGCCATCAGAGATTACTGGATCCTTCGGACTCACGGTGGCCACCGGCATAGGAATCCTGGTTTGGCTCGCAGCTGGCTTCGGATTCTTCGCCTACTACACAACCAGAGTGGTGGAGTTCTTGACCGGAAGAAGGTACTTCGATCCACAGCCTGATGTGTATCCGCAGCCCTGGGGGTATCCTCAGATGTATGCGTCACCTCAGTTCCAACAGTATCCATCACAACCGCTCCCTGTCAATCTGCAGCAGCCTCCGGTGGCCATGCAATACCAGCAAGCACCACGCGGCCAGCCCGTGCAATCCTGGTTCACAGACGGATATGTGTGCCCCGCGTGTGGGTTCACTCAGGCGCGATGGGTGGACGGAAGGTTCCAGTGCATGAGATGCGGGAGACTATCATAGAAGGCGGCGAAGTATCTCCTTGCTCTCTACCCCGCTGCCCAAATCCGTTGACTCGATTATGACGTTGCCCTTGTAGGATCGCCTCAGGACTGAAGCCACCTTCTCAAGGTCCGCGGAGCCCTCATCGACTCTGTTATGCTGATCCCACTCACCCTCGTTGTTATGCAGATGGACGTTCGTGAACCTTTCCGCCAAGCTCAACATCTCGTCAAGCTGTCCCGATGTGTTGGCGTGGCCCATATCGAAACAGATTCCTAAGCCCGAGCCCTCGATGACCTCCACCAACTCTCTGGCTTGTGTGCATGTGGCGTTGATGTTGGCCGGCATATTCTCGACCGAGACTGAGACTCCGAGGTCCTCTGCAGTTCGAGAGATCTCCCTGATGGATTCTCTGGTCTTGACAACCGCCCTATTCTTGTCGAGAAAGGCTATCCCTTGTATGAACCCTGGATGAACGGTAACCAAAGGGATCTCGAGCTGTCTGCACATGACCAGAGTCTGTTTAATCTCATTGACCGCGGCGATTCTCATCGGTTCGTGCACGCTCCCGATGTTCACGTCGCTCAGGGGCGCGTGCACCTGAAAGCGAATGCTGGAAGTCTCGCGGGCATGCCTGAGGCGTTCTCTTATGAGCTCGAGCCTGTCTTCTCCCTCAGACAGTATCTCCCAGAGTCCGAAGTGTTTTGAAATCTCCTCCAGCATGTCCGAGAAAGGAGTCTGGCAGAACGCTGGTGAGCCGATGCCTATCATGAAGCACCCATCCTGCGAGTGTCCGGCGCTATCCTTTCGATCAGGGCCTCGATGTCATCCGATTCGATAGTCGCCTCGATATCCCCGAGTGCGTGGCGTTCTTGGGAGAATGATATCTTGCCAACGGCCGCGACCTGCTTGTTGAGTCGGAAGCCTGTGAATGTGCCCTCCGCTCCCCGCCTCAGAACGGAGCGGGCGGCGTCCCTGATCCGCTGACGCTTGAGCAGCTCAGAGAACATGTCGAGTGAAGTGGCAGTGGCGAGAATCGGGTCATCCCCCTCGGCCTCAGCGTCGGGGAAGATGCTCTTGATGGCGTTCAATACTTTGTCCCTGCTCTCGGTGGGGTAGCACCTAGCGCTGAGCCGGACAATCAACATGAGCCAGCCATGTTAGAAAAGATATTTAAAGACGTCCGCGCTAGGTTTCGCGAAATGAAGAAGCGCATTCTGAAGGTCTTCGAAGACAAGGGAATCCTCGTCGACCCAGACGCAGTTGAAGAGCTCCTGAAATCGAAGGACACGAAGAAGTGCGTGGACACGATTCTCAGCGACCCCGAACGACCTCTCGTGATAACGAAATCCGATGTTCAATACTATCTCACCTGCGGCCCGATGAAACAGAAGCCAGCGCCGGAGCTTCGGACCCCGCCCGCGCCGAAGAGAGAGGAACCGTCGTTCGAGGTCCCTGTGGGGGATATCAAGATACTCAAGGACATCACGGGGGATTCGACCTGCGTGGGGAATGTTATCGATTTCGTCAAACTGTTCAACGATCGATTCCAAGCGCTCAAGAAGATACTCGCGCGCAGGCGAGAGCTCGCTGGTATGATGTCGATAGCCAGAGCTAGGAGGGTGCAGAAGGACGTGCGCTTCGTAGGCATGGTGAACGATTCCAGAACGACGAAGAACGGCCATACCATGCTGGAGGTCGAGGACGAGGATGACAGGATACAAGTCCTGATCATGAAGGGATCCAGGAAGGGGATGGACGCATTCCTCAAGGACGAAGTCATTGGTGTCATAGGCTCCCTGAGCAAGGACGGTGAGCTTGTAGTCGCCAAGGATGTAGTCAGGCCGGAGGTCCCGCTAAACAGTGGCATGGTCCCGAACGGATCGAGCGCTATAGTCGCCTTCGTCTCGGACATTCACGTTGGGAGCTCCGAGTTCCTACCAGATGCATGGAAGCGCTTCGTCGAATGGCTGAACAAGGATCCTGTCGCCAAGGGCATCGGGTACATGGTCATGCCCGGAGACCTCGTCGACGGCATAGGAATCTATCCTGGACAAGAGGACGAACTGTCGATCGACGATGTCTACGAACAGTATCAAGAGTTTGCCAGACTCGTAGCTGCCATACCAAAGAAGATCAAAATTGTCATGATGCCTGGAAATCATGACGCTGTGAGACTCGCTGAGCCGCAGCCTGCCCTGCCAAAGGAGGTGGCTACTATGTTCGAGCCGCGAGTCACTTTCGCGGGGAACCCGTGCTATATGGAAATCGAAGGGAGGACGATCCTTGCCTACCATGGCAGAAGCATGGATGATTTTGCCGGCAATATCCCCAATATGTCTCAGATGCGGCCCGGGGAAATCATGAAGGAGATGCTCAGGCGGAGGCATCTGGCACCCACCTACGGCGACAGGACGGCGCTCGCCCCTGAACAGAAAGACTATCTCGTGATTGACCGCGTCCCAGATATCTTCGTCACGGGGCATGTTCACAGATGCGCGGTCGGCGAGTACCGGGGCATCAAGATGATCAACGCCTCGGCATGGCAGGGGCAGACTGGTTATCAGCGCATGCGGAATCAGGTGCCTGAGCCCGCGAGAGTCCCCCTGGTAGACCTTGGCACCGGAGACACCTGGATCGAAGATTTCTCGTCCTGAGGGTGCTCAGTGAAAGGCTTGATATCTGACAACAGGAATTGCCCGGCGTGAAAGACCTGGACCTTTTCTTCAGACCGAAGTCTGTCGCAGTCATCGGTGCAACCCCAAGTTCGGGGAAGATAGGGAACATCATAATCGAGAACCTCCTCGGAGAAGGCTACAAGGGCAAGATATTCTTCGTGAACCCCAACTACAAGGAGATACTTGGGATTCCCTGCTATTCCTCGGTGCTTGAGTGCCCAGGGCCAGTCGAAATGGCGGTCATCGTGGTCCCTGCTCCGCTCGTACCAGAGGTCATGGAGCAGGCTGGCAAGAAAGGCATCAAGGCCGCAGTCGTCATATCCGCAGGATTCTCAGAAGGCAGCGAAGAAGGGAAGGAGCGCGAGAAGGCTGTATCCGAGATTGCGGACAGGTACGGTATACGGTTCGTGGGACCAAACTCGCTTGGGGTGATCTCGCCGCATTATGATCTGAATGCTTCGTTCGCGCGCGCTTCACCCATAGCGGGACCTATCGCGTTCTTCTCCCAGAGCGGCGCATTCTGCACGGCGGCGATTGAATACTCCCTCGGTGAGATGTTCGGATTCTCGGCATTCGTCAGCTCGGGCAACAAGGCCAACATTGACGACGCCGATCTCGTGTCCTACTTCGCAAACGATCCGAGGTCCAAGTGCATTGCCGCATACATGGAATCGACCAGACGTGGACAGGACTTGTTCAAGGCGCTCGACAAGGCCTCGAAAAAGAAGCCGATAGTGATCCTCAAGGCAGGCCGGTCCAAGAGAGGGGCGAAGGCCGCGAGCTCTCACACGGGCGCGCTTGCAGGTTCGGATGCTTCCTTCGACGCGGTCTTCAGACAGACGGGCGTCTACCGGGCGAAGACCATGTTCGAGCTGTTCGATGCGGCCCAGGCACTAGCCCACCAACCGCCCCTGGTCGACGACGGCATAGCCATAGTCACCAACGCAGGAGGCATGGGAGTGATAGCCACAGACTATGCTGAGGAGCTCGGGCTCGAACTGGCAGAGTTGTCCAAAACCACTCTGGACGAGATAGGCAAGGCATGTCCTCCCACTTGGAGCTGGGGAAACCCGATCGACATCATTGGAGATGCGGACACCGCAAGGTATGCGAATGTGCTGAAGGCCGTTGGACAGGCGCCAGAGGTGCGTGGGATAATGGTCATCGCCGCGAGGCAAGCGGCCACCAACTTGTACGAGATCGCGAAGTGGATAGCTATCACGGCGAAGCTGAGCGGCAAGCCAACAGTCGCGTGCTTCGCAGGCATCGAGGACCCAGAATCCGAGCGGTTCCTGGACTCGAGAGGGATCCCTGTGATGCCGGTCCCCGAGAGAGCGGTCACCGCTCTCCACGCCCTGCGCGTCAGAGGAAGGTATCTGTGCAAAAAGAAACTCCTCGACACGCCTCAGCCCAACAGACTCTGAAGGATGACCACGGCGCCAATGGCGATGAAGACGAGGCTGCAGAGGAACGCCAGCCAAACGAGCTTCATCATCTTCTCCGGGTCATGTAGCATATCCAGCAAGGCCATCTGATCAGACCTCTGCTTTGGCCTCCGCCTTGTCCTTGATTCGTTTCAGCCTGAAGATATTGTCCCTCTCCATCTCCTCCAACCTGAAGGTGATGAACCGCTCGATCTCCTCGAGCTCGGGGAGGATCTTGAACTCCAAGGCATTCACACGGCGTTTCGTCCGCTCGATCTCCACAAGCAGCTTCTTCATCGTGGTCTCGAGCTCAGCCGCCTTCACGACGGTCTCGACGAGGTTCTCATAGGCTTCGGTGGCCTCGTCGATTCTAGGCGAGGTGCCTATGATGCCGTACCCCCGTTCAGTGAGAGGGGCGACTATCTTGCTGGATTTGATATTCGGCACTACCACGCCCATCAGGTTCCTGCTCCTGAGCTGTATCTCCGGGTGGCCGGTGAGGGCGTAGGATGCGGACCGCACAGCGATGACGCCATCGACAGCGCTCGCGATGGCTATCTTCTCGCTGGCTTCCTTGTACCTTCTCGCGATCTCTATCCTCAAATCCTTTGCCTGGTCGAGTATCTTGAAGAACTCCAGTATGAGCCCGTCCCGCTTCAGCTTGAGTATCTTGTGGCCGTTCTGGGTCAACCTGATCTTCTTCTTGACCTCCAGAAGCTCTGACCGGGTTGGCTGTATCTCTCTGACCTGCATTGTTGGCTCACTTCTTCTTGGCCATTGGGTGGTACTTCTCGATGATCTTCCTGTCAATCTTGGTGAGCGAATCGATGGGCAGCATGGACAGTAACTCCCAGCCGAGGTCCAATGTCTGCTCTATCGTGCGGTCCTCGTCCTTGCCCTGACGAACGAACCGATCCTCAAAGGCATCTGCGAAGTCCAGGAACTTCCTGTCTCTATCGGACAGAGCCTCCTTCCCGACGATTGCGACCAGTCCTCGCAGATCCCTGCCCTCCGCATAGGCAGCGTACAGCTGATCCGATACTGCTCTGTGATCCTCTCGAGTGCGGCCGGGACCGATGCCCTGGCCCATAAGCCTTGAGAGGGACCGCTCGACCGCGATCGGAGGGAATATGCCCTTCCTGTGCAAATCCCTCGACGCGACGATCTGTCCCTCAGTGATGTAGCCCGTCAAGTCAGGAATGGGGTGCGTGATGTCGTCCCCGGGCATGGAAAGAATAGGGAACTGCGTGATCGAACCCTTCTTGTCCTTGATCCTCCCCGCCCTCTCATACATCGAAGCGAGATCGGTGTACATGTACCCTGGATAACCTCGCCTTGCGGGAACCTCCTCCCTCGCGGCCCCAATCTGTCTCAAGGCTTCTGAGTAGTTCGTGATGTCCGTCAGTATCACCAGCACATGCATGCCTAGGTCGAACGCAAGGTACTCAGCTGTCGTGAGCGCGAGCCTGGGCGTCAGCAATCTCTCGATTGCAGGGTCATCGGCTAGGTTGAGGAACACGACGGCTCTCTTGAGCGCACCGGTTCTCTCGAAGTCCTTCATGAAATACTGCGCTTCCTCGCTTGTGATACCCATAGCTGCGAAAACGACCGCGAACTCCTCCTTTCCTCCCAGGACCTTCGCCTGCCTTGCGATCTGCAACGCGATGTCGTTGTGCGGCAGGCCTGATCCGGAGAATATCGGGAGCTTCTGCCCTCGAACCAAGGTGTTCATGCCGTCGATCGACGAGATGCCCGTCTGGATGAACTCCTGGGGGTTGTCCCTCGCCCAGGGGTTGATGGCGGCACCGATGATCTCCAGTCTCTTCTCTGGGATGATCGGGGGGCCGTTGTCAAGAGGATCCCCCGAGCCGTTCAGTATCCTGCCAAGCATGTCCTTGGCGACTGGCATCTTGACGGTCTCTCCCAGGAACTTCACTCCGGAGGACCTGTCGATACCGCCCGTGCCCTCGAACACTTGGACGACCACGACCTCGTTCGACGTATCCAGCACTTGTCCTCTCTTCGTACTTCCATCGGGAAGAGCTATCTGGACGAGCTCGCCGTATCCTACAGGCTCGGTCTTAGCGACAAAGACTAGTGGCCCCGCAATCTGGCTTATCGTGTGGTATTCCTTGGCCATGAACATCACGCTCCCAAGGAGGCGAACTGTTTGTCCATCTCGGCTGTGACCTTCTTGAGGTCCGCATCGATCGTCTCCTCGAACTTCAGTTTGCCCAGATCCGCCCTGCACGGAAGTGCTGATATCTTCTCGAGGGGCACCTCGAGTGATATCGCCTTCTTCGCGTGTTCGGAGAACCTTCTGATGGCGCTCATGTACTCGTACTGCCTCTTGAGTGGGCTGTAGGTGTCCACCGGGTGGTAGGCGCTCTGCTGCAAGAAGAACTCCCTGATCATCCTAGCTACTTCGAGTATCAGCCTCTGCTCCTCCGGAAGCGCATCCGAGCCGACCAGTTGAACGATCTCCTGCAGTTCCGACTCCTTCTGCAGAGTCTCCATGGCCCACAGCCTCACTTGGTTCCAGTCCTCAGCGACGTTCTTCCTGTACCAATCCTCGAGAAGAGGGCTGTAGAGACTGTATGATGTGAGCCAGTTGATGGCAGGGAAATGTCGTCTCTCCCGCAGCTTTGAGTCGAGGGCCCAGAACACCTTGACGATCCTGAGCGTGTTCTGTGTAACGGGCTCGCTGAAATCTCCGCCTGAGGGGGACACCGCTCCGATGACGGAGATGGATCCGACTCCTCCGGAGTATGTCTTGACTCGCCCGCACCGCTCGTAGAACTCCGAGAGGCGCGCGGCGAGATAGGCTGGGTATCCCTCCTCGCCTGGCATCTCCTCCAACCGAGAAGATATCTCTCTCATCGCCTCCGCCCAACGAGATGTTGAATCTGCCATCAGGGACACGTCGTAGCCCATGTCCCTGTAGTACTCCGCCACGGTGATGCCGGTGTACACGGATGCCTCTCTTGCGGCTACTGGCATATTGGATGTGTTGGCTATGAGAACCGTACGGCCCATCAACGGCTTCCCGGTCTTCGGATCCTCCAGTTCGGGGAAGGTCGTCAACACTTCGGTCATCTCATTGCCCCTCTCTCCGCAGCCGACGTAGATGACGATCTGAGCGTCACTCCATTTCGACAATTGCTGTGACGTGACGGTCTTCCCTGTCCCGAAACCTCCGGGAATCGCGGCAGTGCCGCCCTTGGCGAGAGGAAATAGCAGGTCCAAGACTCTCTGACCGGTCACAAGAGGTATGTCAGGCATCAGCTTCTCGACATACGGCCTCGACTGCCTAACGGCCCACTTCTGCATGAGCCTGAGCTCGTATCCCGAATCCAGCTGTCCGATGACATCCTCGACAGTGAAATCTCCTGAGGAGATGTTCTTGAGTTTGCCCTTCGCGTCGACCGGGGCGAGCACCCGATGGACGATGTTCCCCTCCGGGACCTCGCCGAGGATCGCCCCGCCCCTGATATCGTCGCCTTTCTTCACGATCGGTGTGAACGTCCACTTCTTCTTTCTGTCGAGGCCGGGAGCGGTGATGCCTCGAGAGACGAAATCCCCCTGGTTCTCTCTCAGAACAGGCAGTGGCCTCTGGACGCCGTCGTACACACTCGACAGTAGCCCTGGGCCCAGCTCGACCTGGAGCGGAGCGCCAGTGTCGACGACTTCCTCACCGGGCCTTATCCCTGACGTGTCTTCGTACACCTGGATGACGGTCTTGTCTCCGACGAGCTTGATGACCTCGCCCATCAGCTTGAGCTCGCCAACCAAGACGACATCGTACATCCTCGGGGAGACTCCCTCCGCGGTGACGACCGGCCCTGCGACTCTGCTTATCTTTCCCTTTTCCTTCGTAGCCATATGGATCGCTCCCACTACTTTGACTTGTAAAGGTCGATTCCCATCGCCCTTCTGACCTTATCCCTCATATCGCCCTCGTCAGGCCCGACGGGTATGACGACTGGGTCGACGCTCTCCATCATCTTCGTCCTCAGCTGCGTCGGCAGCCCCTCGAGATCTCTCGTGTGGACCGCGAGTATGCCCACATCCTGCTCGTCCATTACCCTGACGAGCGTCTCGACCAGCTTGTCGGGTGCGACCGCGTACACCTTCCTGATGCCCGCGAGGCGGAAGCCAGTCACGAACTCTTCAGTGCCCACGACAGCAATCTGCATGTCACACCACCAGTAGGTCCTCGATGACCTTTGTCGAGAGGCCACTCGCCTTGCCTCTGGCGATTATCCTGATATTGTCTACTTCCACCTTCTTGCGTATCATGTAGTTGACTATCGGTAGCACGGAAAGCGGGTAGTAATGCGCGAACTTCTCGCTTCTGCCGATCAAGGCCTTGTCCAACGCAATCGTGATCTCGGACATCTTCCTGTCCGACTTGAACCGGTCTAGTGAACCCTTGATCTCCTCATGCATCGACGACCTTTCAAGGTCCTCGATGATGGGTGTCATTCCCTCCATCTGGGCGAGTCCCCTCAACTTGTCGATCGTGTATTCCATCCCCCCAACGATGAGGTACTTCACGACCTTGTCCTCTGGAATCCGCGCAGCCTTCAGCTTCAGGAGGATTTTGAGGTTCGTTATGTCGATTTCTGTCCTCACGAAATCCCTCAGCAGCTTGTCCGCCCTGCTAGTGGACTTGGTGACTCGCAGCAAATCATAGTACATCTGCTGGTCCAAGTGATCCTCAAGTCCCGCCAGTTTCCCCTCGTCGACGACATCGCGGATCAGCTCAGGGGTGATTGCCAGCGCGGGGTCCTTGGAGAGCGTGTCCATGACCTCACCCATGGAACTCATCTGAACGATCGTCTTGAGATACTCCTCGGAATACGCCCCTGCGGGGACGAGAGTGTCGATGATCTCGTCGGCCCGAACGCTCGTTGTCCTGCCTCGCAGGACGGTCTTCACATTGTAGATGTCCCACCGCTTGAGGTAGTTGCCCACCATGTCTCTAAGGTGACCAGTTGTGAAACTGAGTATGTCCGAATAGGTATTGGCGAGGCTTCTCGTGACAGCCACCTCGACCAGATTCGCACCAGAGTAGCGAGACGCATATTTCGCCATTTCCTCGCGATATTGCGTCTCCCCGAGGAACCTGCCCATCTCGTGGACATCCATCAACAGCATACGAGAGTACGCATCCTGAGCGATCAGGAATTTCTTCTTCGCTTTGACGCGCGTACACGCGTATGCGTAGTTGCCTTTGCCACCCAACAGCCTCATCTGAATAGTCACCTGAACAACTTCGAGTATATCTCCTGAATATTCGTGTTCCAGACGTCCTCAAGTATCGTTTCGAATCTGTAGTCCAACCTGTACGTCCTGTCCTTGCTCTCGAAGACAATGCCTCCGCGGCATTCCATTGTCCCTCCGTAGGTCATGCCCGGGACGAACTGAACCAGGGGTTTGTCCCCAGGGCTGGAGTAGACGTAGCCTTCCTTGAGCTCCTTCTTAGCCTTCGCGGTCAACCTGCCGTACAGCTTCTTGCGCTTGTCCGCAGGATAGTTCTCGAGCTGAGTGAGTATCTGCTCCTTCAGATCCTCCATGACCTGCTTCTGCGCAGCCAGCAAAGCCTTTTTGGACTCCAGCTCGGCGCTCGAGATTTCCTGCTGCTCCATCTGCGCTATTGCAGATTCGACCTTCTTCTCTTCGCTCGTCCTCCTCTCTGATGTCCTCTTCTCGGCAAGAGAGGTCTGCTCGTCCGCTTCCTTCTTGCCCAAGAGGAAGAGCTCCCGCTTCCGCTCCTCACCCTTTCGAAGGATATCTTCGACTACCTTGTCCAAGCTCATCGTGTCCCAGCTCCCTCACTGAGTCTTCGCATCGACCGCTTTCATTCCGACTGCAGGCACCAAGAGCCGTTCATGCCTTCGTGTACAGCAGGAACGCGATTGCGAGCCCGAATATGACGATTGTTTCGGAAATGACCATCAGTGTCAGGCCTTTTCCGAACATCTTCGGGTTCTCTGCTGTCGCACCCACTGCCGCCGCTCCCACTTGCGCCTGCGCCAAGCCGGTCCCGAGCCCTGCCACGCCGACGGCAATGCCCGCTCCGACAAGCGCCAATCCGGTTCCTATGTCCATTTTTTCTGCCTCCTCATTTTGTTGCTACCGAGTACTTCCTCTCATACTTCAGAGGGGAGAAGTCCGTGCCTCCACCCTCGTAGAACTTTAGGAAGAATTCAACATAGTTCAATCTAATAGCCTGAATCCCTGCTGACAATGCACCCAGGATGAATACGAAAAAGGTCTGGGCGATAACGAGCATAATTGCTCCCACGATTGCGAGGGCGATGTTGCCGCTCTCGAAGATGAGCGGGAAGAACATCGTGTTGAAAGCCATGGCCACGGCGCCCTTGCCTGTTGCGAGCGCCGCCAGCCTCATGTAGGACATGATATTGGTGAAAAGCCCAAGCACCTCCGTCAAGGCGATGAGCCCTTCGGTAATCGGTAGGACCACGATCCCGAGAACGATCATCACAATCGCCGGCACGGATGCTTGAACCCCCACAAGAGTCACGTTCATCGAGGGAAGGAATACTTGGAGAGCCGAGTTTATCATCTCGCTGGTTCTCGTCGCCCCGCCGGCAATCGTCATGAGCTCGACGAATAGACCGAACAGGACTATGAGCCAGGCGACTTTTGCAATCGCATGCCTCTTGTTATGGTGGAATGTGTTGACGAAACCAAAAACGAACCCGAGCGTCAGATGCAACCAGCCAGCGAAGAGGGAGATCGCTAGCATCTCCGTGATGTCGTGCATCTTGTCGAGAACCGGATGAATCGGAATGTTGGCGACGGCCTCCCATGAATGTTCCTCGGGATTTGACACTGGAGGATGGAACGGAACACCGAACGCCTCTGCGAAGACGAACAGGCCGAACAGGCTCGCAAGCAGACCGCCGGCGAGGACTATTGTCCCGAGCTTCTGGAGGTCCGGGCTACCCTTGAGCTTGAACCGCATGATCGCCCCGAGAACCATCAGGCCGACTCCGAATCCGAAATCACCGATCATGAACCCGAAGAAGAGTGGGAAAGTGATGAACAGAATCAGAGTTGGGTCTAGTTCCTCGTATTTCGGCGTCGATATTAGGTTGATGAAGAACTCGAATGGTCTGACTAGCTTTGGATTCTTCAACTTCACCGGAACTTCTTCTTCATGCTCTGGCTTGATTATCTCCACATACGCAAGGCCGCAGCACAGGGTGTCGAGTGCGGTCTTGATTTCTTCTACCGCCGAAGAAGGGATCCAGCCATCAATAACGAATGAGTTGGACGAGGTGGCTATCCGCAGGGGTGTCTCAGCTTTCGCCACCTCGATGGACAAGTGCTCCTCCGAGCTGATTATCAAATCCGCAAATTGCTTCCTCACAGCGTCGAGGTCCGCCTCGATCCTGTGCAGGTCAGCCTCCAAATCCTTGATCTCCTGCCTCAGCTTCGCGACAAGCTCCTCGGGCTCGCCCTTCATCTTCGGGAGCTTTATCTCCTGGAAATCATGAGTGGAGAGTATCTTCGCGACCTCCGAACGAGCCTCGCTTCCAACGAACAACGCGATGACAACATCGGATTTCCTGACATCCGTGAACAGCTCATATGCCTGGACTCTGCCGGCTAGCGAAGGAGCGGGGTCCGTCTTGCACGTCCCTGCAAACACTGCCAGGTTGTCGTAACCGTCGTAGTCCTCGACAGAGATGCTGAATTTCGCGACTGGCTCGAGGGCCCGGATCTCGCCCTCCTTTTCCCTGATGAGAGACAAGATCCTCTGCCTTGACTCCGCCTTGCTCGATGTGTTCAGGTCGAGGGTGACCAGGGCCTGATCGAGTCTCTTTGCGATGTCGTGAACGTGAAGTTGGTCTACGGGCTTGTGCCCCTCAATCTCGAGTGACCTGATCATCGACCTCAGTTTGAGCAGCTTCTGGGACGCGTCAGATGCCTTGGGGAGCGGCTGGCCGATCTTGAATTCCTCATCCTGTTCGCTGAAGTCTATCAGATGAAGTACACCCAGCTCGTAGAGGCACTCGATGGTTGCATCGAGGCTTTCAATGGACCCGACGACGACCGCCCGGGTCATCTCCTCCGGCCTAAGCATCAACCGTCCTCTCAAACTCCGAAAGAACGAACTCCTTTGCCGCGCCCATTCGATTCTGGGCGGTGGCGGTCAATGCGGCGGCATTCTTCTCTCCCTCGGCAAGGAGCGCCTTCTTCCTCTGGTCGATCCGCGATTGGGCCTCGGCCATCTTGGCATCAAGCTGTTTCCTGAGAGCCGCCTCAGCACCGTCAGTTCTCAAAATCGCCGCACGCTTCCCCTCGGCCTGGAGCTGCCGCCTCTTCTCCTCGGCCTCCTTCGTCATTATGCGAACCCTTTCCTCCGCATCTTTTATTTGGCGAAGTATGTCGGCCTTGCCCAAGTCAGACACGTCCAGTCGCTGATGCGGGTTTCGATATAAATAGCCTACGGGGTTCAGATTTTTCGATTTATTTCCCCGCTAATTCGACAATTAACGACAAATGAGGCCTTGGTTCGATTTTCATCGAAGGCGAGCGGTCGGGCTACTTCCGCAACTTCTCCACGAACAGCTTCTTGTCCATCCTCGTGAGCTTGACGCCGGCCTGCTTAAGGAGCTCGACACCTGTGAGGTCCGAGTAGTCATCTATGTACACCACCCGGGCGACTTGAGCGTTCAGGATCATGCGCGCGCAGATCGGGCATGGGACTATCGTCGAGTACATGGTCGACGCGAGGGCGTTGGTGCCCGCCTGTATCAAGGCGTTCTGCTCGGCGTGGACGGCCGTGCAAGTCTCGAGCCTCGTGCCGGACGGGATACCGAGTTTGTCCCTGATGCACCCAATCTCCTCGCAGTGTGGGAGTCCTCTCGGGTTCCCGTTGTACCCTGAGCTCTTGATCTCCCCGACGTCGCTGACCACGATTGCACCTATCTGCCTCCGAGTGCAAGTGCTCCTCCGAGACACCTCGATTGCGATGTTCATGAAGTACTGATCCTTGGAAATGCGAGCGTTCTTCCCGTGGGCCTTCACCGCTGCCACCTGAAACCCCTCGGCCACAATCCCATCTTGACATTTCTAGGTTTGCCTCGGATGGCGCAATGCGCCGACACAACAACGCGAATGGGAAAGGGTAGAAATAGAGATGGGGCTGTACGAAACGCCGTTGCGAGGGCATCCCCAATGAGTAAATGGGTCAAGATAGCAGCTGGCGTAGTCGCGGCCGTCGCGGTAGTGCTGCTAGCTTACGCTCTGCTCACGCCAGAACAGTCGACTGACTCGACAGACCACATGGGCATGAATGGCCATATGATCTATAGCTCGAGCAACGTCGGCATCATCGCATTGGCAATCGTGCTGATAGTAGGCGCCGTTATGGTCGTCGCCCTGTGGAACGAGTATGAGCCTCTGCCGCCAACCATGGTTCCTCCGTCCAGGCAGTCGGAGAGGGTGGTTGGGGCTGCCAAAGAGCCGGAGCTGCCCCCCGTGGCCGCGAAGGAGGCGGCCTGTATCCCCTCTGAGGAGGCTGCGGCTACCAGAAACTACCTGGTGCTCAGGTTGCTAACGGGCGACGAGCGGACGATGTTCAAAGCGATAATGGACTCCAGTGGGCAGGCCCTCCAGAAGGACCTGATATCCCAGACCAAGATGTCCAACGCCAAAGTCTCCCGCGTCTTGGACAGGCTATTGCAGAAGGGTGTCATAACGAAGGAACGGTTCGGTGCAACGAACAGAATCAAGATAAAGCCCGAGCCGTGAGATCTGCCGTGTTTTCGGCTGCTTTTCACCCCGGTGAAAACGTTTCAGCTGCTTTTCAGGATACGTCCAAGTACCATTTCACCCAAATGGTCATCTACGGGCTATGGGAGCCCGAACCACAATCGGAGGTGAAACAAGAATGAAGACAGCGGTGATAGTAGCCATAGTGGCAGTCGCCGGAGTCCTGGCGTTTGCAGGATTGGCCGCGGCCGCATCCCCCACGGTAGCAAATGCTATGGGGCTCGGATCAAGATCCGGGGACGGATACGGCGGCATGGGTGGCATGCACGGTTGGCAACACCAGTGGTCGTATCAAGATGCAGACCAAAACGGCTCCTGCCCAATGCACGACTACGACTGGGAGCGCAACAACAACTATAGCTATTCCGACGGTCAGGGCTGCGGCATGAACTCGTACGACTGGAACTACAGCTACGACCGTGAGTACTCAGGTTGCCCAGGCATGGGCTGACTTGATAATAGGTCGTGGATCCAGTCAAACCCCTTCCCTTTCCCCTTCTTGCGGGGCTTAACAAACTGAACGGAAGGCCCCGCCACACTTTCCGAATGCTCTCCGAAGCACATCGCGGGGAACCTTTTTATCAAGTCAAGTCGATTCCCAGCACGGGAAAGTTGAGCTACCCCTGTCTAGGGGTAAAGGAGGGCTCGTGTATGGGAGAGCAGAGGGTTTTCCTGAGAGAAGCGACTGGATTAGTAAGAGAAATGCGCTGGTATGATGCCCTGTTCCTGAACTTCCTGAACATGAGCATAGGACTCGGAGCCGCTTGGGTGATCTTCTTCGGTCCGGGAATATACCCGGAAGGAAATGTAACCGCTGGCCTGCTGATATGCGCCATTGGCTGTCTGTTCGGCATGGCCTGCTTTGCGTTCCTTACCGCAGCAATGCCACGTAGCGGCGGAGACTATGTCTTCGTGAGCAGATGTTTGCACCCTTCGTTAGGATTCGCCTGCAACTGGATGTGGGTGATCTGGAACATCGTGTGGTGCGCAGTCCTTGGAACATGGGTGATAACTTGGGGTCTGAGGGACCTGTTTGGGATGCTCGGAGTCGTGAACAACGACCCGACCTATCTCGAGTGGGCGACCGACCTGAGCCAACCGGACAATCCGATCACGTTCAGCCTGACCGCACTTGTCGTGGTCTTGTCTGGATTGATGCTCGCGATGGGGCTTAAGTGGTACCTGAGGGTACAAGCGGTATGCGCCCTCGTCGGAGTCGTCATGCTGATCGTAGCATTGGCCGTGTTTGCGACGACATCCCAAGAGGAATTCGCAACCTTGTGGAACGGCTATGCAGACCAACAGGGCGCGTCGAACTATGACACGACCGTGGCCGACGCAGGTACCGTCACCGCGTGGTATCCAGATTGGAGCGCGAATGTTCAGACTCTCGGCATGCTGCCCATTGGCTTCTGGGTGTTAGCATATCCGTACTTCTCAGCCTTCATGGGCGGAGAGCTGAAACGGGCGAAATCGACCGCATTCATAGGCAACCTCGGAGGTGTCGTCATCGGCTCAGCGTTCGTCATCGGCCTTTGGCTGGCCGCATCGAGTGCGATGGGGCACGACTTCATCGTCGGGACATACGGGCAGTATTATGCGTACACCGACAACGGCTACAACATGCCAAGCACCTGGTTCGACTTCCAGGCTGGGATCATCTCCGGCAACACGTTGGTGATCTACATCATGGGCATAGGAATGGTCGGATGGCTGCTGATGTATCCCGCGCTGTCGTTCCTGGGGCAGACTAGAGCGGCGCTCGCGTGGTCCTTCGATAGGATCATACCAGGCTGGTTCGGAAAGGTCAGCGAGAGATGGCACACACCGATCAACGCGATCATCTTCTTCACGGTGATCAACTTGATCTACCTGGCCATCTACGCGAAGACCTTCAAGTACCAGACCAGTTTCTCGGCGGTCGCTGGTCAGCTGATCAGCACCTTCCTGTTCGTAGGGTTGTCGGCGATAGTCCTGCCCTTCAGGAAGAAGACGAAACCAATCTACGAGGCGTCAGGTGTGAAGAAGAGTATACTGGGGATACCCATAGTGACGATATGCGGTGTCATTTGGGTCATCTTCCTGTTTATCAACATGTATTTCTTCTTCGCGGACCCGAACCTCGGTGCCCTTGACTTCTGGAGCCAGGTCTGGACTTGGACTAAGAGTGACGGATCTTGGGGCCTAGGCTTCTCGATCGTCTTCACCGCCATCGTTTTCTTGGGCGGATTCGGATCCTGGTGGTTCGCCAGATGGTACAGGAAGAAGCAGGGCATCAACGTGGACCTGGCGTACAAGGAGTTGCCGCCTGAGTAAACGGGATGCGACTGAAACCTTTTCCTTGCGTCTTTTCTTGTTCCTGTTTTTTGAATTTCGTGGGCAGTTTGATATCTGCGACAAACGATGCGGGAGCCGGCATCAAACGGATTGAATTGAGGGGACACAAATGCCGATATACGAACCGATTGGCGGACAGCTCAATATCTTCACGAAGAGCGAGATACAGAAGATCCACGGCGCCGCGATGGACGTTCTCAAGAGGCTAGGCATCAAGGTCTGGTCCGAAAACGGACGGAAGCTTTTCGCGGACGCGGGCGCTGAAGTTGATGACAAGACCATGACTGTGAAGATGGACGAGAGCCTCGTCATGGACACGATACACAAGGCTCCTTCATCGTTCAACTACTACGGTCGTGATCCCAAATACAAGCTACTGATGGGGAAGAAGCGGGTCCATTTCTCCCTTTGCGGGCAGGGAGTCAAGATACATGACCTCGACGGGAAGGTCCGTCTCGCGACCCAGCGCGATCTGGAGAACATGGCACTGATCGGGGACTACTGCGAGAACATCCACCACATATCCATGATGACGACTCCGATGGACGTGCCACCGGAGACCATGCACATCTGGGCATTATGGGGCATCCTAAAGAACTCGATCAAGACGGCAGACGGATATGTCCACGGAACCAGATGGGCAGAGGAGACCATTCGGCTCGGGTCAATCATCCGCGGTGGCGAAGAGCAACTGATTAAGAAGCCGCTGCTTCTTGGATTTACGAATCCAGTGAGCCCGATGCAGCTATCGAAGGAGCTCGTGGACGGGTCCATTGTCTATGCGAAGTACAAGCAGCCCGTGCTGTATGCGCCCGAGGCGCTTTCTGGAGGGACCGCTCCCGCGACTCTCGCTGGCCTAATGGTGCAACAGACCGCGGAGGTGCTGTCAGGAATCATGGTTTCGCAGCTGGCGAACCCGGGCGCGCCGGTCTTCTTCGGGACGGTCTCAGCGGCGATGGACATGAAGACAGGGGCGACCGCACTAGGTGGGCCGGAAGTGGGACTGCTCAACCTTGCGACCGCTCAGCTGGCGAGGCACTACAAGCTCCCATGCAGGGGGACCGGGGGCAATTCTGATTCGAAACTAGTGGATGTCCAGGCGGGCATAGAGACCGCTCTGAGCATCTTGCAGGCAGGCTATGCCGGGATGAACTTCATGTACGATTCTGCGGGCTCCCTGGACGGATCCATAACGACATCGTACGAGAAGATAGTCGTCGACAACGAGATCTGCGGCATGGTGGCGAGAACTCTGAGGGGCATAGAGGTGACCGACGAAACCCTCGCTGTCGACGAGATAATCCGAGTCGGACCTGCGGCGAGCTACCTTGGCACGCCATTCACTCTCAAGCACTTCAGGAAGGAACACTACATCCCCGAACTCCTCGACCGCAAATCGAGAGACTCCTGGGAGGCGGCTGGCCGGAAGGACATGGCCGAGATGGCGAGAGAGAAGGTCAGATGGATCCTCAAGAACCACATACCGAAGCCGCTGGAGAAGGACGTCCTGAACGAGGGTGAGGAGTTCGTCAAGAGTGTGGTAAAGGGCTACGGTCACTGACCGAGCGAGATCTTGCCTACGCGGTCTGGTGTATCGTACCAGGCCACCTTCTCGCCTATCTTCGAACGCATCTTCCATTTCATGCCCTTGGGCTCCCTAGCGATGCGCGCGAGGAGCGCTTCCAACCTTGTGACGGCGAGCTCCCGCTTGTCGGGTTCGATTTCGAACTTCTTCGCGAAATCGCGAATCCATTCGAGGTTGCGGGTCAGGGTCCGCCAAACACCCCAGTCGCCCGCGCACAGCTCGGCCAAATACGCGGCGTTGATGCTGTCGCGATCATCCTTCTCCGACAAGCCGTGGTCGAGCACTAGACAAA